>OHTF01000692.1_pt1 | contig 13043 bp, 9 predicted proteins | sample 1578811 | NCBI WGS metagenome assembly OHTF01 (sample SAMEA3879571, study PRJEB24766) | human gut metagenome | biome: human-associated habitat; feature: feces | place: USA | collected 1985/1987
ACTGATATCATAATATTTCTTTTTTTCCGCATACATAAGATCATCCGCTCTTCTCAGCATTGTCTCAAGCTCCGAAGAGCTTTCCTCCCAGACAACGCCAACAGAAACACTGATCCTTTTGGCAGCAATGCTGTCACAGATATCCCGGACCTTACTTCGAAAAATCTTCTCATCTATGTCAAAACAGATGAGTACAAATTCATCGCCACCTACCCGGTAAGCATTTTCCGGCAGAATCGCAAGCATGGAACGCGCTGTATTTATGATCAGCCTGTCTCCAGCCTCATGTCCGTAAAGATCATTCACCCGTTTCAGACCATTGATATCAATATATGCTACTCCTGTTTTTATCACTGTTTTTGCCTGCATGCCTTCCAGAACCTGAATATACCTGTTCCTGTTATACAAGGTCGTCAGCATATCACGATAGCTCATGTACTGCAGACGCGCCTTTCGCTCCTTGGCTTTCAGGCTGTCCGTTAAAAAGTACTGTATGGACGACAGCAGCGTATGATCCTCATAATGCAGCCTCGGATTATCTACCCCGAGAAATCCTATGATCTTTCCGTCACTGTTTAAAGGAACGGCCAGCAGCCTGGTAATGTCCTGCATCTTCAGAGTCTCATAATACGGCTGCCCCTGCTCCTCCTCAATATCCGGAATATAATACAGGCCATTTTTCCGAAAGCTGTCCATCCAGATATCCAGCATTTCCATGGGAACCTCCTGAAGATTATCCTTCTCAGCAGTCACTCCGTTCATGGCATACTCATAGGTATTTGTACAGACATTCCTCTTTTCATCGATCTGGACAATATAACTGCGATCTCCGTCAAAATACCCGCTGATAATACGCAGCAAATTGGAAATCGCCGCATCTTCATCTTCTCCTGATATCAGCTCCGCAATACATTTATTCAGTATCGTTGCGATCTCAAGTCTTTCCTTTATCTTGCCCTCTCTGCTTATCAGCTGATACATTTCCTGATTCAGCTCCGTCATCGTCACGATAAACATAATGATCATGGAAATACCAACAGAAAACTCAATCAGCGACATTCCATACCAGAATGCCTGCACAGCTGCCGCCACTGCCAGAAGTACAATGCATGACAGCATAGAGAACAGGAGCTTCCGGCTGACTTTCTTTCTGTATTGGAGCAGAAGTGTAAGGTCAATGAACATACCTGCTGCCGGAAGAAGGATTGACATAATATATAACGGTGCCCGATGGTAATAATTATCCCCATCTATGTAATAATACCAGTGAGTAAACTGTGAGAGCACCACAAAAGCAGCCTCCACGGCAGCAATAACATATCCGGCTTTTACTCTTTTTAATGTTCTCCTCTTTTTTCGAAAACAGATAAACACACACATAAATATGAAAACACACCAGGACTACGTCACTTAAAAGAAATACGAGAAAACTCGAAATACGGACCATCACACTGCCTGGAACTCCGGGATATCCGCTGAAAATATGCCCCAGGGCATCCATCAGCAATAACAGGGAAGCAAAACTCTCCATCAGGACAAGATACCGCCGCTTTTCCCTGTTATAATTACTGCTCAGAAATATACATAATGCTGCTATGGCGCAAAATGCACATCCCCATATAAGTATTGCCACCTGCAGTACTTTTTCATCCGGCATAAAAAACACTCCTCACATTCGTCACTTACAATAAGTATTACACTTTACCGTGTAAAAGTCAACCTTCCCAAAAAAATCCCGGAGTACATTGTCATACTCCAGGATTTTGTCGTCAACCGGATAAAAGCAGCCGCATTCGCTACATAATTCTACACCAGATAACTGCTTCGCAGTTGATTCAGTTAAAGCTCTTCCCCGCAGGATTCAATCACTTTTTTGTACCAGTAAAAAGAATCTTTGCGGATTCTGGAAAAGTCTCCGGTCCCGTCATCATTTTTATTTACATAGATAAGACCATAACGCTTCTTGAATTCTCCGGTGGAGGCACTGACAAGATCTGTACAGCCCCAACAGGTGTAGCCGATCAGATCTACTCCGTCATGGATTGCTTCCTTCATCTGCTCTATATGGCGGCGCATATATTCAATACGGTAATCGTCGTGAATCTTTCCATCCTCTGTCAGCTGATCCACGGCCCCAAGACCATTTTCCACGATCATGATCGGAATCTGATAGCGGTCATAGATCTGGTTCAGAACATAGCGAAGACCGGTTGCATCGATCTGCCAGCCCCAGTCGGAAGCTTTCAGATATGGATTTTTCAGATTGTCACTTCCATTTCCGGCCGTTTTCTCTCCGTCCTTTGTCACGCTGACACAGCTGCTGGAATAATAGCTGATGGTGAAAAAGTCCACCGTACCCTTCTTGAGGATCTCTTTATCCTCCTGAAGAACCTCCAGCTGGATTCCGTGCTCCTCAAAGTATCTCGCTGCAAATCCCGGATAATATCCTCTTACATGAACATCACCGGCAATGGAATTGTGGATCTGCCCAAACTGCTGTGCATATAAGATATCATCCGGATGGCAGGTATATGGATAACCATTGTGATAAGCAAGCATACAGCCAAGCATAAACTCCGGATCGATCTCATGAGCCATGGAAACTGCAAGTGCACTTGCTACCAGCTGGTGATGCATTGCCTGATAACGGCTCTGCTCACATACATCCTTCGGGTCCAGCATTCCTGCACAGAATACCGCACCAAAGTCCTGCGTCAGCATATTGATCTCATTAAAAGTCAGCCAGTATTTTACCTTACCTTTATATCTCTCAAATAAAACCTTTGCAAATCGAAGATAGAAATCGATCATCTTACGATTTTTCCATCCGCCATACTCCAGAGAAAGATGAAGGGGATTCTCATAATGAGAGATCGTTATCAGCGGCTCAATGTTATATTTTCTCAGTTCGTCGATCACATTGTCGTAGAACTTAAGGCCTTCCTCATTTGGAGTTTCCTCATCCCCATTTGGGAACACTCTGGACCAAGAAATAGAAAAACGATATACCTTAAATCCCATCTCTGCAAAAAGAGCAATATCCTCTTTCCAGTGATGATAAAAATCAGTCGCCTGGTGATTGGGATAAAATTCTTCCGGTAACGGTGCCGGCGGTGTAAGACGACGTTCCTTATCCACACTTCCTCCTGTCAGGATATCTGCAATGGACGGGCCTCTGCCATCCTCATCCCAACCGCCTTCATACTGGTTTGCAGCGGTTGCTCCGCCCCAGAGAAAGTTTTCCGGCATACGGTTATAATTTTTCATATTTTAATTTTCTCCTTTTTACAAACATCAGGCGGATCTGTTATCTCCGCCTGATGTTTCGTTGTTATTCTTATACAATAGTCAGGAATTTATCTCCTGCATTTACAGCTGCATCTTCTTTTTCCATGCATACTGCTTTGATATAATCAGAAATATTGGTCACAACAACCGGTGTGATCAGATCATATCCTTCTTTCTTAATGGCATCCATATCGAATTCCACAAGAAGCTTTCCTTTTTTTACCTTATCTCCCTCAGAAACATGGGATTTAAAATATTTACCATTTAAATTTACAGTATCAAGTCCGATGTGGATCAGAATTTCTGCTCCACTTTCTGTCACAAACATGATTCCATGTTTGCTGTCCATGATATTTGCCACCGTACCATCTGCCGGTGCATAAACCTTACCTTCTGATGGAACGATTGCTGCTCCGTCACCTAAAACCTTATCAGCAAAAGTTTTATCCGGAACATCGGAAAGTGCTTTTACAGTTCCTGCTACCGGTGCACAAAGCTCGATCTTATCTACAAGCGGAGCGTTCTGCTGTGCCGGCTGTTTTTCTGTATCTGTGTTCTGTACTTCATCCTCTGTCTCAGCCTTTACATCCTCAAATCCGAAGATAAGCGTAAGAACAAAAGCAGCTACAAAAGATACCACGATCATAATGATTCCATAAAGCAGATTGCTTAATCCCTTCTCACCGATAAACGCCGGGATCGCCATGATACAATTCTGTGCAATGTAAAGAGAAACCTGAAGAAGTCCTCCTACGATACCACCGATTCCGGCTGCGATGGAAGCTGCTACAACCGGTCTTTTCAGTTTCAGTGTAACACCATACAGAGCAGGCTCTGTGATACCCATAAGAGCGGAGACACCGGCTGCACTTGCCAGCTGTTTCATGTTGCTGTCCTTGGATCTTACAGCTACTGCAAGAGAAGCTCCGGACTGTGCAAGGTTAGAGCATACCTGAGATACAAAGATCAGTGTATCGGTACCACCGGTTGCAATGGCATTCAGTCCGATCGGTGTCAGCGCATGGTGCATACCGGTCATAACGATGAACGGGAAGGTTGCTGCAAGGATACCTACAATAATGAAACCAAGTTTTACGGACAGGAAGTTGATGGCTACCGCAAGTCCGTTACCAATAATTGTTCCGAGCGGTCCAACTACGATCAGGGCGATCGGTGCACTGATCAGAATTACCAGTGTCGGGTTCAGGATCAGTTTTACCATTTTCGGTGTGATCTTATCAACCAGAATCTCAATATAATGTGTGATCCATACCATCAGGATAACCGGAATAACGGAATAAGAATAAGTTGCTTTTGTGATCGGCAGACCAAACAGTGTGATGGCCGCATCACCAGCTACCATAGTTACAAAGGTAGGGCTTAAGTAAACACCGGCAATAAACAGCGCCAGTGACTGGTTCACGCGGAAAACCTTGGCAGCATTTGCTGCGATCAGGAACGGCATGAAGTAGAAAGTAACATCTCCGATAAAACTGATCACCTGGTAGGTACTGCTTGTTTCTGATACCAGATGAAAAGTTGTCAGCAGAGTAAGTACAACTTTGATCATACCGGCTGCAGTCAGGGCAGGGATCATCGGGGTCATACATCCGGTGATGGCATCGATAACTTTTGAAACAACACTCTTTGAGCTGTCAGAGTTCGCTGCCGGTGCATCATCGGTAGGAACACCTTTGTCCTCCAATGCCTTGTAAACAGCGTTCACTTCATTTCCTGCGATAACCTGGAACTGATCTTCATGCCAGTTAACGCCGGAGATCTCAGAAAGCTTTAAGATCTCTTTCTCGTTGATCTTCGATCTGTCTTTCACATAGAAACGAAGCCTTGTCATGCAGTGGAACAGACGGGTGATATTATCTTTTCCGCCCAGCGCTGCAATCAGTGTGTCTGCAGTTTTTGCATAGTCCTTTTTCATTTGGGGACCTCCTTTAATAATAAATATTGAAATTTATATTAAAGGTCTTGCCTGAAAAGATACGCACATGGCACGTATTTCAGTAACAATCCATTAACACCTAATTTATAAAACAATCTCTTTTCACAGATTTTTCAGACGTTTATGGTCTTCTGTGATCTTCTGGATATGAATCGTCAGATACAGCATTTCGTCCTCAGTCATAGCGTATTTATATTCCTCTTCCATCATAAGATAGATCATTTTTACACAGCCGTAAGCTTCTCTGTACTGCTCCTTGATGATCTTGAAAAGCTCCTGATTCTCATCATAGTGAAGCTCTTTATGAAGGAATCTCTGGGCAAAATATTTCAGATGCGTGAGAAACCGCTGATAATACAGATTATCCTCCTGAAATTCCATATTGTCATAATACTTCTCCACGATGTCCAGGATCTGATGTACGATAATGGAAATCTGATAGCTGTCCGTCTTGCCGCCATCTTCCGCATTCACAAAATGCAATGCAAAAAATCCTGCTTCATCTGCAGAAAGATCTACCTCGAACATCTCATTTACCTTTTTCAGTAATTCCAAGCCGATCTCATATTCCTTATGATAAAGCTGCTTGATATCCAGAAGCAGCATATTCTGAAGGCGGATCCCGTTTTCAAGTCTAGAGATCGCACCCATGATATGGTCGCTAAGGGAAAAATAAATACTGTCATTTAATTTCATCCCCTCTTTTTCCTTCACTTCATTTACAAAAGCTTCCACAAAATCCAAATATTTTTCCGGAATAGCAGTCAGATAACCCTGTATCTCCTTGCTGATCTGGGCATTTTCCGCAGTAAAGATCTTCTCGATCCTGGACTCCTCCACTTGCTGTCCTTTCTTTTTCTGAAAGGCAATTCCGCAGCCCTTTACAATAACTTCATGTCCCTGTCCATCCCTGGACAGTATCAGATTATTATTCAAAATCTTATGGATAACCATATTCCTGTTCCCCCGCTGCCAGACAAACAAAAAAAAGACCATTACAGTATATAGAAACCCCATTCCTATACTACTATAAGGTCTTGCCTGACGATAAATAAATATTTCAGTAACAATCCTTCTGATTCGTAACTATTTAACAACTGTATGTAATAGTATCAGAAAAAATATATGTTGTCTATCTGGAATATTTAATAAAATATTTATAATATTTTTGTGAACTTTGACAAAATCCCCTGATGATCCTGCCATACGGATCAACGGGGGATTTTCTGTTCAGCTTTTTATTCTTCAGATCTCTTTTCCTTTTGTAGCAATGGCATGTACTACAAACGGTACAAACAATGTGATAAATGCCGCATATCCAAGGTATGCGTAACCTTTTTTGACAACTGTCATCAGACCAAACTGTGCGATGGCAAATGCCAGAAATGTGAAGATTGCTGTGAAAATAGCATTTCTTCCAAGATGTCCCTGAGATTTTTTCTCCGGGCTGTCCATACGGCGTTCTACTGCGTTTACGCAACGTGTTACGATACCGGAGATCATATTTACTGCTGTGGAAATAGCTCCAAGGATGATCAGCAGAGAAATGATCGGTGTCAGGATACCGGCGCCTACACCGTTCTGGACAAGTACCAGCATCGGTACCGATGCAGATGCCAGTTTACTTACATATGCAATGGCAAGAAGTCCGAGGATGGAAAGCTCCATTGCACAGAAATTGCATACAAACATCCAGATCGCTGCTTTGTTGATCTGTTTTTCGTCCGTTACATCCTCCATGTGCTGGTACATAACAGAAACAGATGCCAGCTGGAAGAAGAAATACAGGACTGCGGACCACAGTGCCGGACCGAATGCACCGGTCTCAGACGAGATCACCGGCATCTCTCCGGAGGTCATGCGCCCGATGGAGGCTGTGATATCACCCCACTGTGCGATGATATTCGGAACCAGTACCAGTACCAGACCGATGATGATCAGCACACTTAATGTAGAAGCACATTTTCTTACAACATTGGTTCCGAAAAGTGCGATCACAAAGATAAATGCTGCAATGATCAGTGTACAGAGCCAGTATGGGATCCCGAACAGTGTCTGCAGTGTGGAACCGCCGGTTGCAAAGGCTGCTGCAGATGCAGTTCCGATCATGATCAGGTAACAGATCTCATAGAGATTGGACATAACCGGTTTTGTTTTTCCGTAAAGACTGTCGGAAAAGCTTCTGTAATCGTAGGTTTTGTGTTTGTATGCGTAGCGCATTCCATACCAGAAAAACAGTGCATACAATCCCTGTGTCACTGCCGGCAGGATCAGACACCAGATACCGTAGTTGATAAAGTACTGATAGATCTGCGCTCCTGATGCGAATCCGCCTCCGAACTGTGTGGTAAATGCGACGAACGCAAGTCCCATAGCCAGAGGCATTTTACTTTGTAATGATTTATTCTGACTCATCTCTCTTTCCCCCATTTTTTATTTATTATATTCGATGACTTTTCCCGGATTCAGGATCAGTTTATCATCGAAAGCCAGCTTGATGGCTTTATAAAGAGCGATCATTCTCGGTCCCGCAAATTCTTCCAGAAATTCCAGACGTCCGTTTCCGATGCCATGCTCACCGGAAAGCTGTCCGCCCAGTTCCTTGGACAGTGCATAAAGCTCTACCAGACTTGCGTGAGTGGCTTCCTTCCACTCCTGGTCACTCATTTCCGGTCCACGGAGCATCTCTGTATGGATATTTCCGTCTCCGCAATGTCCGCAGGGCTCTACACGGATGCCATGTGCACTTGCGATCTTTTTGGCTGCTTTTACATACTCTGCGATCCTTGCACGCGGAACAACTACGTCACACTCCTCCTGTGCGATAGAATCTGCTTTCATTCCTTCCAGGATCCCGCCCCGGACACTCCATACGGCTCCGGCACGCTCCGGTGTGCCTGCGATACAGCAGTCCAGGGCTCCGTTTGCCAGGGCTGCTTCCGCTGCTGCCTCTACTGCGCTGTCAAGTTCCTGCTTACTGGAAGCATCATACATAACGATCAGCACTGCTTCTCCTTGTTTTACTGGGAACATTTTGTTCAGATTACGTTCTACGATATCGATCAGTTCTCTTTCCAGAAACTCGATGGCTGTTGGCACAAACGGCAGCTCCAGAACCTTCGGGACCATGTCTGCACATTCCTCAAGACTCCTGAACGGCATTACAAGAGTACAGGTGCAGGTCGGTGCGGGAAGAAGCTTCAGCGTTACCTGAGTCAGGATACATAAGGTTCCCTCTGAGCCGATCACCAGATCTTTTACATCATATCCCGTTGTGTTCTTCACAACGTTGGATGAAAAATTCATGATGGAACCATCCGGCATAACTGCCTCGATACAGCGGACGAAATCCCTGGTCAGTCCATATCGTACCGCCTTCATACCACCGGCATTTGTGATAACATTGCCGCCGATGGAAGCTGTTTTTTCGCCCGGATCCGGCGGATAAAAAAGTCCTCCTGCTGCAGCGGCTGCCTGGATATCGATGAGAAGTGCTCCCGGCTCCGCTGTGATGGTCTGGTTCTTTCTGTCGATCGGAAAGATCTTGTTCATGCGCATCACAGAAAGCATAATTCCACCATATTTACAGGTTGCTCCGCCTGCAAGTCCGGTTCCTGCGCCACGGCATACCACCGGGATATTTTCTTTATATGCGTAAGCCATGATGGCTGAGATCTCTTCTTTATTTAAAACCTCCACATAAAGCTCCGGAGGAAAAACTCCGTACTCCGGCATCTCATCACGATAATATTCTTTTGCGATCTCATCGCCGACCCATACGCGATCTGAAGCAGTCACAGAACGGATGTAGTCAAAATCTTCTGAAGTCATTTTTTTATAGGGATATGCCATGACTTAATCCTCCTTCCGATTCTTTATCAGCTCTGTCAGCTCCGGTACAACCTGATACAGATCATCCACGATGCAGTAATCTGCAACATTAAAGATCTGTGCCTCCGAATCATTGTTGATCGCTACGATACAGTCAGATCCTGTCATGCAGGAGGTAAACTGGATAGCACCGGATACGCCGCAAGTGATGATCAGCTTCGGACGGACAGTTCTTCCGGAAAGTCCGATCTGATGTGCAACATCTCCGAATCCGTTTTCTACCATAGGGCGGGTGAAGGCAAGCTGTCCGCCAAGGGCATCTGCCAGTTCCCGGCACATTTCCACATCCTTTTCATTCCGGACACCACGGCCTGCTACTACCAGAACATCCTCTTCCTCAAGGCTCTTTACCTTATCAATGACCCTGGATGACAGAATCTTGATCCTGGAATCTGCCATTTTTTCATTTACCGGACATACGACCACCTGACCATGCGGGTTTTTTATTTTTTCTGCCTTGTCCATAACCTTATAACGGACCGTGGCAAACTGTGGCCGTGATTTGGTGATGCCGATCTGAGCCATGATATTTCCGCCGAAAGCCGGTCTGATCTGGATCATATCGGTGTTGGAACGGATATCCAGAGTTGTGCAGTCTGCAGTCAGTCCCGTATGGAATCTGGTGGAAAGCCTCGGTGCAAGGGAACGCCCCAGCGCAGTAGCTCCGATCAGCACAGAGCTTGGTTTGTTTGCTGCGATACAGTCTGCAACTGCGTCTGTATAACAGTCTGCGCGGAAGCCTTCGAAGCCTTCATGCTCATATACGTACACATTGTCTACGCCATACGGCAGAAGCTTTTCCGCATTTTCCTTTGTTCCTTTTCCTCCGACGATCACACAGTTAACCTGATAACCGACTTTGACAGCCATCTTTCTCGCTTCTCCGATCAGCTCAAAGGTAACCGGATGAATCTCTCCTCTCTCCTGCTCCACATAGATAAGAAAGTTTTTCCATTTATCCTTGTCAAAGGATTTCGCCTTCTGCTCAAACCGGATAGCTTTCTCCGGGCAGTTACGAACACAAAGCCCACACATACGACAGGCATCGCCTACAACAATTCCATTTCCCTCTATGGTGAGGGCCCCAAAAGGACATTTCTCCACGCATACTCCGCAGAGTACGCATTTGTTTATATCAAATTTTAAAAATTCCATGTTCCGCTTCCCCCTATATGATCTTCTTTCCGGTCAGGAGAGCAACAAGCTTGTCTGCCTTTTCCTTTGCAGTTCCTTCCAGATAAACCTGTTTTTCACTTTCCTCCGGCGCAAACATTTTTTCCACAGAGGTGGGGGAACCGATCAGTCCGTAACGGCTCAGATCCTGATCCGGCATATCTTCAAAGCTTAAGATCCGTACCGGACGGTCTGCAGTTGCCTTCTTTAACAAATAGGATGGCAGACGTGGCACGCAGGTATCCTTATCAATAGTCAGCAGACATGGATACGGAATCTCGGAAACCTGAGAAACACTGACAAGATCCTGACGGACCTGAATGCTTTTTTCATTAACGTCCATGATCTCAGCTACCCATGCAGCATGTGGGATGGTCAGATGCTCTGCAATGGCCGGACCAACCTGGGCTGTGTCACCATCTGTGGTCTGTCTTCCGCAGATGATCAGATCTGCACCGCCGATCACCTGGATTCCCTGTGCTAACGCATAAGAGGTTGCCAGAACATCCGCTCCCGCAAATTTTCGGTCTGAAAGAATCACGCCCTCATCAGCACCCATGGTATAAGCATCCCGGATCATCTCTTCCGCCTGAGGCGGTCCCATAGTAAGAACGGTTACAGTTCCGCCTGTTTTTTCCCGGATCGCAAGGGCTGTTTCCAATGCAAACAGATCATATGGATTAGTCCTTGTCTCACCGGACATTCGTTTCATGGCACCGGTTTCCGGATCGATATCAACCTTGGAAGTTGCCGGTACCTGCTTCATACATACAACGATCTTCATTTTCTATCTTCTTTCCTGTATTTTCACTTTTATTTTTTGCTTTAAAACGTTAAACAACTGTATAAGTATAGCATTAACGTGGTATAAAGTCGAGAGGATTTTGGTAAATTCTGCACAAAAAAGCATTGAAAAAACTTTTAAGCATGCTATAATTACTCTCCGTTATCAAATAAAGCAGACATATGAATCTTTACAATATCACATCGATCAAGGAGCATATATGTAATGGAAGACATCCGTGCAATCTACAGAATTTTCAACAATCTAAAATATGAAATGGAAAATAATGGATGGGTCTATCAGTGGCATTTAGGCGATGAACCTATAAAAGTAACTCATAAATTTAACCCTCCTGTAACACCTGAAGAATTTCAGCTGTTTGAAAAATATTTTCCCAATATGAAACTTCCTGCCTCATACAAAGCTTTTTTATCCTGCTCAAATGGCATGGAACTTTTTTGCGGAGAGGAAGGCAGTTCTTTAGTCAGCTGTACCATTTATTCTTTAAAAAGAGCGCTCAAAGAAAAGGAATCTTGGAATAGTACGCCTATTTTATCTGATCCGGAGTTTACATATCATCTTCCTGTTCTTTGCTTACAGGACATCGGCGATATAACCATGGATCTTCAGGCTGTATCAGAAGGCAGAGACGATTACCTATGCTATCCAGCTCCAGATACTGATCGTTTTAATATCCCTTTTAATGAATGGCTGGAAAGATATATCGTATGCCAGGGGCATGAATTCTGGTATTTCTTGAATCCATAAAACAGAAATTTTATGAATATTTTTCGTAAAAATACCCCGGAAACCTTACGGTTCCGGGGTATCTTACGTTTGGACACAATGTACCTTGCGGTACTCAATATATATTAAATTAGGATGTTATACTAATTAACGATTACTCGATAACTGTAGCAACACGTCCTGATCCTACAGTACGTCCACCCTCGCGATATCAGACCAATGTATTGCGGTGTGCAAATGGCGATTTTTCGTGTGATTTGTGTGGGAAAATCTGGATTTTTCATTGTGTCCATGTGGTTTTGGGGAATTTTGTTATCATGGTGTTATCATATTTCTTTTTATATAAAATCTTTCCACTGAATTTTACTTCCTGTTTGAAGGTTATAATTAAGCAATCCAATTTCTATACCAACAGAAGTTAAATTCATAGACTTAAATTCACTTGTTTTTTTCCAAAAATCTGCCAATTCTTCAAACCCTTGAACATGTGACGAAATGTCATCTTTTATTTCCTTTACTTCCATAATATGTTCTTTATAATATTGCAAAAGCTTTTCTTCATATTCTTGCTTACCACTTTGAGCAATGCTATATTTTAATACATTTTCATTCATAGCATTAAACTGATATTTTTCTTTATCTATTTGACATGTAGTAATTAATTGTTGAAACTCTTGAATTTCAATCCCCATATATTCATAAAATTCTTCCCTACTAAACCCTCTACTAAAAAGCCCCGCATATCGATTCCTAAATATTTCTTCTATCGGTTTATATGTACTACCTTCTGACAATATTCCTGTACAGCCTAAATACTGAAGATGTGCATATTCCATAGTTTTACTCATGTGATTTGAATAAAATAAGAGTATTTTCGAGGTAAGCATATGAAAAAATGTATCTCTATTAGTTACCTCATGATGTAAAATTCTAAGCACCGTGAGATTTAATGACAATATGTTCAGCTGAATGCCAGTTAATTTAGGTACTATTTCCAAGGCCTCATCTAATACTATTGTTTCCATATCTTTTTCATCTGCTTTTAATCGATTTTTTAACAACGCAATGAGTCGTTCTTTTAATGCCGGATCATCAATGTCAATTTCTTTCTGCTCTCCTTCTTTGGTACCTTTTAAGGTATCAGAAAAAGTCATGACTTTTTTTGTGTTACGGTCATAGACACCCTTAAAATCTTTTCCGGAA
>OHTF01000698.1_pt1 | contig 12987 bp, 9 predicted proteins | sample 1578811 | NCBI WGS metagenome assembly OHTF01 (sample SAMEA3879571, study PRJEB24766) | human gut metagenome | biome: human-associated habitat; feature: feces | place: USA | collected 1985/1987
AGCGGCGCGGTGGATGCCGCGACCTATGCCGTCATGGAGGATGCGGCTGCCGATGTGTTCTGGCCGCAGGCCCGCGGCGCTGCCTGCCGTGATGCCGAGGTACGCGCCGCCTGTGCCCCCGGCCTGACCGCCTGCAAAGCACTCTGGAAACTGGGGGACGAGAACACCCGCCCGGACTGGAAGCTGTTTGCCTTCCTGCTCAACCACTTCGGCCCCCGCTTTGCCCTTTGGGCGGCCGGGCTGCTGAAACGGAAATAAAGCTCTGCACCCATTGTAGGGGGCGGCGTCCCCGATGCCCCATGAACCCCTGCCGTAAATGCCGGTTTCGGCTCCATGCCCCGTAGCCGCCTTTCCGCGCCTTGACCCTATCAAAACACCTAGGAGAACACCTGATTGCGTACACAAAAAACAATTTTGAACCTGGTCTATGCGCTGGGGTCCAGCCTGCTGCTGATGTTGCTGGGCTTTGCCACGCGGCGGCTGCTGGTATTTAACTTTGGCAACGATATCACCGCCGCATCCCAGGTGGTGGATAAGCTGTTCAACTTTTTCTCCATCGCGGAATTCGGTGTTGGCAGCGTCATCAGCTACCGCTTGTATGAACAGATCGCCGCCAAGGATACCGAGAAGATCAGCAAATATATGTCCATGTATAAATGGGCATACCGCGCCGTGGGTGTGGTTATCTGCGTGCTGGCGGGCATCGGGGCGCTGGCCCTGCCGTGGATCATGCCCGGCGTGGCCAGCATCCAGACGGCCTATACCGTTTACCTGCTCAACACCATCTCCACGCTGTCGGGCTATTTCCTTGTCACCCGGCGGCTGATGTACACCTGCACCCAGCAGGGGTACCTGTGTACCCGCATCGACTTCTGCTTTAATGTTGCCAACTATCTGGCCCGCATTGCCATTGCGCTGTGGCTGCCAAACTATATTTTGTATTTCGGCGTCAGCATCCTGTTCAACACCGGTGCCAACCTGGTGGTGGCAGCACGGTATAAAAAGGACTTCCCCGAACTGCACGAGGTCAAGGTTACTTTGCGGGATTTCAAGGATCTTGGCATCTTCCATGACCTCAAGTATTACCTGGTTCACCGCCTGTCCAACACCATTTACGGCTCGTCCGATACCATCGTCACCAGCCGTATGGCGGGCAGCGCTATGACGGCTAACCTTGGCAACTATACCACCGTGTCGGACAGCGCCACCAACATCGGCAATAAAATCATGGACAGCTTTGCCGCAGCCATCGGCAATATCGTGTACGATAAATCCGCCACGGCCAACGCCCATGATAAACAGGTGTTCTGGGGGCTGGATCTGTTCAGCTATTTTTTCGGCAGCTTTGTGGCAACGGCATATCTCTGCCTGTTCCAGCCGTTTATCAGCTTGTGGATGGGCAGTGACCGCCTGCTGCCGCTGGGCTTTGTTATTGTGTTCAGCCTGAACGAATATGTGGGCTGGAACCACCGGATGCTCGGCTCCTACCGCGCCGTGCTGGGCCACTTTGAGCAGGACCAGTGGTTTATGGTCGCCTCTGCCGCCACAAACCTGATTCTAAGCTTTGCACTCTTCCCGGCGTTTGGCATTACCGGCATTGTGGCGGCTACCGTTGTGGCCCACTGCATCATGTGGGTGGGGCGCGGCATTGTGGTTTGCCGCCAGTATATGCGCGGCAGCGGCTGGCGCTACCTGCGGGTGCAGGCGGTGCATCTTGTCACCCTTGTGGTACTTATGGCAGGCAGCTACCGCGTGTGCGCCCTGCTGCCCGGCGGTATTCTGGGGCTGCTGGGGCGGGCTGTTGTGGTCTGCATCCTGCCCAACCTGCTGAACCTTGCGTTTTATATCTGGACCAGCGATGCCGCCTATCTGCGCACCCAGGCTGGCCGCCTTTGGCAAAAAATTACCCATCGTTAAGGGGGAAACACAACATGGCAACCATTGGCATGCTGTATATCTGCACCGGCAAATACACCGTGTTCTGGCCGGAATTTTATGAAACTTTCAGCCGGAACTTTTTACCCGGCTGCAAAAAAGAATATTTTGTCTTTACCGATGCACCGTCCATCGCTCACGAGGATGACCCCGCTGTGCACCGCATTGACCAGCCCGCCTATGACTGGCCGCTGAGCACCATGAAGCGCTTTGCGATTTTCCTAACCCAGGAAAAGGCGTTGGAACAGCTGGATTATCTCTTCTTTTTCAACGCCAACCTGACCTGCCGGGAGGTCATTACCCCGGAAGAATTTTTGCCCCGTCCGCAGCAGGGGGAACAGTTGCTGCTGGTCCAGCAGCCGGGGTTCTGGAACAAAAAGCCGATGTTTTACAGCTATGACCGCAACCCCAGATGTACGGCCTATATCCCGTACAACTGCGGGCGGGACTATGTTTCCGGCGGGCTGAACGGCGGTACCTCCGCGGCATTCCTGGCCATGTGCAAAGAGCTGGACCGCCGCACAGAGCAGGATATCCGCAACGGCGTGGTGCCCCTGTGGCATGACGAAAGCCAGCTGAACCGCTATGCCGCCGAACACCCCGGCAGCTACCGCCTGTTGCCCCCCACTTACTGGTACCCGGAAGGCTGGCAGATGCCCTTTGAGCAAAAAATCATTGTGCGCAATAAATCCCGCTACTTTGATGTGGCGGCGGTCAAACACCATTCTCAGCACACCCGCAGCTGGCTGCAATGCAAATGGGAAGCCTTTTGCGAAAACTACCTGCCGTATTTGCTGTGCGCAAGGGACAAACTGCTGCAAAAACACCTGTAACCTAATTAGCAATTAGAAATTGCAGAACTCCCGTAGGGGCGCACATTGTGCGCCCGTCGCTTTGCCTTACATGAAATCAAACAATAGAGGAGGGGCGGCCTATGCCGCAAAAAAATGCACAGGACCGCCTGTGGAAAATTTTAACCCCGGTGCTGCTGGTTCTGGCGGTTCTCGCCATGGCCAAAACGCTGTTTGTGGGGCTGGAAATTGATGAAGAATATGCGTTCTCCCTGGGCTTCCGCCTGGTAAAGGGGGACCGGCTGTTTTATACCATGTGGGAGCCGCACCAGCTTTCGGCCTTACCGGCAGCGCTGGTGCTGGCTCTGTATACCGCCATTGCAGGCACAACCACCGGGGCGCTGCTGTTTGTGCGCGCTGTGGTGCTGGTCTGCAAAGCGGCCATGAGCGCGGTATTTTACCGCGATTTCAAGCAGACCATTGGCCGCCATGGGGCGCTGCTGAGCGCGGTGGTGCTGTTTGTCTACACCCCCAAGTGGTTCCTGGGGCCGGATTATATCAGCCAGCAGTTCCACTTCACCGTGGCGGCATTTTTGTGCTTTTACCATTATTACACCCATGGTTTCCGCCGCCCATGGCTGGTAGTGCTGGGGGCGGTGTGCGCCTGCTTCAGCTTTCTGGCGTTCCCGCAAAGCGCACTGGCGGCGGCGGTGATTTTTATCGGCATGGTGTTGCTGGGCCGCCGCGGCAAGGAGCCGACGATCTGTAAGATCCCCCGCGGCGCGGTGCTGTTTGTGCTGGGCTGTATGGCCTGCGCGGCAGCGTTTCTGGCGTATGTGCTGCCCGGCATGGGGCTTACCGTGTTTTTGCAGCGCGTCAGCCTGATCCTGAACGACCCGCAGTATGATTTTACCACAAGCCAACGGCTGGCCCTGTTGGCAAGCCAGGCACTGAACACCGCCAAATTCCTGGCAAAGCCGCTGGCCGCCAGCGTGGTGCTCTGTCTGCTGTGGTGGGCCAAAACCCGCCAAAAACGGGATTGGATCGGCCTTGCCCTGAACCTTTGGGCTATTCTGGCGGCCCTGCTCTGTGCGGTGCGTGCTGTGGCGGACTCCAGCTCCGATGAGCGCTACTTTATGCCGGCGCTGGTGCTGGCGGCGGCCTGGGCGTTCCGCAAGGGGCGCGGCACGGCGCGGGAGCCGCTGTTCTGGCTGGGCTTTCTGCCGGGCATGGCGGCGTATGCGCTCATTCTGCGCTCTACGCTGCTGGGCTTTTCGGCTACCTTTATGTATCTGACCTGGCCCGCGCTCTGCGGCTGCTTTGCCATGCTGGCGTGCAGGCAGGAGAATCCGGAGCAGGAAAAGCTGCCCCAGGGCCAGTGTGTGCTGGCGGCGCTGCTGGTATTTTTGCTGGTGTGCCGGTTCTGGTGCGTTCTGGTAACGGGTTGGAAGCCTGCCAATGTGGCAACAGCCAACCTGAAGCAGATCACCGCAGGCCCCGCCGCAGGGACCTGGGCGGACGAAAAAGCCGCCGATATGCAGATGGCCCTGTACGAAGCGCTGGAACCCTTTGCGGGCAAGCAGGTGCTGCAGGCTATTGGCGAGCAGCACGGCCTTGGCTTTATGATGGCGGGAGGAACCTTGACCATCGGTCAGGCGTCCGTCATCTCCGGTACCGACAGCGACCCGCGGTTCATCCAGTATTATGAGGAACTTCCCGAGAAGCGTCCCGATGTGATTCTGTATGATGAAGCCGAAGTGCGCGATATGGCCGCGTTCCATGCCTGGATCGAAGAAAACTTTACCATCACCGCCCGCTACCCCGTCACCCACGGCACCGCCCACCTGCAAGTGCTGGTAGTTGATTGAGTTTTCCACAAGCACAGGAAAAAATGTGGAAAGTTTGCGGGCATTTGCAAGGGAAACGACCCCACTATTATTTTTGAGCCGCGCGCGGCGGTCCACCAACATTATTCTTTATTCTCTATTCATTATTCATTCAAATCGCATGATTCGCCTGGCAATCATGCGATTTCGTTTGACCCCCCGCCCCAAATATAGTATTCTATAATCAATCAAAATATCTTGTTCAGGAGGCTTGCCCTATGCCGGAACGCTTTCTTGTTTTTATCCCTGCCTATAACTGTGAAAAACAGGTGCCCCGTGTGCTGAACCAGCTGCTGGACCGTCAGGTGGCCGCTATGGTCACCGAGTGCATCGTGGTCAATAACCGCTCCACCGACGGCACCGAAGCCGCCGTGCAAAGCTGGATGCAGGCCCACCCGCAGGCCCCGGTCCGCCTGCTGCGCAACGACCAGAACTATGGCCTGGGCGGCAGCCATAAAGTGGCATTCCAGTACGCCGTTCAGCATAACTTCGACTACCTGATTGTGCTGCATGGCGATGACCAGGGCGATATCCGCGATGTGCTGCCCCTGGTACACAGCGGCCGCCACCGTAAGTATGATTGCTGCCTTGGCTCCCGTTTTATGCCGGAAAGCCGTATCAAGGGCTACAGCACTCTGCGTGTGGTGGGCAACTATGGCTTTAACTGGCTGTTCAGCCTGGTGGCCGGGCACAAGATCACCGACCTGGGCAGCGGCCTGAACCTGTACGCCGTGCCACCGCTGGCAAACGGTTATTATAAAAAATTTCCGGATACGTTGTATTTTAATGACTGCATGATCCTGGCCCTCTGCCACCTCAAGCAGAAAGTCCTTTTCTTCCCCATCAGCTGGCGGGAGGAAGACCAGGTATCCAACAACAAACTGACCAGCTTTGGCGTCAGCCTGCTCAAACTGTGCGGGCGCTACCTGAAAAACAAAAACGAGTTTGTGACCCGCGAATGGCGGGAAAAACCAATCGAAGAATATACAAGCACCATCATTGCTTCCAATCTGTAAAGGGGGATGTTGATTATGAAGGTTCTGGTAACGGGTGCTGCCGGGTTTATCGGCGGCCAGCTTATGCATGCATTGTGGAAAAACGGCCATACCGCCATTGGTGTGGATAACTACAGCTATGGCAGCGCCGATAACCTGCATTTTGACGACCATGATTTTTCCGCCGATGTCATCAAGATGGATATCCGCGATAAAGAGGAAATCGACGCGGTGGCCATCGGCGGCCTGGTGCAGGAAAAGCTCAGCCGCCTGCCCAAAGTGGGTGACCATTTTGTGTGGGGCAGCTTTGACGGTACCGTGACCCGTGCCACCAACCGTCGCGTGCAGGAAGTACGCCTGGTAAGCCGCCCGCCGGAGCCGGAAACCAAAAAGCCGGACCGCCGCGACCGCGACAAAGACTGAGAACGCGATAAATAATGCAACAGAGAACCTGGGAAGAACAAACTTCCCAGGTTCTTTTTTGTGGATTTTTGAGGCGGGTTCTGGTATGATGGAGATAGGAGTTAGTCAAAAATAACGCAGGGGTCTGAGGAGGGAACGCTTATATGGAAGTACAGGAATTTGGCAAACAAAACAGCCGCAAAATTATGCTGCTGCCCGGCAACATGATGAGCTGGCGCCAGTTTGAAGCGGTGATTCCGCTGCTGGAAAAGCAGTACCATGTGATCGCCGTCAGCACGGACGACTATGATGATACCGGCAAAACTACCTTTACCACGGCGGAAGCAATGGCCGAAAAGCTGGAACAGTATATCAAAGAAGAACAGGGTGGTGCCATCGACCTGGTGCTTGGCGAATCCATGGGCGGCGCAACGGCAGGTATGCTGTTCCACCGGCAAAAAGTTAAGATAGGCGCTATGATTTTGAGCGGCCCGCAGTACATGAACCTTGGTATGTTCAGCTGGGTGCTGACCGCCATTGTGCCGCGCAGCCAGTATAACCTGACAAAGAAGATTCAGTCTGTGGATAAGCTGCCGTGGATGCTGCGGCTGTATACCCGCGGGGACGACCAAAAGCTGCTGAACCAGTTCCAATATGTGGCAAAAAATATCTCGCTTGCTACATTGGAAAATGCCACCAAGGAAGCCCTGCGCCTGTACCCCGTGATCGACACTTTTGCCCCTGACCCGGAAGCAAAGGTGGCCATCTGGTACGGTTCCAACGAGCCGAACATGAAAAAAGCGATGCAGAAATTAAAACACGCCTACCCCAACGCGCAGGACCACCCCTTTGTCGGGTACGGCCACGGCGACATCATTGGCCACCCGGATGTGATGGCAAGGGACATCATCGCCTTTATGGAAAGCTGACGCTCGGCGAGGTATCCGGCACGGCGCAGCGCAACCCATTGACGCGGTAGGAAATGGTGGTATAATTAAATTTCAGGCAACAAAACAGGGGGATTGCGCATGATATATCTGGATTATTCGGCCAACACGCCGGTGGACCCCCGTGTGCTGGAAGTATACTGCCGCACCGAGCAGAATTTTATCGGCAACCCCAATTCCACCCACTGCGCCGGGCAGGCCGCCCGACAGGAGATGAACCGTGTGACCGGCCTGATTGCGGCACAGCTGGGGGTGTTGCCGGAGGAAATCATTTATACATCCGGCGCAACGGAAGCCAATAACCTTGCCTTAAAAGGCATGGCCCGCGCGGCCCGGCATGTGGGGCGGCATATCATCTCCACCCCGCTGGAGCATTCCAGCGTGGGGGCAACATTGACGGCCTTGCAGCAGCAGGGGTACGAGATCGATCTGCTGAACATTGGCCGGGATGGCAGAATTGACCTGGAACAGCTGGAAGAGCTGTTGCGCAAGGATACCGTACTGGTTTCCATCTGCGGGGTGGACAGTGAGCTGGGCACCGTGCAGCCGGTGCGGGAGATCGCCGCGCTGGTGCACCGCTGCCCCAACTGCCGCCTGCATGTGGATGCCACCCAGGCCGTGGGTAAAACGGCCCTCTGGCTGGACTGCGTGGATACCATGAGCTTTACCGCCCACAAGTTTTACGGCCCCAACGGCATTGGCGTGCTGTACAAGCGCAAAGGGCTGGTGATCGAACCTCAGATGAACGGCGGGGCCAGCACTACCATTTACCGCAGCGGCACCCCCACCCTGGGCCTTGCCGCGGCTTTGCAGGCGGCGCTGGCCCTTGCGCTGGATGAACAGCCCCAGCGCTGCGCCCATGTGCAGGCGCTGCACGATACCCTGTGCGCAGAGCTGCAAAAGCGGTCGGGGGTGCGCATCAACAGCCCGGCGGGTGCGGTGCCGCACATTGTAAATGTGAGCGTGGCGGGCATCAAGGCCGGGGTGTTCCAGCAGGCGTTGAGCGGGCAGGGGGTATGCGTGTCCGTCAAATCGGCCTGCTCCACCGACGGCACACCGTCCAAGGCGGTGTTTGCCGTCAGCCGGGACCGCAAAAGTGCGCTCAGCTCATGGCGCATCAGCCTGAGCCACCTGACCACCGAAGAAGAACTGAACGGATTTTTGGCGGCGTTTGACCGCTGCCTGAAGGATTTGCAAAAGGAGAAATGACCATTGGAACGCCAGATGGAACCCTGCCAGCTGATTGAACGCAGCATTATCAAAAAATACCGCAAAGAGCTGTGGACCCCTTTTATTGTGGCGGTCAAGCGCTATGAACTGGTGCAGGCGGGAGATAAAATTGCCGTGTGCATTTCCGGCGGCAAGGACAGCATGCTGATGGCTAAACTGATGCAGGAGCTGCAGCGCCACAGCGATGTGCCCTTTGAGTTGGTGTTTTTGGTGATGGACCCCGGCTATAATGAGATCAACCGCCAGAAGATCGAAAGCAACGCCGCACTGCTGAATATCCCCATCACAATTTTTGAGACGGATGTGTTTGCGGTCGCCAACAACAGCGATAAATCCCCCTGTTACCTGTGCGCCCGCATGCGCCGCGGCTACCTGTACAAGAAGGCTCAGGAGTTGGGCTGCAACAAAATTGCACTGGGGCACCATTTTAATGATGTGATCGAAACAACCGTGATGAGCATGTTCTATGGCTCCCAGCTGCAGGCTATGCCGCCCAAGCTGCACAGCACCAACTTTCCCGGCATGGTGCTGATCCGTCCGCTGTACTGCGTGCGGGAGGAAGATATTATTGCCTGGAAACGCTATAACGACCTGGAATTCATCCAGTGCGCCTGCCGCTTTACCGAAAACTGCACCACCTGCGACAACGGCGGCGGTGGCTCCAAGCGCCAGGAAGTCAAGGTGCTGCTGCGCCGCCTAAAGCGGGATAACCCCAACATTGAGAACAGCATTTTCCGCAGCATCCACGGCGTTGCGCTGGATACCATGCCCGGCTACAAGACCGAAGGGCAGGAACATAGTTTTTTGGAGCGCTTTGACCGCGTGGAAGCGGAGCTGCAAAAAGAGTTAAAAGAAAAGCAGAAGCAGGAAGCAGATAAAACCGAATAAAAGCAAAACACATCCCCCGGCGGGCCGCCCAATACGGCGCTGCCGAGGGATGTGCTTGTTTATAAAGATATAAAATCAGATAAATTTGCCGGTCTGGCTGGCGGGGGTGTGGCGGATAACGTCCGGCGTGCCGGCGGCCACCACCGTGCCGCCCTGGGCACCGCCGCCCGGGCCCATATCAATGATGTAGTCTGCGTTGCGGATCACATCCAGGTCATGCTCAATGACGATGACGGTGGCGCCGTGCTCGATCAGGGTCTGGAACACACCGAGCAGAACCTGCACATCGGCGGGGTGCAGGCCGATGGTGGGCTCATCAAAGACAAACAGAGAGTCCGACTGGGCTTTGCCCATCTCGCTGGCCAGCTTCAGGCGCTGGGCCTCGCCGCCGGAAAGGCCGGGCGTTTCCTCACCAAGGGTCAGGTAGCCAAGGCCGAGTTCCTGTAAAACAGTCAGCCGCTGGCGCACCACCGGCCAGTCGGCACAGGCGGTCAGGGCAGTGTTCACATCCATATCCATCAGCTGCGGCAGGGAATATCTGGTTCCGGACTTGCTGGTGTAAAAAATCTGCCCGGCCTCCTTGGCATAGCGGGAACCGCGGCATTCGGGGCAGGGAATCTCCACATCCGGCAAAAACTGTACATCCAGACTGATGCTGCCGGTGCCATCGCACACGGGGCAGCGCAGCTTGCCCGTGTTGTAGGAAAAATCGCCCGCTTTATACCCGGCCTGCCTGGCATCTGGGGTGGCGGCAAACTTTTTGCGCAGCTCATCATGCACATTGGCATAGGTGGCCACGGTGGAGCGCACATTGATGCCAATGGGTGCGGCATCGATCAGCTTGACCTGGGTGATGCCGTCCGGCACAATAGAGCGTACATGCTCCGGCAGCTTTTGGCCGTGAATGGCGGCGTTCAGGCCGGGAACCAGGCTTTCCAGCACAAGGGTGGTCTTGCCGGAGCCGGAAACCCCGGTCACCACAGTCAGCCGCCCCTTGGGAATTTCGATGTCCAGTGGCTTTACGGTGTGGATGGCGTTGGTGGAAAGCTGAATGCGCCCCAGCGCGAACAACTCGCTTTGCGGGGCCTGGGGTCGCAGGCACTGCGCTTTGCCCGCCAGGAACGGCCCAATGCGGGAAGCAGCGTTTGCTTCAATGGCCGGGATGCTGCCCTGGGCAATCACCTGGCCGCCGCCCGCACCGGCCTGCGGCCCCATCTCAATCAGCCAATCGGCTTCGGATAGAATCTGGGTATCATGGTCCACCAGAATGACCGAGTTGCCGTCGTGGATCAGGTCCTGCATCACGCCGGTCAGACCGGTGATGTTGGCGGGGTGCAGCCCAATAGAGGGTTCATCCAGCACATACAGAACGCCGGTAGTGCGGTTGCGCACCGCGCGGGCCAGCTGCATACGCTGGCGCTCGCCGGTGGAAAGGGTAGCCGCGGCGCGGTCCAACGCCAGGTAGCCCAGCCCCAGGTCCATCAGCCGTTTGGCCACCGTTTGGAACGATTCACAGATGCTCTGCGCCATGGGGCGCATTTCTTCCGGCAGGGCGGCGGGAACCCCGCTTACCCAGGCAACCAGGTCGGAAAGGGTCATGCGGCAGGCTTCATCCAGCGGGATACCCTGCAGCCTGGGCGCGCGGGCGGCAGCGCACAGCCGGGAACCGCCGCAGTCCGGGCAGATATCCTGACGCAAAAATTTTTCCACCCGCTTCATGCCTTTTTCGTCCTTGACTTTGGAGAGTGCGTTTTCCACCGTGCGTACGGCGCTGTAATAGGTAAAATCCAGTTCCCCGGCCTGCTCGCTGTTTTTGGAGTGGTAGAAAATGTGCTTCTTCTCAGCCGGGCCGTCATAGACGATCTCTTTCTCCACATCGGTCAGGTCGCGGAACGGCACATCGGTGCGCACCCCCATGGCGCGACAGACATCGGTCATCAGCGACCACATCAAAGAGTTCCAAGGGGCCACAGCGCCCTCGTCAATGGTCAGGCTTTCGTCCGGAACAAGGGTGGCGCGGTCAACGGTCTGTACGGTGCCGGTGCCGCCGCAGGTGCGGCAGGCACCCTGGCTGTTAAAGGCAAGCTCTTCCGCCGAAGGGGCGTAAAAGCGGGCCCCGCATTCGGGGCAGATCAGCTCCTGCCCGGCGGCCACGGCCAGGGTGGGCGCAAGATAATGCCCGTTGGGGCAGCGGTGGCTGGCAAGGCGGGAATACATCAGCCGCAGGCTGTTCAGCAGCTCGGTGCCGGTGCCAAAGGTGCTGCGGATGCCCGGCACCCCCGGCCGCTGGTGCAGCGCCAACGCGGCGGGAACATACAGAACCTCGTCCACATCAGCTTTGGGGGCCTGGGTCATGCGGCGGCGCGTGTAGGTGGAAAGTGCGTCCAGATACCGGCGCGAACCTTCGGCATACAGCACGCCCAGCGCCAGCGAAGATTTGCCGGAACCGGATACACCCGCAATGCCGACGATTTTGTTCAGCGGCACATCGACATCAATATTTTTTAGGTTGTGTACCCGTGCCCCGCGGATCTCAATATGATCGACCATACAAACAGCAGCCCCCCAGTTGGATTTATTATAAGGCAATACCGCATAATTCCCGCCTTGCGGCTTAAGCACCGCTCCGGCAGCTGCGGCACGGCATCTGCCGCACCTCGCTCGCCGTATCGGCACTTGGAATTATGCGGTATTGCCTTGGTTTTTTTGTAAATGTAAAGCCGATTTTGTTCAGCCTGCCGTATGTTGTCAGCATCGCAAAACAGGCGGCACAGCCACGGGCAGCCGTGTTTGGAGCAGGCGGTGTGCCAAAGGTATTTTTGAATCGTGACATCAAAGCAGCCCCGACCGCAGTGCTGTGTACCTTCCCACCCTGACGCTGCCGAATGATTGAATCAGGAAAGCCCGAGTCTGCGCCTGCTGTTCGATTTTCATGGTGTCAGTCTCCCTTACAGTCCGGTCCTTAACCCCGGCAGCCCGGCTACAAACTTCTCGATTTCTGCGTTCACAAAGGCCGGATTATCGGCATTGGAATTGTGCCCCGCATCCTTGACCCAGGTCAGCGGCAGATGTTCGCCCGCAGCCCACATCGGGTTGTAGCGCTTGGTAGCGCCGGTTTTGTCGTGCTCGCCGCACAGCAGGATGCAGGGGCAGGTGATATCGTACCCAAGGTCTGCCCCAATGGCCCCGGCCAGCATGATGAACCCGTGTTTCATCAGCCCGCAGAACTCATCCCGGCTGTACTGGGCCACCATCTCGCGCATGTTCTGTTGGGCATATTCGGTAATGCCAATGCCCTGTGCAGCGGCATTGCGCAGCATTTTCCAGGGCATGGCGCTGTAAACGGGGGCCATATGGTTCAGCATCCAGAACTCTTTGTCGCTCATGTATTTGCGCTTGAGCGGGGCGGAGTCAATAGAAACAAAGCCGCGCACCTCGCCGGGGTAAGCCTGAATGTACGCCTGTGAAAGATACCCGCCGACCGACTGTCCCACCAGCACCGGTGCGGTGATGCCCTCCGCCTGCAGGATGGCATGCAGCCAGGCGGCCTTTTGCGCCAGGGTGAAGTCCATCACAAAGGGGCGGGATTTGCCGTGGCCGGGGGCATCCCAGGCAAGCAGGTTATAGGTGGATTCAAACGCTTCGACCTGTTTGTCAAACAGGCGGTGATCCGCCGTCAGGCCGGGCAGGAACACCAGCACCGCCCGCCCCTGTTGGAAATCATTCATCCAGTAGTGGATCACGCCGTTTGGCACTGCGTGAGTTTTTTCTGTCATTTTTGGTATCCCTCCCGGTGTGGTTTTCTGGTTCTATTGTAGCATAACTGCGGCGCAAATGCACTGCCGGGCGCAGATTTTATAAGGCAATACCGCATAATTCTAAGTGCCGATACGGCGAGCGAGGTACGGCAGAT
>OHTF01000704.1_pt1 | contig 12914 bp, 8 predicted proteins | sample 1578811 | NCBI WGS metagenome assembly OHTF01 (sample SAMEA3879571, study PRJEB24766) | human gut metagenome | biome: human-associated habitat; feature: feces | place: USA | collected 1985/1987
ATCTTTTTTCTATTTTAGTTAATAGAAGTGATACGGTAAGCTATATTAGTTAAAATGTATTTAGGAGTGAACAAAAAAAATCCCATGTTTAGGGAGTTTGAATAATTCTTAATTAGAAAATGAATGACATATTTATATTGGATTATTTTGTTCTTTTCTGGTTTGTTTTGTTGAATAAAGGGATAATTTACAAGTTCTGGATTCCGCTTTATAGAGACTAAGCTATATTTTGACTGTTATAAGTTTAACTTCTTCGGCGTACTTATGCTATTATATTAAAAGGTGTATAGTGAAAGTAATGTCTTGTTTTAATAGGTCTATGGGGCTTTCTATGGTTGTTTGTAAGGTAAAGAATATAGAGATATTCCTATTTCTTAAAATATTCCTGTATTTTATAAAGATTTTTAGTGGAAAGTCTTGCAGAATAGAGTAAAATGGGTACTTTTGTCCGATGAAATTATGGCTATTATAGAAACTGACTAAAATATGGATGCTCTATTTCAAACGCAAAGCAATGAGCTTTCTACTACAACAACGCAGAAAGAAAAGCTGTTTAAAGATGCAGAACGGCAGTGGAATACACTGTCTACCGAGAAAGGAGCGCCCGGAAGAAAAGTTGATTTTGAGATCTATAAAAGCATTTTGTATAACCTAGAAATCAGAAAAGTATATTTGGATTCAAAACTCTCTTTAGAAAAGTTTAGTTCAATAGTCGGCACGAATACGACCTACCTGAGTAATGCGGTGAACAACTACTTCGGATGCAATTTCAAGCAGCTCCTTAACAAGTATCGTGTTGAGTATGCAAAGTCCTTATTACTAGAGGGTACGTATTCAGCCAGTTCTCTTTTTAGGAAGTGTGGTTTTGCATCCCAAAGCGTTTTTTATGCCGCATTTCATAAAATTGTAGGCGCATCTCCCTTGCAGTTCCTATATAAAGCACCATCCGGACACAGAAAAAGATTTAAAGTCCTTTTATAACAATAACATTTTGAGTTTTTAAATTTATAAATTTAAAGTTTTTCTATTATGAACAAAAAATTTTTAAGTGCAATCCTGTTTGGAGCCCTTATGGTCACTTCAACAGGAACATTTGTATCTTGTAAGGATTACGATGACGACATCGACCGCTTGGATCAAGAAATATCCAATGTGAAAGATGCAATCAAGGCCCTTGAAGACAAAGTAGGCTCAGGCAAATATGTCGAAAGCTGTACTCCGTTCACTGATGGTAATGGTGGTTATGAAATCAAATTCAGTGATGGAGAGACCATTAAATTATACAATGGTGCAAAAGGAGAACAAGGTGAACCGGGCAAACCAGGTACTCCGGGTACTCCAGGTACTTCTGCTGATGATTATGTAGTATCAGTAGAAGAAGGTGAATCAGCTTATGAATTAGTTATTACTTATGCTGATGGCACTAAAAAGACTATCAGTATGCCTAAAGCTACTTCTGTAGTTAGCGGAGTTAAGTTTATCCCTACTTTCCTTTCTGAAGGTGAAGCTGCCAGAATCCATTTCCCTACCATCGTTACTGATAGTGTGGCAGGTAAAACAGAGATTACAGGTGCAGATTGGAGTACAAATAACTTTAGCACATTTAAAATCGTTTACTCAGGTAAGGCAGACGTGAAGTATCAGGTAAATCCTAACAGCGTATCATTCAAAGATATGGAAGTGGTAGGATTTGTTCGTGATACTGCTGAAATATGGAACTACAATACGAATAACAGGAATTGGGAATTGTTCAACGCCGGACAAAAACTGTACACTGATGGAAAAATTACCGTTGAATCTTATAAAGAAGGACATGGTATGTTAAACTTCCGTGTAAAGGACTGGGCTTTTGCTGAACAATCTAATCTGGACGAAAGAACAGTATATTCATTGAGAATTAAGAACAATGACCAAATCGTTCATTCTGATTTTGTTCCCGCCAAGCATGAAGTAATTTTGCAGAAAAACGTACATTTGGTTAAAGTAGCTGATGCATTTGACCAAACTAACGCTCCTGCTCAGATTAAAAATGCAATTGCTCCTAACAAGGTAAATTATAGAGAATTCATCAAAGATGAATATTATCTTAACACCTTGAATCCGACCGGTACTGAAGAGGCTAAATTGAAGGCTTATCAAGCAGATAAAGCTAAGTTCGAAGCCAATGCTGAAAACCAGTTATATAAAGGAGATGCTGAATCTAAAGATGATGCAGAACGTATTGTTGTAGAATTGAACTATACAGGTGATGGACATTCAAAAAATTTGAAGGACATCGTAACTTCATTCTTTGACAAACGTATGGGTAGAGCCCAAGACGCTCAGTATCCTTTGATGGAGAATGGTTTTGATGACTATTCATTGGTGTTTGAACCGGTTGACTTCTATTATGATGGCGTTAACCAGACAAAACGTTATTTGGATGTTACCAAAGATGGTGTTGCTACAGTAAAACAAACTCCGGACCCGATTTGGGGCGCAGAAACTGATGCCAGCCACACAGCTGCTATAGACAGAACTCCTATTGTTCGTGTGAAACTGGTAGCACCGGGTGAAGACAATGGTAATGTAGTTAAAACAGCAATCATCAAGATTCACATTGTACGCAAGACAGTTGTTCCTGAAATTAATATTACAGAAACAAAAGATGTTACTCTGAAACATATCAATCAAGTTCTTGACATGGATATGGATAAGATATTCAACCATAAAGATGTACAGTTGAGTAAAGACGAATTCCGTAAGACTTATGATTTCGTTCCTGAATTTGCAACAGCAGATGAGGCTAAACAACACGCTGTATATGCATGGGATGGAAAAGATAATGCAGACTATTCATTAGATCCGAACTTTAAACCTGAAGAATACAATCAGTTGTTCGTTACAGTGAAGAATACAGCATTCTCTCGTCATGACGATCACGACGTTTACACTGTTAAGGGTACATACAAGCCAAATGCTGATCATAAGGGATTATCTGACATCCATGTTACTTATACTATCAATGTGAAGTATCCGGATGTAGTTGCTCCTGAAAAGACTAAGTTGAACTGGGTAGATGATTCTTACTTCATTGCTCACGGTAGATACGATAACTTTGATACTCCTACAACTTATGAAATGGTTGCAGTATTGAATGACGAATTCGATTTGATCAACTATAATCCTTATAAGGGTCAGACTCATGATAAGGATTGGGCTAGAGCTACCTTGTCATTCGAATTGGTTGACCAGCATAATAACGCATCTAAGATAGCTGATGGTCACAATTCCGGTATCCGTTTGTATCAAGGTAAAGACAACAAGTGGTATATCGCTTTGGAGGCAACAGACGAAGGACGTACTTGGATCAATGCTGCTGACGCTAAGGATTTGAAGAAGATCAAAATGCGTGCTGTAGTAAGCTTCAATGAAGATGTTGACGGATTGTATGGTACTTGCAACAAGGAAGCCAATGCTCATAACAAGTATGCTAAAGAAGATTACAATAACTTCTCTTGCGATACTATCAATATGGTAAACAATACTCCTTGGGCTAAAGATCATACTACTACTTATACTGGTGCTCCTGCTCCTGAAAATGGACGTTCTACAGTGGTTATCGATGAATTTGAAGTTGCATTTGTAACTCCGATGGTATTCCACGCTTACGAAGCAGGTCCTTTGTATGACAAGTATCAGGAAGCTGAAAATACAGTATCATTGAAGGATGCATTCTTCTTGTCAGATTATCTGTGGTCTGAAGGTGCTCAGGCACAATTCAATAACAACCATGTTATCTATGATCACAAAGATATGGCTAAGAATAATACTTTGGTTCAGACAGGTGATCAAGCTGGTTGGTCAAAGAAACTGGTAGTTGACCGTAATGTATTCGATGTTAATACAACTGTTAACTTCAAGGTTTCTAAGGCATACTTTGCTGACGGAAGTGAACTGGATGCTGAAAACATGAAGAAGATCAAACTTGATAATGCTAACCAGACTATCACATGGATCAACAATGGTGAAGATATTGCTCAACCATTTACTATTGATGTAGAAGTTTGTGTAAATCACAAGTGGGGCGGTATCTGCGACCATACTTGGAAGAATGATCGTGGACATTCTGTTGGAACTATCCAAATCCAAGTTAAGAAGCACAATGACAAGTAATTAATACGCTCATTGTTTATAAAAAAAGAGGGGGGCAAAATGTTCCCCTCTTTTAGTTTTTATAATCGTTTATCCAATTATATTGTGTATGAAGTATATATATGCTGTCTGTTTTCTGTTATTAGTATGTGGCTGTCATAAAGAAAATGACACCCCTGTTGTTTTACCTGCACGGACACTATTGGTTTATCTGGGAGGAGATAATAATCTTGATGCCGAAACCTATGACAAACTTGTTCAAATTAAAAATGGATGGGAAGACGGGACAGATGGAAATATAATAGTGTATCAGGATACACCATTTAAGGACTCTCCACGATTGATGGAAATTGATGGAAAAAGTGAGAAAGGCTATATTACCATACATACCTATGACCAAGAAAACTCAGCCTCCCCCCAAGTGCTTAAACGAGTTATAAACGACGTAACTCGGCTTTATCCTGCTAAAAGCTACGGTCTAATCGTGTTTTCCCATGGCAGTGGCTGGCTTCCTCCACATACATTGGTTAATGGCTCGCGGTCTATCATCATCGATAATGACAATGAAATGGAAATAACAGATTTTGCCATGGCCCTCCCGGACCATTTATTTGAATTCATAATCTTTGAAGCATGTAATATGGCAGGTATTGAGGTGGCTTATGAATTAAGAAATAAAGCAGCATATATCATGGCTTCCTCTGCCCCAGTAGTATCTCCGGGATTTACTCCTATCTATGCCGGCAGTATTTCCTGTCTGCTTGAAGAAAATGCTGATTTGCAAAGATTTGCAGAAAATTATTTTCATTATTGGAATTTGATGGAAGGCGATAAACGTTCTGCTACCATTAGCATAATAAAAACTGCCGGATTATCAAATTTAGCGAATTTGATACGACAGATCAATACGGAAATATCCGGCTCTTTTCTCCCGGTCGGTAACCTTCAAAATTATGATGGAGTTTTAAAAGCCCCATTCTATTTTTTTGATTTCGCTCAATATTATCAATCATTATCAGATGAAAATACATACAATGTACTTCAAGAGTGTATCAGCCAATGTGTGGTTTACAAAAGAAATACTCCTTTTTATGCTACGGAAGAAGGAACATTCCCTATCACGGCCTTTTCAGGTATGACCACTTTTATCATGCAGAGAGAACTTAATGACTTGAATGAAGAATATACAAAACTACAATGGTATAAAGATATTAATACACATTAGAGAATATGTATAACACTGACAAACAATGATATAGCAAATTCAGTAGAAGAAGTATATCTTATTGCAGAATAGATAGATTCTAAATACTTTTCAAAGTATCCTTTAAAGGACAGAATGCCAATATATATGGACAGAAACAGGTGATTATCCATTAATAAGAAACGGAAAAACTTGTCATAAGCAGAAAAAACAAATCCTTTATTTGCTTTGTTTGTCATTTACTAATATCTTTGTTTTATCATTCATTCTAGAACCGCAACAAAATATGAAATACCCTATTGGAATACAGAGTTTTGACCAAATCCGTGAAGATGGCTATGTATATGTGGATAAGACCGGTTTGATTTACAACTTGGTAACACAAGGCAAGACTTATTTCTTGAGCCGTCCACGCCGTTTTGGCAAAAGCCTGCTGGTAAGTACCCTTGCCTGTTATTTCCAGGGACGCAAAGATTTGTTTGCCGGACTGGAAATCGACGGATTGGAAAAGGACTGGTATGAGTATCCTATCTTCCGTATAGACTTTAATGGAGGACTGTATACACAACCCGGAATTCTGGAGGCTACCATTGAAGGCTATTTAGGGAACTGGGAAGATATTTATGGCAAGAATCCTAATTATACAACCATAGGAACCCGTTTCATTGAAATACTTCGCCGGGCTTATGAACAGACAGGGCGGCGTGCGGTGGTTCTGATTGATGAATATGACAAACCTATTTTGGATGTATTAGATACGGAAGCTTGTTTTTATGATGATTATGGAAAGCAAGTTCTGTTGGAGAACCATAACCGGGAAATATTGAAATCCTTTTATTCTACCTTTAAAGGAGCCGATCAATACTTGAGATTCGTATTGTTGACCGGAGTAACAAAGTTTTCCCAAGTAAGTGTTTTCAGTGGATTTAACCAGCCTAAGGATATCAGTATGGATGAACGGTACGAAGCCTTGTGCGGTATCACCCAGAATGAGCTGGAAGCATTTTTCGAAAAACCCACCATACAGTTGGCTGCTAAATATCAGTACACAGTGAAAGAAATGAAGGAACTTCTCAGACGGCAATATGACGGATATCATTTTGGAGAGAGGATGACCGACATTTACAATCCGTTCAGCATTCTTAATGCTTTTGACAGTATGGCAATTCGTGATTACTGGTTCTCTACAGGTACTCCCACCTATTTGGTTCGTCTGCTGCAACACAGCCGCGAGCAGATAAACGAACTTGCCGGACGTTATTATGTTCCCTCTTTGTTTGTGGATTATAAGGCTGATGTGGAACAGCCTCTACCCATGATTTATCAGAGCGGATATCTCACTATTAAAGAATATAATAGACGTATGGGAACTTATCTGCTCGATTTTCCCAATAATGAGGTGCGTAAAGGGTTCTTGTCCGTATTGGCAGCACATTATTTGAAACCCGGAGGTGGAGAGGTCAACAGCTGGATTATCGATGCTGTTACTTGCCTTGAGCAAGGGAACACCTCCGCTTTTTGTGATTCTCTGACCGCCTTTCTTGCAAGCATCCCGTATGACTCTCACGCTTCCTTGAAGGAATTGGATATGACTGAGAAACATTTCCAATACACTTTTTATCTGATTCTCCGTTTGATAGGAGTTTATTGCCGTGCAATCCATTGTGAGAACCGCCAGAGCTTCGGACGAGTGGACTGCATATTGGAAATGGACGAATATGTTTACATTTTCGAATTCAAGATGGACGGAACAGCAGAGGAGGCTTTACAGCAAATAGCAGAGAAAGGCTATGCCCGATCTTATTTGACCGATGACCGTAAAATAGTCTGTATCGGGGTGAATTTTTCTTCCCTTACACGTACTGTGGAAGAATGGAAGGAAATAATTTACAGGTAAGATTTAGTCATAGTCAGCCTAAAGCGTTAAACAAAAGATTGCCTTCCACTATTTTTTATGGGAATATACCGGTAAGAATGTTTATGCTGTTGCCGGCATAACACATTTAATTTTCATCTTTTTATCATTTTGTTTTTCTTTTTGCTAAGAATGAATTATTTTCGCAGCCGAACACAAGTTTAATTTCTTACCGACAATAAGCAGACATGCTTTAATCCTCGACCAATTCAACTTGTCCTCATTTTAATTTTAACGGATAAGCTGATGTTTTGTCCCTCACTATTATAAAATAAAAGAATGAAAAGATCACTGTATGTATCGCTATTGACGATCATGTACTTCTCTGCCTGCCAAGGTAGTGAGGAGTTAGAGCAATCACAAGAAAAAGAGTACACGGTATCCATTATGGCAAGAATCGGGAAAACAGTTTCCGGGGCACGTTACTTGCAAGATCATGAAAATGCCATCGCTAGTTTTAGTAAAACCGATGATATAGGTGTTTTTATGGACAATGACAGTGCCGTCCGCTGGATATTCGATGGAACTTCCTGGACTACAGAAAAGAGTGTCTTTTGGAAAGATAAAAACCAGGAACATACTTTTTACGCATATTATCCCCACTCCGGTTCCAAAGCCGAAAGTAAGGAAAATATAAAAATGCCTTCTCTCGACAGCCAGAACGGGACTTGGGAAAATATTGACCAATATGACTTTCTAGTAGCATCCAGGAAGCTTTCCTACGATACCGACCTTGGCAATGTGGCCTTTTCGGGCGATTATTCATTTAAGCACGTTTTGTCACTGTTAAAGATAAACATAAAGGGTGAAGGAGATATGGCACAGGCCGTTATTGACAAAATCAGACTTGAAGGAAATGGGTTGACGACCCAAGGATACTACTCCTTTGAAACGAACAGCATCACCATCAGCGAAACTCCCAAGGAAACCTTCCAGATTACTCCGTCACACACCATGAACAATCAGGATGTTTCTTTTTATTTTATCCTGAACGGGGGCGAGAATGACGGAAACATTGATCCGAAAGCCGTGAAAAACCATTCTGTTAATCTCACCATTGAATATACCCGTAACAACAAATATTACATAACACGACGAGACGACCTGTCTCCGGGCTTATTGTCCGGATGTATTCATAAATACAATATTGTAGTAAAAGACGGAAATGTAATTATAACGGGAGGAAGTATTTCGGGTTGGACTCCGGGAAATGAAGAAGAGGATATAGTTATAAATGGAGAAGAAATAAACCCACAAACAAATAATATGTTATGAATTATAGATTAACCGAATTAAAGGTGCTTCTGTTTCTATTGCTACTGTCTGCTGTTTCTTGCCAACGCCCGATGTATGATGAAGAAGACGATGAAGACGGAGTCTCGCAAACAAATCTTCCTTTAAAGATATCTGCCAGGTCTAGCGGAGAATCCCAGATTAATTATCCGGCCTATATCTATGCGTTTGCAGAGGACGGCAGCTGTTCTGCCAGTCTGAAAATGACAGATAACGCCCAGATTGAAATGAAGTTACCTCCTGCCCGATATACTATTGTTGCAATAGCCGGTTTGGGAGAGGAATATATCGTTCCGAAAGATCCTAGCCTTGATGATGTAATTGTTATGAAAGAAAATAACAGAAGCTCACGCGCGCTAATGATGGGCACTTCAACTGTGACAATTGCCAATAAGAAAAATATATCTGTTTCTGTAACCCTCTATTATGCTGTATCTTTAGTCAATATCAGTTTGGAAGATATACCGGCAAACGTTAAAAAGGTGAGTTTGCAGATTTCGCCTTTATATTCTTCCCTGTCGTTTACAAGGGAGTATTCCGGCAAAGACAAGAGTACGGAAATTATTTGTGAGTCTGAGCCGGGTGGAATTTGGAGTGCAAAGCCTTTTTATATTTTTCCGGGGAGCGGCTCTCAGACTGTTTTTTCCATAACCTTGGAAGATAATAGTCAGACAAAGACGTTTGGATACACTTTCAAAGGAAAGCCGGAAGCGAACGTGCCATTGAATATCGGGGGTAGCTATTCGGGTGATGTCACGGTAGGGGGCAGTTTGATATCAGGTGAATGGAAGGCTCCGGTAGACATCAAATTCAATTTTGGCGGTGCTGATGAAGGTAATGGCGGTAGTGAGCCGCCTTCCATTAATCCGGATCTTTCCGGGCTACCCGAAATTGGTAATATCTGGAACGGAGGAATTGTAGCTGGCATAGAGAATGCAAGTTCCACAGGGGCGGATATTTTGTTGATGAGTCTGGATGAGTGGAGTGGATTCGCCTCCGATGTGCGGAATATCATACAGGAGGAGGAAGCAGACGGATGGCATCTTCCGACTGAAGAGGAGGCAAAAATATTGCATAAGACGTTCAGCGGATCATCACTGGATGAACTGAATGAAACCATAGAGGGATTAAGAAACGGAGACCCGTTATTGGATATTGAGAAACGGTATGTATATGATCATAACGGAAGCATATATGCATTCGGATTTAAAACCTCATCCAAATTTTTACAGGCAGGGAGTACGGTGAAATACAAAATACGTTTGGTATGCAGCGCTCATTATGATGCCGGATGACCCATTCATATACTAGAAAAGGGCATTCACACTTCTTGACAATATATGCTTGAGAGTGTGAATGCGTCTAATCGACTTCCATACCGGGAATCTCATTTCCATAGATAAATTCTCAATTAATTGAAAGTTAACATTCTACCACCCGGTATACATTTCCCTTGGTGGTATGTACCCGTTCGCCCAGCTGGGGCAGGATACGGCTCAGGCTGTAGGCGGTCATCCCTCTCATGATCGAAGGATGGGCTGCCTTCATGCGTTCAAACAGTTGGGTGGCGGAGAGGCTAAGCACTTCCTGCGGATTGTCCTCTTCTGTAGCAAAGCGAAAGCAAAGGCGGAACACCTCTTCTTCGGGTACATGCTTGTAGAATAGGGCATTATGTTGCTGTATAGTCTGTTCCTCTTCTTTATTGAACCAGCTTCGTTCACCGGATAGAAGTTCTGTTTTAAGCTGGGCGTACAATTGCTTATGCTCTACGGACGTGGTGCAGTCTATGGCATGCTTCAGACTGACGCAAAGAAAGCGGCGTGAGCCGGTGCGGTCTACCAGCAAATCCTCCCGGTTGCTGGTGCCGATGAACGAGGCAATACGGGGAAGCGATGAAGCGCTGTGTTTGTAAGCCTTGCGGATATTCAGTGCGGAAGCTTGCATCAGGTTCTTCAGCAAAGGCATTTTGGACGCACCTAGTTTGTCGAATTCATCCAGGTTGATTAATCCGTAGGCAGCCAGCTTGGCTTCGGCGGATGCCGGGGAGCTTAGGTCGTAACTTTCCGTGTAGTAGGATTTCAGCCTATCGGGCATCAGCAGGCGGCAGAACGTACTTTTCCCCAATCCCTGGCGACTGCTCACCAGCAGGGGAGCCACACTGTTGGCGCGGTTGTTATCCGGATTGAGCTGCATCCATTGGGCAGAGACTCCCAGCATCCAACGGTGGAAACCGTTCACCCATACCGGGTCGTCGGACACCCTGCGTGCCAACGCGGACACCCGGTCCGTGCCGTCCCATTCGGGAAGCTGCTCAAAATAGGCAGTAAAGGGATGGTATTCACTGATGCGGCGTGAGCGCACAAAGCGTTGAATGTCCCTGTCCCAACAGTCTATGCCCGTTTCAATAGCCTCCAGACTTAGTGAGTTCATCCATCGTTCGTCCACCTTGGTGTAACGCAGATGAGTATCGGGAATGTTGTTTTCTACACTTGCCACTTCAGTTTCTTCAGTAAGTACATTGAACCGGAAGCGGTAGCGGGAGGTGAGGAAAGCGGTCACTTCCTGCATCAGGGTATGTGATTTCGCTTTCTTGCCAGTATCTTCTGAGGAGATTGGTTCCGCTTTTTTCTGAACATCTTTTTTCAAGTGAGCGGAATCCTTCTCTGTCTTTTCAGTTGAGACTGTCGGATGTGTCCGAGAATCGTCCATACTCCCCGGCAGGTTATCCTTACCGTTTTCAGTGAGAAGAACCTGTGAGTCGGCCATCTCTCTTACTCCGTCTTCGTCCGACACGATGTAGTGGTAACTGCCCGTGGGAGCATTCCCGTCGGTGCGCGGAGTCCAGTTCAATGCCAGAACTACTTGGCCCTCGCGGATATCCAGCGCCAGACGCACGCCGGGTATAGTCCGGCAAAGCGGCATCAGCCCGTTGAGAGCGGATACGAGATCACGACGCGGTGTTCCGTCAATAGGAACAGGGCTTGACAGGAATTTGCTTCCGAAGAAGACTGTTTTGAGAGTAGCGAATACATTCATGAGTTACTTTTTTAAGTTTGGCAAACTACAAATATACAACATAAAAAGGCGTTTGTCAAGAGGGGGCGGAAATATGGCAGATCTTGGTGCAGGATTCGATGAAACTTGGTGCAAGATTTAATGGAACTTGGGGCAAAATTCAATGGATACAGGGCGCAATACATACGTATGTGTAGGCCGATGCTTGCGTATGTGTGACCCGATGCTTATGTACGTGTGGGCTTACACGTTACTAACATACGAGCTTACACGTTACTAATGTTGGGGCTTATACGTTACTAATGTTATTGTTGAATACGCCTTTATGTTTTTAAAATACACCTTGAGCTTTAAAAAATACGTCTTCAACTTTTAAGAAAACATCTTCAGGCTTTTAAAAAACAACTATACGTTTTTAAAACACGCCAGCTTGTTCAGTGCACAGACTTAGCCTGTTCAGCTTACAGACCTAGTCTGTTCCGTGTATTACTCCCCCACTAATCCGATACGCTCCCTTTTCCCCTCATCCTGTCATCTTATGTAATATGCACAGAAAATCAGCCGGTTAAATCTGAAACCATTTCCCCTCACTTCCATTTCAGCCCGTATCGTTTTATTCCTTCACAAAAAATGTGAAAGAGCAGGCTGAAAGGAGGCTGACAGAGCAATGACAGGAGCCCCTTCATAGCCGGAACGCCTATGGGCAGGGAGTTTCAGCGATAGATGAAAGGAGAAAAGGAACAACCGGATTTTATCGCTGAGGCATTTAAAATGAAGATAATCTCAGCATTTCCACCTGCGAATGAACAGATGATCATCCATGTTTTGAGCCTGATTTATTATCGGCACGAAAGATTTATATCTTTCAGGCTATGTAACAATAATCCTCCCGGTATTTCTATACTCAAGATAAATTATATCACAATTCTTGCTGCTCCAAACAGAAGGTATATTTGCAAAATATACAAATGATGCTTCCGGCAACGGAGTAATTCTTTCTTCGCTTTCTTTTTAGGAATTCATCTAACGAACAATTTTATTATATGCAAAACAATTGCGAGGCCTGTTTATGAAACATGTGTTGATATTAAAATAGCAATTACTGTGGAAAATCAACTGTCATCCAACACATTAAAAACACATTAACCAATGCCACTATAATAGCATTACATGATTTCTATTATCTATATGTACTAAAACAATATATTCTGTTAGAAAATCTGACCAGTAAAAAAGAATATTCATCTCCTGAAAGCCGAGTTCTGTTCCAATTATTAAATAAAATATTAAGCTAATTCAATTTAATAGAAGGTGTGTCGTAATGCACGATGCACCTTCTTTCTTGTTCATCAC
>OHTF01000712.1_pt1 | contig 12848 bp, 11 predicted proteins | sample 1578811 | NCBI WGS metagenome assembly OHTF01 (sample SAMEA3879571, study PRJEB24766) | human gut metagenome | biome: human-associated habitat; feature: feces | place: USA | collected 1985/1987
GATCCCAAGCCTGCGAATACGGCGGATTGGACACGACCGCATCCACATAGAGAGGATTATAGGTATTTACCGGATCATTTTCGTCAAAGTACGGCCAATCCTCCTCAAGAGTATCGCCGTTACGAGTGACGATATTATCCGGTTTGATGCCACGCATAACCAAATTCATCCGGGTCAGGTTGTAGGTGTTCTCCTTCAACTCCTGAGCGAAGTATTTGATGTTGTTGTCATCGGTCATATACTTGGCAACGCTCTGACCAATATTGATAAGCAACGATCCCGAACCGCTTGTCGGGTCGTAAATCTTGATTTCGCTTTTGCCCTTCAAGTGGCTTGCAACGATTTCAGACATCAGCAGAGATACCTCGTGCGGGGTGTAGAACTCGCCTGCCTTCTTTCCGGCATTAGCCGCAAAGTTACTGATAAGATATTCGTAGATAAAGCCGAGAACATCGTAGTCCTGCTTGCCGTCCATAGGAATATCCTTTATCAGCGTCAGAAGTCCGCTGATTGCTTTTGTTTGTGAACCGGAGCTATCGCCAAGTTTGGAAAGACCCGTTTGCAAAGTGTCGAATACCTTATCAAACACCTTTTTGTGCGTGTTGGAAATCAACCGGCTGAACGCAGAGAGCGCATCACGGACATTTGAAACATCAAAGTCCTTACCCATCGAGAGCCAAGTAGAAAAGAGGTCTTTATAGGCAATAAAGTAGCCAATATTCTCTTGAACCCACTTAACCGTTTCATCATCTTCTTCTGATACGGTTTTCAGAAGTTCATCGTCATAGTCATTTTCCTTCAAGAATTTGACTTCTTTATCAGATAGATACTTGTAAAAGATAAAGCCAAGTATGTAATCCTTATATTCATTCGCTTCTATTTTGGAGCGCATTTGGTTTGCGGAAGCCCATATTTTCTGAGCAAGCTGTTGCTTATTCATCCTGTGAACCCATCCTTTTTCTTTTTTTAGGGCATACTACCCCACTGTTATGATACAACAATTAGCGTCCCATAAAACGGACTCACTTCTCGTCGGGAACAAACTCCATAATGTCATCGGTCGTGCAATTCAAAGCAGAGCAGATTTTCCCCAACACTTCAGTGCTTACATTTTCATCACGACTGAGCTTATTGATTGCGTATTTAGTGAGTCCAGCAGCTTCCTGCAAATCTCTTTTCTTCATATCTCGATCAAGCAGAATGTGCCAAAGTTTTTTATAGCTTACAGCCATCGTATCATTCCTTTCTCTCAACCTGCGAGTAAGTGCTAAAACACATCTTATATTATAGCATATAATCCCGAATTAGCAACCATAAATCCCGAAATTTCAAACTTACTTCCCATATTTCGCACCTGAATAAGCTCGACTGCGACCGGATAGCTTGGGAACAGCGTAAGCTGGGTGATGTAGTCAAAGAAATAACCCGTAATGACCCCGAATCGGAAGCACCCATAATGATGATTACGGCAAACAATGGCTTCATTGAGCAATCTGAAAGATATGCTTTTAATAACGCCGGAGAAAGTTTGAAGAAGTATATTCTTCTCAAAAAAGGTGAGCTTGCTTACAATCACGGGGCTTCCAAGTTGCGTCCATACGGTTCTTGTTTTGCATTGACAACAGCAGAAAATGCCCGTATTCCCTTTGTTTATCACTGCTTTTCTGCTGAAAATCAAAATGCGGAGTTTATGTCAATAGAGTTAAATGGTGCTGAGATTGAAAACCAACTTCGCAAGATTGTATCATCCGGTGCAAGAATGGACGGCTTGCTAAACATCTCGTTTGATGAATACACTTCTGTGTCAGTCATATTGCCCGGTACTGAGGAACAAGACCGTATAGCCGACTTCTTTCGCCATCTTGACAACCTTATCACCCTTCATCAGCGTAAGTTTGAAAAGTTGACGAATGTGAAAAAGTCGATGCTCGAAAAGATGTTCCCGCAAAATGGCAGCAGTTACCCCGAAATTCGCTTTAAGGGATTTACTGACCCTTGGGAACAGCGTAAGGTGTCGGACTTGGCTGAAAAGACCTATGGAGGAGGTACTCCTACAACATCAAATGAGGCATATTGGAACGGAGATATTCCCTGGATACAGTCCTCTGATGTAGTGGATGGTAAGCTGCTTGGCGTAGAACCAAGAAAGTGGATAACTCAGGATGGATTAAACAATTCCGCTGCTCAACTCATACCGGGAAACTCAATAGCAATTATTACCCGTGTAGGTGTTGGAAAGCTCGCATTTATGCCGTATTCCTATGCTACAAGCCAAGATTTCCTATCATTGAGCAAGCTCAATGCAGAACCTCTTTTCACGGTTTATGCCTGCTATAAAAAGTTGCAATCAGAGCTGAATGCAGTACAAGGAACATCGATTAAAGGCATAACTAAAGATGAACTGTTAGCAAAGAACATTATGGTTCCCCGATACGCTGAGCAGCAGCAAATTGGTGCATTTTTCAAGCAGCTCGACAACCTTATCACCCTTCATCAGCGTGAGTTGGAAAAGCTCCAAAATATCAAGAAATCTATGCTTGAAAAGATGTTCGTGTGACATCAATTTCGCAGGAAGGAGGAAATCGAATGACATTCCAAAAAGAAGCGGACTTTGAGGAAGCCCTGATTAAAGTCTTGGCGGATAAAGGCTGGGAAAAAGAAGTTATCAAGAACCCGACCGAGCAAGACCTCATCCGAAATTGGGCAAAGATCCTGTATGATAACAATCGTGGAATTGACCGCTTGAATAACTATCCTCTTACGGATGGCGAAATGCAGCAGATCATCGAACAGATCACGGAACTTAGAACACCGTTAAAACTCAATGGCTTTATCAATGGAAAAACTGTGTCCATCAAGCGTGATAATCCTGATGATAAGCTCCATTTCGGCACTGAAATCAGCTTGAAAATATATGATCGCAGGGAAATCGCCGCTGGACAGAGCCGGTATCAGATCGTACAACAACCAGTTTTTCCGAGCAAGTCAAAAATGTTGAATGATCGTCGTGGTGATTTGATGCTGCTTATCAACGGTATGCCTGTCATACATATCGAACTGAAGCGCAGCGGTGTCCCCGTCAGTCAAGCATATAATCAGATTGAGAAATACTCATATGAGGGCGTTTTTACCGGATTGTTCTCGCTCGTTCAGGTGTTTGTTGCAATGAACCCTGAAGAAACTCGTTATTTTGCGAATCCCGGACCTGACGGAAAGTTCAATACGGATTACTATTTCCATTGGGCTGACTTCAATAATGAGCCTATCAACGATTGGAAAGCTATCGCCTCCTCGCTGCTGTCCATCCCTATGGCGCACCAGCTCATTGGTTTTTATACTGTTGCCGACAACGCTGACGGTGTTCTGAAGGTAATGCGAAGCTACCAGTATTACGCAGCCAGCGCAATTTCCGATGTTGTGTCTAAAACGAAGTGGGATAGCGGTAAGCAGCGTGGCGGCTACATTTGGCATACCACCGGCTCAGGTAAGACGATGACGAGCTTTAAGTCGGCTCAGTTGATTGCAAACTCCAATGATGCTGATAAGGTTATTTTCCTTACCGACCGTATTGAGTTAGGAACGCAGTCGCTCAAGGAATATCGGGCATTTGCGGACGAGAACGAAACCGTGCAGGCAACAGAGAACACATATGTCCTTTTGACTAAGCTGAAAAGCAACGCAACGGCAGATACCCTAATTGTTACCTCTATTCAGAAGATGAGCAATATCCGAGATGAGGACGGAGGACTTAATGCAAGCGACATTGAAATAATCAACGGTAAACGGCTTGTTTTTATTGTTGACGAAGCTCATCGTTCAACTTTTGGAGATATGCTATCCATCATCAAGGAAACATTCCCCAATGCCATCTTCTTTGGCTTTACCGGCACACCGGTGTTTGAGGAGAATGCAAAGAAAAACAATGCCCAAACAGATGTTTTTGGCAATGAACTCCACAGATATAGCATTGCTGATGGTATCAGGGATAAGAATGTGCTTGGATTTGATCCTTATAAAGTCCTGACATTCCGTGACAAGGATGTCCGCAAGGTGGTTGCTTTGGAAAAAGCAAAAGCGGCAACCGAAGAAGAAGCAATCAGCGATCCGAAAAAGGCAAAAATATTCTATGAGTATATGGACTCCTCCACCGTCAAGATGGCGGGCTTCTTGGGCGATGACGGAAAGTGGGTCAAGGGCATTGAAGATTATCTTCCAAAAACTCAGTACCTTTCCTCGGAGCATCAAAGCAAGGTTGTTGAGGATATTCAAGAAAACTGGCTTACTTTGAGCCATAACGGGAAATTCCACGCAATCTTTGCAACGAGCAGCATCCCCGAAGCAATAGACTACTATCGACTGTTGAAGGCTGCAATGCCGGAGCTAAGGATCAGTTGCCTTTTTGACCCCAATATCAGCAATGAAGATGGGGATTACAAAGAATACAGGGGGCAGCCGATTGCCTTCTATAAAGAGCAAGGCTTAATCGAAATCCTTACTGACTATAATATGATGTTTGGTCAGGATTTTTCGATTGCTACACACGCTCGCTTCAAAAAAGACCTTTCTCTACGCCTTGCCCACAAAGAGCAATATAAGCGGGTCGAAAGAGAGCCTGAGAAGCAGCTCGACCTCCTGATTGTAGTGGATCAGATGCTTACCGGCTTTGACTCTAAGTGGGTCAACACGCTGTATATGGACAAAATACTGGAGTATGAGAACATCATTCAGGCATTTTCCAGAACCAACAGACTTTTCGGACCCGATAAGCCTTTTGGCATCATCAGATATTATCGCAAGCCGCATACGATGGAGCAGAATGTGAGCAAAGCTGTTAAGCTCTATTCCGGCGATAGGCCGATAGGTCTGTTCGTTGAAAAACTGTCTTACAACCTCGGAAAGCTCAACGCTGTGTTTGATGATATTGCCTATTTGTTCAAGAATGCTGGTATCCCTGACTTTGAAAAGCTGCCTGCGGACGGAGCCGTAAGAGCTAAGTTCGCCTCGCTGTTTAGAGATTTCAACGGATACCTTGAAGCTGCTAAAATCCAAGGATTTAGGTGGGACAAACACACCTACTCATTCAAGGACGAGGAAAGCGGAAATTCGATTGAAATTACAATGGAGTTCGATGAGAACGCATTTTTGATTTTGGCACAGCGTTATAAAGAGCTTTCCGCTGCTTCTCCCGATGATCCCGGATCACAAGACATAGATATACCATACGATCTTGTTGGATACCTGACTGAAATTGACACAGGGGTTATCGATGCCGATTATATGAACAGTCGCTTCGATAAGTACCTCAAATTGATTCGACAGGAAGGTTCTTCCGAGGAATCTATTGAGCAAGCAAAGGCAGAACTTCACAAGACTTTTGCTGCCCTAACGCAAGAGGAGCAGAAATACGCAAATATCTTTCTGCACGACATTGAGCGAGGCGATGTCATTGCCGAGGACGGAAAAACGCTTCGTGACTACATCACGGAGTATCAGTTTAGAGCAAAAGATGACCAAATTCACCGTTTTGCAACCGTCTTCGGTCTTGATGAGGATAAACTCAGGAATATGATGGGGCTTAACCTGAATGAAGCGACTATCAATGAGTTTGGCAGGTTTGACGAGCTGAAAAAGAGCGTCGATAAGTCCAAAGCAAAAGCGTTCTTTGAAGCATATGAACAAACCAAGTTGATTCCGCCCAAGGTCAATATGAAAACGGATCAGCTTTTGCGGCAGTTCATTCTTACCGGTGGATTTGAGGTTGATATGCCGTAATGAGTGCCATCACCGCTAAAGCAAGCCGAAAAATGAAAAAATATGCGGTCTTAACAAGAGAGCCAAGGTGTTTCCTTGGCTCTTTTGATTTTTCTTGGGAACAGCGTAAGCTCGGAGATATTGGTAAAGCTCGCTCTGGAGTAGGCTTTCCCGATGCCGACCAAGGCGGGTTGACCGGTGTACCGTTCTTCAAAGTATCCGATATGAACTCGGATGGCAATGAGAATGAAATGACTGTTGCTAATAACTATGTTACAGCAGAGCAGATTGCTGATCACCGGTGGTCGCCTATTACGGAATTGCCAGCAATTTTCTTTGCAAAGGTTGGAGCTGCTGTAATGCTAAATCGCAAGCGTTTATGCCGTTTTCCGTTCCTTTTGGACAACAACACAATGGCATATTCTCTCAGCCCAACGAAGTGGGACGCAGACTTTGCAAAGGCTCTGTTTGGAACGGTTGATTTGACTTCCTTGGTTCAAGTTGGAGCGTTACCGTCTTACAATGCCGGAGATGTTGAATCAATGGAAATATACCTGCCGAGTCTTTTAGAGCAAGAGCAGATTGGAGCTTATTTCAATCACCTTGACAACCTTATCACCCTTCATCAACGACAGCCATTTTTGCATTCAACTCCGGATATTTCTCTGATTGTCCAACTGACACTCTCTTTTTATACATTCTCTTGGGAACAGCGTAAGTTTGATGAAGTGTTTGATTGCACTGTCCCGAATAACACACTTTCCCGTGCCGAACTGAGTTATGATGAAGGAACTGTCCTGAATGTTCATTATGGTGATGTGCTGATAAAGTATGGCTCTGTGCTGGATGTTCAAAAGGACGATATTCCTCGCATCCCGCATAGATGCCGAGAGGATTTCAATGGGGCTTTATTGCAGGATGGCGATGTTATTATCGCTGATACCGCAGAAGATGAAACGACCGGAAAAGCCTGTGAAATAGGTAATTTGCAAGGGAGCGCCATAGTATCGGGGTTACATACAATGGTGTGCCGCCCTCGGAACAGAATGGCGTTGGGGTACCTCGGTTACTACCTCAACTCTAATGCTTACCACCACCAGCTTCTGCCTCTTATGCAGGGCATAAAAGTGCTCTCTTTAAGCCGCAGCAACATTCAAAAGACAAGCGTGAGTTACCCCTCAGCAGTGAAAGAACAGCAACTCATTGCCAGCTACTTTATACAGCTCGACAACCTTATCACCCTTCATCAGCGACAGCCCATTGTATATGCGGTAATACACAGTATACGAAAAGCAAATTTAGTCGAAAGACAGTATTTTGCTCCACCGATGGTACGAAAATTCCTCTGCTCACTCTCTGCAAATAATTTGCAATACTATTCTAAAGGCATCAATGCGATTGTAATGCAAGCATTGGGAAAGACCGGTGTTTTATGGAGAAGAACTGCACCATAATGTCCATTGCCTTTTTGAAATATCTCACTAATTTGTTTATGGCATTTTGAAACACATTATTTGGTTTTGATCGACCATAAATGCCATCAACCAAAAAGTATGCCTTTTGGTGCATAGAGGGCCAGCTCTAATGGGGCTGGCCCTCTGTTGACTTACTGGAGCTACATCCAAATAAGGAAGAAGTAGAAATTGACAGTAAAAAAGTTGGGATTGCCATTTCATCCTGCGCTCGGTATAATAGTAATATGTCAGAGATATCCATGCATGAGAAGATGTTCGTTTATGGAGGAACGAGGAAATGGGAATGACTGTTATCTGTTTTCACAACAATAACGAAGAGAATGGATACCTTAGCAACTGGTATCCTTCCACATTTACGCACAACGGTATCACCTTTTCCTCAATGGAGCAGTATATGATGTACCGCAAGGCACTTTCCTTTGGCGATGAAAAGGTTGCCACACAGATTCTTGCTACGGATAATGCTGCCGAGATAAAGGCTCTTGGACGGCTTGTATCCGGCTATGATGAGAGCCTATGGAACGGTATTCGACAAATCGTCGTCTATGAGGGGCTTTTCGCAAAGTTTACGCAGAACCCTGATCTAAGGGAGAGACTGAAAGATACTGGAAATGCATTTCTTGCTGAGTGTGCTGTAAATGATCGGATTTGGGGCATTGGTTTATCCATGCGTGATCCAAGCAGACTTGACCGGGCAAAATGGCAAGGCCAAAATCTACTTGGTTATGCCCTTATGATGGTGCGTGAAAAACTCTAAGAGGGTCTTGTCATTTCATTCCATAGGCACCTAAACAATTATACAGAAAACAAAATAACATCAAGGAGAAAAACTATGAATAAAACCGAACTGATTGCCGCAATGGCTGAAGCGAGTGGACTTTCCAAGAAGGATTGCGAGGCTGCTCTCGCTGCATTTATCACGACTACTGAGAGCGCTTTGAAGGCTGGCAACAAAGTGCAGCTGGTGGGCTTCGGCTCTTTCGAGGTCAAAGAACGTGCTGCCCGTACTGGCAAGAATCCTGCAACAGGTGAGCAGATTGATATCCCTGCATCTAAGGCACCTGTGTTCAAAGCAGGAAAGGCTTTCAAAGACGCCATCCAGTAATTTGAAAACCCATAGAGAGGCACTTACGGTATTGATCCGTAAGTGCTTCTTTTTTAGCTAATCTCATAACGCCCCAACGCAACTGCCGTTTAATTGCGGCAAATTCGCCACAAATAAAATGCAGTTTCTGCTTTCTATTGCTGATAATTTGTACGAACCTGTTGTTGGTTACCAAACCTCCTCGTAAGTATTGATATAGATTACTTCACAGGAGGAATGCAAAATGAAAAGTTGCCAGTATAAGAGTTCCGATGAGCTACCCCTTATCCTCAATGTTCAAGAGGTGTCCAATTTCCTCGGCCTCGGGCTGTCTCAGGTCTATGAGCTTGTGAAGCGCATCGACTTTCCTGCCTTCAAAGTTGGAAGTCGTATCTTCGTGCCGAAAGATAAATTCCTTACCTGGCTAAATGTGCAAACAGAAGAGAAGGACTCTCTCTTCTATACGGAGTGACAAGGATGGACGATAGTAAGATGCCGCGAATCCGGCGCAAAGAAGATCTTCCGGATGTGATGACGATGCCGCTCGTTGCAAAGACCCTCGGATGCAGTCTTACGGTTGCATATAGACTTCTAAAGAGAGATGACTTTCCCCATACGGTAAGTGGTCAAAGGGTCTATATTGACAAAGGAAAATTTCTCTCGTGGCTTGATGCTCAGACGCAAATGGAAAAGAGGAATCATTATGGCTGGTAGGCAAAGAGCGAATGGCGAAGGCAGCATTCGAGAGAGATACCCCGGCTGTTGGGAAGGTCGATATACTGCCGGCTACGATATTCTAACGGGAAAGCGTATTCAAAAGGGCGTTTTTGCTAAGACACGAAAAGAATGCGCAGCGAAGCTGGCACGAGCCATCCAACAGGATACAGGGCCTTATTATCGCAAGGGCAAAGGATATGATTCACAGCCCCTTTCTACATGGATTCGGCTTTGGTTTGATTCCTACACAAAGCCAAATCTTCGCTCCAGCTCAGCAGATGGTTATAGGAGCATGATCGAGAACCACATCATCCCGGTTTTGGGCCATATCCAGCTTTCAAAGCTCAGCTCAATCCAGATTCAGCGCTTCTACAATGATCTGCACACACAGGGCCGCTTAGACAACCATGGAAATCGGAAATATGAGCCATTGTCTGCAAGCACCGTGAAGCACATTCATGCGGTATTGAGCGGCGCTCTGAAACAGGCAGTTAAGGAGCGGATTATTCCCTTCAACCCTTGCGATAACTGCAAAATCCCAAAGCGTGAAAAGAAAGAAATGCACGTCCTGCCGCAGGACAAGATAGGTGCATATCTGGATGAGGCAAAGCGACGTGGGGTCTATGCGCTTTTCTATTTGGAATTGACAAGTGGGCTTCGACGGGGAGAATTACTTGGCCTGGAGTGGGCCGACTTGAATCCGGAAACACGAATGCTGACGGTTAACAAGCAGCTCACTCGTTCTGGGGGAGAGTTGTGCATTTCTGTACCGAAGACTGAGAATTCGATTCGAACAATAGCTCTTCCGGAGAATACTGTTGCTTTGCTCATAGATGAGCACAACAAGCATCCGGATAGTCCCCTCATGTTTTGGTGTCCAAGAACTAATGGTTACTGGAGTCCGGACTCTCTTCGACATTTACACAAACAAATGCTCGCCGCTGCCGGAGTGGATGAAAGCGTTCGCTTTCATGACTTGAGACATACATTTTCGACCTTAGCAATTCAGAGCGGCGTAGATGCAAAAACGGTCGCTGGCATGCTCGGCCACTATAGTGCCGCATTCACGCTGGACACTTACACGCATGTGACAGAACAAATGAAGCGAGGCGCGGCTGAAAAGATCGGCGTTTTTATGAACGCAAGTGTCAATGTGCAGGTTAATGTCGTTCACTCACCGAGTGCGGTAGTGCGTGGTGATTATGAATCGGATCTGGCTAACTGCCTAAACCCGTCGAATTCGACGGATTTAGATCCAACATCACAGTAGACATTAAACAAGGAAAAGGGACTCTGAAATCAGCAATTTCAGAGTCCCTTTTTTCGTTGGTCCGAGTAGTGCGACTCGAACGCACGGTCTCCTGGTCCCAAAGGGATGCTGAACACTTTTTCTACTCATTTGTAGCAGTTTTTTGTGCTTTTTAATTTGTTTTACTTACTCTTTGACGCTCTTATCTCCGCTGTTTCCGAGTGTTCCGGAGCCGTATGTGGTAATCTATGTGGTCAAAAACGCTTCCCGCCCGGTTTCCGGTGAAGATTCACCGATGCCGGCCGGGAAGCGTTTCTCATTGCTGTGTGGTCTGTATTGTAACTCTGAGCAGACGGTTATGCAAGTTGTTTCTGCAAGGGTGGCAGTTCAACAACTGCGGCGCTATAGACAAAGAAAAGTATCACGCATTTGCTCTCTAAAGGTGAAACTCGCTTTCCCTCAATAACTATCACATTCCCGTAATTTGAGGGGCATTTTAAGGGAAAGCATATTGAAATACGAGAATGCAATTGTTCATATGAGCGTCCGCTGTTTACACTCGCCTTACCCGAAGAAATACTGCTTCATATCTGAGACACCGCCATCCTTATCGCAGAACCATTCGTAATCGGTGAGACAGTTCCGGCAGTGAGCAATCACATCGAACCCGCCGGGTGAATGCTGGTTATCGGCAATGCTCATGACCTCCAAGGGCTTCCCGCAGGCTGGGCAGGGTCTAATCTTCCTCGCCTTACGAGTGGCACGCTCTCTCTGCTCTGTTTCAAGTGCATCTAAAAGACCCTGCCAAAGATTTGGATTCAGTTCATGCTCTGCATAGTCTTCAAGGTGCCGCCGGATATCGTCGGCAGCCAGTACGAGAAACTTATCATCCAGAATCCGGATGTGATGCTTAATATAATTGGAAATCACCACAGGCATACAAGTATTCCTGCCCATCGCATACCGCATTGCCGACAGCTGGATCAAGCGAAAGTCAGAGTCGCAGATCAGGGCGAGCAAGTCCTGGGGGAACAGCAGAAACTCCTTGCCATTGTTCATGAATACGCGCAGCGGCCGCCGTTCTTCCGTTACCAGGTTCAGTAAACTGTTAGCTTGATCTTTCAGCTCATCAACGGTAATCGATTCGTAGTCCTGAAACGGGTTTACTTCATAATTCATCATTTGACCTCCAATCAGTTTGTCCTCGTTATGAGGTGTTGGCATTGTAGCTCTGACTGCCCGGAGGTTCAAGCGTTTCTTTCGCGGCTTGAAAAGAAATTGAATAGAGTCGGAATTCGTGCGGATTTATCATTTTCTTGCTTTTCCTGCCCAAATGTGCTATCATTATAAACAACGCTGTCAAGTGTTGGAATAGGCCTTGGCAGTATGGCTGCAATAGACCGAATGCTCTGCCAAGCGGCAGAGCATTTTTTGTATACCGGTACGGAGGAGATATTTTATGTCTGTGAGTTATAAGAAACTCTGGAAGCTGCTCATCGATAAGGACATGAAGAAAAAAGACCTGTGCGAGAGAGCTGGTATCAGCCCAGCATCCGTCACTAAAATGGGACGGAATGGGCATGTCACCACGGAGATACTCGTGAAGATTTGTACAGCGCTGGATTGCCAGATTGAGGATATCGTGGAAATCGTGCCGGATAAAAAGTGAATTTTGGCAATTGCTGTTTTACGATATTGGAACTGAATCATTACAAAGCTCTAATTATTGAGGTGGGTAAATGCAAATTATCGATAATATCAATCATATTGTCAAGAATGACCTATTTTGTCCGCGCGCTCCCTTTGATTTGTAGTTTGTAGTTACCAAATCTCATTTTCGCCATACATAAAGCGTTTTCTCCATCGACAGAAGCCTCTTTTAGCCCCTGCCCGCCGCGTATTCGGGATATAAAAACGCCAGCCTCAAAAGAGGCCAGCGTTCTGTGTTTGTTATGCAGGGCCATTTTGGAAAAGGCAGGGACAATACCGCCTTATCCATTTCTCAGGCTCAAACCAACGTATAAAGGTAGAAAAGCATGCACACGCCGATGACATACATGGACTTGGGAACCTCCTTGCCCTTGCCGGCAGCGAGCTTGAGGATCAGATAGGAAACTATGGACAGCGCCATACCGTTGGCGATGTTATAGGTCAGGATGGTCATAGCGACGGCAATGAACGCGGGCAGGCACTCGGTCTTGTCACTGTAGTCCACGCTGCGCATGGAAGAAAGCATCTGGAAGCCGATGATGGTCAGCACGGGACCGGTGGCCACGCCGGGAACCATAAGAGCAAGCGGAGTGAAGAGCAGCATCAGTGCAAACAGGCCACTGGTGGTCAGTGCGGTGAGACCGGTGCGGCCGCCATCTTCCACGCCGGAGGCAGACTCAAGGTAGGTCGTCATAACGGGCATGCAGAACAAGCTGCCTGCAACGGTAGACAGGGAATCGACCTTGAAGCACTTTTCAATGCCTGGCATATCGCCGTTCTCATCGAGCCAGCCAGCCTGGTTGGCCACGCCAAGGATGATGCCCATCGTACCGAAGAAGTCAGGCACAAAGAAGGTCAGCAG
>OHTF01000715.1_pt1 | contig 12803 bp, 9 predicted proteins | sample 1578811 | NCBI WGS metagenome assembly OHTF01 (sample SAMEA3879571, study PRJEB24766) | human gut metagenome | biome: human-associated habitat; feature: feces | place: USA | collected 1985/1987
GTTGCACAGCACCACCAGCTGGTTGATGCTGAGTCCGACGCCCTTGAGCTCATGGGTGATCTCTTTCAGCCCATCGATCACCACTACTCTGTGCCGCAGAGCCGCAGCGCGTACATACGCCCCTACCGGCATCTGGGCTGTTTCCGCTTTTGCCGCGATGCTGTCATACTGCTCCTGCGTGAGCCGGAGCGTGATCCGCATTTCTTTTTTCTGTTTCATGCCATACCTCCGATCTTAAAGTGGGTTCGGGCTTCTGCCCGGAATCTGCCGGTTTCCGGCGGGGCCAAGTCCGACAAAGTCGGACGAAAGCTCTGCTTGCCCTCCCAAAGGGAGGAATCCGCATCCCCAGCCCTCTCCGCTCCTCCAGTCGAGTGGTTAACGATAGCAGGGTCAACAGGGTCAACCGCCGGGACACCCTGGGTATCGTCACTTTCGGCACGGCGCAGCTCAATGAGCCGCTTGCCGTTGCTGCGGCGCACCACGGCGGAAATACCGATTTTGCTTAGTGCGGCAACGCTTTGCAGGATCAGACGAGATACCTTCTTCGGCGTGATGCCCTCGCTGCCCGCAGGGTCGATCTGCGCGGACAGCTCCGTGGGAGTGCCGATAAATTCCGTGCGGTCACGCATCAGCTCAGAGAGAAGAATCACGATCCGGCCGCCCAGCAGCTCCGGCTGTGTCCGGCTGTCCGACACCAGCTCCCACACATTTTCCGCGTTGCGTTCCAGCGTCAGCTCCCGGTACTCGATGTCGCGCCCGATGCAGGAGAGTGTTGCCTTGCCGCTGCCGCGCTTGTCCTCAATGAGCGTGAAGCTGGAATCCACCGCGCCGCTGATGGCTGTTGTGCCAGAGATGCGGCTGAACACATCGTCGGCGAATTCTTTTCGCAGATGGTGGATCAGCAGAATGGCGGTGCCGTGGGTATCCGCGATGTGCTTCAGTACGGAGAGGTCACGGTAGTCGTTGGCGTAGGTGTTGTCGTAGTTGGTGCCGCGGATCATTTGCAGTGTGTCGATGATGACCAGCACCGTGTCGGGGTGCTCAGCGAGGAATGCACAGAGCTGCTCCTCCAGACCCTTACCAAGGGTATCGCTGTTGGTGGAGAAGTGGACGCTGGCGGGGGTGTCCTCTGTGATCTCGAACAGACGGTTCTGGATGCGGAGGGTGGAATCCTCCAGGCAGAGGTAGAGCGTAGTGCCCTGCTTCACGCCCATGCCCCAGACGGCTTCGCCCTTCGCCACCGTGACGGCCAGCCACAGCGCCAGCCATGACTTTCCCACCTTGGGAGAGCCCGCGAGGATGTGCAGACCTTGAGAGATCAGCGTATCCACCACGAAGTTCAGCGGTGTGAGCGGCTGACTCATCAGCGTTTCTCCGTCGATGGTCAGCAATCGGTTTTCTTTTTTCAATTTCGAATCCTCCTTAAAAAATATTGCTCCCATCGGAACGATAAGAGCGAAAAAAGCAGAGGGGCGTTACCACGGGACGGCGCGTGGTTTCTTCCCTCTGCTTGTATTGTGGAGGAATTTATGCTATGCTGAGAAAAGGCATGGACAGATTAAAATTCATGTAGGACAGATTTTACCAGGAGGGGCACACATGGAGGGCAGCATCGTTTTCTACACCTATGGCAGTACGCTGGAGCTATACGGTCAGCAGTTCACTGCCGGTATGTTGACCGCCGATCTGCTGAACCTGTCGCCGGACGAATATCGACCCATGAGCAAACGCATGAAGCAGGTCACCAGCCTTGCGGAAGAATATGAGCAGAGCGGGAGCATAGAGCTTTGGTGGAAGCTGAATGAGGAGCTGGCGGCGCTATGCGGAGTGCTGCGCCGCTACGCTGTGTTCCGCCTGCTGCTGGACGAGAGCGAGGACGCTTTCTTCTCTGTCATACGAGAGATCACGGGGCAGTTCGATTTGTTTCCGAAAGAGGAACATGATCTGCCAGTGGAGATACAACGGGAACGACTTGAGCGCGTGGCGAATGAAATCTCCGCGCGCAGTGAAACGGTCAAGGATGTTCCGCTTGACCTGTTCCATCCGAGCGAAGCAGCTTTGGAAAAAGGCGATGCCTTTTATTACGAAATGCTTCGTGCCATCGGTCCTACCAAGGACGCATGGCGTGATTACAAAAAATACATCCGCCGTTATGAAACATATCTTCACGACATTCGCGCTTTCAACGGTACTATTCGGAATTTCATCAGCTTTAGTCTGTCCAAGCTGAAGCATAACAGCCCAGAGGACTATGCCGCAGCACTCTACGGCTTCTACAATGATGAACGCATTGCGGAAAAGCTCATCGTCAATCCCATCCGCAACAACGGCGACTGCTATACGACCCACGATGCCTACGAGCTTTCCTATGTGCCGCGGCCGCTGCCGGACGGCTCTGTCGCTATCTGTCGGGAGCATGTGACCGACAGCTTGCAGGCACTGATGAAAGCGGATTATATGCTGGCGCTGAACAGTGGGCACAAAATCCGCCGCTGCATCATCTGCGGACGGTATTTTCTGCTCAAGAGCGGTGCCCATGCTTTGTACTGCGAAGGGGCCTGTCCCCATGCGCCCGGCTACACCTGCCGGCAGTTCGGCACGGTGGAGTTGCAGAAGGAACTGGCGAAGGACATTCCCAAGGTCAAAGTCAAGGTGACCGCTTTTGCCCGCTTCACAAAGGATATGCAGCGGGGTGCGATCTCACAGGAGGACACAAGAAAAGCCAAGGACTATGTGCGGGATCTGCTCTATGACGCTCTGCGTGACGCGAATATCTCCGTAGAGGCTTTTGAGCAGCGTATTTCCTCTGAGCGCGTTTACCAGCACTGTGGGATCACCAGAACGGCCAATCCGAGGGGCCGTCCGCCGAAGAAAAAGGCGGGTGAGCAAGTATGACCAACGAGCAACTAATTCGCCAATATTATAACGGTGATGAAGCTGCGCTGGAAAAGCTGTACCATAAAAACATCGGTCTGATCCGCGGCATCGCCAAGGAAGCTGCGGCGGAGTTCAACTGCCTGATAATGGAGCAGCATCATCCGAATCAGTGTTCCGCGTATACGAAAACGATTCTGGAAGATCTCTGCGGCGAGGGCACCGTGGAGCTTCTGACACGGATTCAGAGCAGAGAATATGACGAGAGCCGCGCCGCGCTCACCACCTACCTCTACCCGCATTTGAAGGGGCGCATGACCCGCTGGCTGGAACAGAACATAGGCTGCATGGCGTTGAGCAAGGACGAGATGGCTGCCGTCCGGCAGACGCAGAGGCTGTATCATGTTGCATGGAAGGATACCGGCGAAATTGCGGAGGAGTTGGGCATCTCCGAGGCTTGTGTCAGCCGGTATGTTCGCTACAACACCCATTTCCTCGGTGTGCATGATCTTGTCCCGGAGGGTTATGACGGCGATCCCTACGAGCGGCTGATGCCGGGGATGCTCTCCGTTTCGGCGGAGCGAGCCGTGTACCGCAAGGTCTGCATTGAGCTTCTCCGGGAGCTGTTCGACACCCTGCCGAAGAAGGACAGGGACATTCTCGGCAAGACCTGCGGCGTGTTCGGATACCCGGAGGCGACCTTGAAAGAGATCGGGATGTATCACATGATGAAGGAGTCCGCCGTGGAGAAGGCGAAGAACCGCGCGGTCGAGAAACTGAGAGAAGCCTATCCCGGCAGCAGGCTTCAGGTATGGAGGGCTGTTCATCGTATGATGCGGAGGCCGGTCCTGCCGTCGGAGGAGGACAGTGAGCTGCGGCGCGACTTCCCGCAGTATGTCCGCGCCTTGGCGGAGGTCTATGCTATACTGGAAGAAGCCGTTGCAAGCGGAGAGCGATACTTAGGCGAGAATGAGAGCTCCAATACCTGTGAAAAGTAAAGCTGGAGGCGTATATAAAGATTGTGGACGGTCCTCTTACTGCATAACCGAATCTGCCGCCCGACAGCGAAAACTGCCGAGCGGCAGTCTTGCAATATGGGAAGATAAGTAGTCAACTCAAATTTTTTTACAAAATTCTTTGTAAGATTTTCGGTTTTGCGTAGTCATATAAGTGAACGGGACAAGGAGGTGAGCAGGTGACGGACTTTGAACAGATATACAAAGACTATTTTCGGGATGTGTTCCTCTATGTGCGGCGGCTGTCCGGCGGGGACGAACGGCTGGCAGAGGATATTACCAGCGAAGCCTTCTTCCGTGCGCTTCGCCGCATTGACAGCTTTCGGGGGGATTGCGACATCCGGGTGTGGCTGTGTCAGATCGCAAAGAATTGTTACTATACCCATCTGAAACAAAGCCGCTGGACAGAGCATACAGCGGATATGGAACAGCTTATATCGGAAGCGGAGGAATCACCGGATGAAATGCTGCTGCGCAGCGAGAATGCCCAACAGGTAAAACATCTGCTGCATGAGCTTCCCGATCCGTACAAAGAGGTTTTCATGTGGCGTACCCTTGGCGAATTGAGCTTTAAGGAGATCGGGAAGCTGTTTCACAAGACGGAAAACTGGGCGTGCGTCACCTATCACCGCGCACGAAAAATGATCCAAAAGGGAATGGAGGTTGACAAAGATGAAAAATGAATGCAGTATCATCCGCGATATTCTGCCGCTGTATGTGGAAAACATGGTATCGGAGGATACGTCGGAGTTTGTAAAGGAGCATCTGGAAAGCTGCCCCGCCTGCCGTGCGGAGCTTGAAAAACTGCGGGAGCCTGTGGAGGTGCAAACAGAGCCGCAGCCCGACATGGATGCCGCGCCGCTGAAACGGCTGAAAAAGGCTCTGCTGATGAAAAAGGTGCAGACCATCCTATGCACAGCGGCGGTGCTGCTGGCGCTGATGCTGTCGGTCATTTCCTTTCTAACCGCGCCGGAATACTTCGCCTATTCGCCGGAGCTGGTGACTGTGACGGAGGAAGCAAACGGTGCGGTGACGCTCTCTTTCGGCAACGAGGTCACGAATTATAAGCTCCAACAAATCGCCGACCCCGATGATCGCAACACTGTCTACCATCTTGAGGTGTGGACCTCCGTATGGGACAGGGCGTTCCATAGGCCCGGCGCGCAGGCCGTGACCGCAGCGCCGGAGAGCGGCAAGCCGCTTCTCGTTTATTTCACGCAGTTTATCAACGGACACGCCGAAAGCTCCAGCGATAGCTCGGTGTGCATCTACGGCACCGCGCCCGACAGCGGCGGCTGGGTCGCTTTGGCGGGGCTTTCTTTGGGCTATTGGCTGCTATTCAACATCGCCCTGTTCCTGATCCTTACCGGGGTATGGTTCAAGCTGCGTAGGAAAGAAAAATCCCGCCGCCGGGTGGAGCGCCTACTCCCGATTCCTATCGCATACGGGCTGGGGCATCTGTGTGTCATGGGCTTTCGCACTGCATCCTGTTCGGAATGGCGCGACTTTCAACTGATCCTTGCAGTCGGCGTTCTGTTCTACTGCGCTATGCTGCTGGCATTGAGTATTTTTTATAATGTAAAAGAGCTGCGGGGTATAAAAAGAGAGGGTGAGAACGAATAGCGGTCTGACCATTTGGAAAGTAGGTGTACCATGAGAAAACTTGTGATCTTTTGCTTTGCCGTCTGTATGACCGTGCTTTCGGTACTATCCCTGTTCAATTTTGCACAGGACGCAGAGGAAAGCATGATACTGGATAAGCGGGCGGTAATCCTCGAAAAGCCGGAGACATTGAGCAACCGCGAATTTTTGGGACAGATAGATACTGCACTCGGAAAGATCGGCGCAGACATTATGTACCGCTACGCGGAGCTGGATGGGGACAAGCCACTGTACCGCTACTATAAGACCAGCCATACCGACAGCTTTCTTTCCGTTTCTACCGGGAAAGGGAGCGTGAGGCTGGAATCGGACGAGTTCTTTTCCACTGCAAAGCAGCCGGGAGCTATGGCGCTGCATCTGTCCTCGCTGTTTCAAGATACCGTCATCTATCCACTCATGCAGGCGCAGCAGCATGACTTGACCGCCGCGACCTGGTATGTGGCGGAAGGACAGCTTGACGCGGTGCTTCATGCGCTGAAAGGCTTGGGCTATTCCGTAACAGCAACCAACGAAAGGCTTTTGTCTACCAAACTGCCGCTTTATTTCCTGTTCATTCCTGCCTTTATGCTCTGCGTCAGTATCGTATTCTACACCCTGTCCGCAGGCAAGAAAAATGTGCTGAAAAAAATGGAGGGCTATACCACGGGGAATATCCTGCTGGGGGAGATCAAAGCCTTTGCCCCTGCTTTGTGTCTTTGCTTTCTGCTGATTTTTGCCGCCGCCATGATTTGCGCCGTGTGGCTTCATCCGGTGGCGACCTGGCAATTTGGTCTGTTCCTGCTGGGGGATTGTCTGTGGCTGCTCGTTCCTCTGATACTGGGCATCCTGCTCTCCCTGTTGTTCCTCTCCGGGCAGCGCAGCGCGGAGTATGTGAAGGGCAAAGTTCCAAAGCGCGGGATCTACATTACAAACACGCTTGCGAAAGCTGCTTTTCTGATCTTTATTCTATTCTCTCTCACCATTGCCGTGCGGAACATCACGCAGATCTACAACACCTTCCATGCAGCGGAGTTCTGTTCGCAAAAGACAAAGGGCTATGTGACTGTCCCTCTGAACAATGTTAATTCCGGCAGAGCACCGGAGGGCGCGGATTATCTGGCGTTCTATTATGCCACAGTGGATCGCTACAATGGAATACTCATGGCAGCCAACGATTTTAATTACGACCTGTTTGAAGGGAAAATGCTGGGAGAGGCATACGGTCAGGATTATGCCCACATCAACCGAAACTACCTTGCGTTCAACCCCATCTATGCGCCGGACGGGGAGCAGATCGGTGACGCTCTGCTTTCCGATACCCATGTGAATATTCTGCTTCCAAAGTCCAAGGAATACAGGCGGGATGAGGTGCGGGAGCGCGGCGCGAGCTGGGGAAATTCCGGGGATGTGAATATTGTCCTCTACGATGATAAAGCGTCTGACATATACTCCTATAACGCCAGCACAGGGCTTGGGGGAAACGGCGCTCTGCCCGCGCCCATCCTTGTAGTCAAGGAAGGTGACCTGCTGGACGGGCTTTTCATCGAAGCATGGTGTTCACAGGGGGCGTATTTCCTCTATGTTCCCACCGATGATCCGTATGCGGAGCTGCTGCCTATCCTGCGGGAAACGGGGATTGACGCGGCGACCGTTTCCACACCGACTGTCGCCGCCACCTTTGATAAAATGCTCCATCATCTGACCTATATGCTGATGATATGGGGCGTACAGGCTTTGGTGCTGCTGATTGGGCTGTTCTGCCTGATCTTATTCGGCGCAAGGCTCTATTGCGACAATTATAGGGACAGGATCGCCTGTAACCTGATTGAAGGGCATTCCCTTTTGAGCTGTATTCGCACCCATCTCGTGCTGACGGTGCTGTACTATGGGGCGGTAGCGGCGGGGCTGCTGCTCTTAAAGCTCGCCATCGAGCTTGACTACAATATCCTGCTGGGTACATTTCTCGCGGAGCTGCTGATCACGCTGCTGGCTTGCGGCAGCATTGCCCGGAAAAACCTCTATCAGATTGTGAAAGGAGCGGAAGCATGACTGCCATTACTTTATCCAATATCAATAAACGCTTCGGGGAGAAAGTCCTGTTTCGGGATTACTCGCTGCATATTGAAGCCGGAGAGTTTGTCGCCATCAAGGGCGAAAGCGGAGCCGGAAAAACAACGCTCCTGAACATCATAGGACTGCTGGAAACGCCGGACAGCGGCAGCGTCACCCTCTGCGGCGCAAGAAACCCGTCCTTTTCCTCCCGCGCTGCGGTTCACCTGCGGCGGCACAAGCTGTCCTACCTGTTTCAGAATTACGGGCTGGTGGACACCGACACCGTGGAAGCCAACATGAAGCTCGCCACCCGGTTCGGTAAAGCAAAGGGCAAGGCAGAGAAAGAACGCATCGCGGATGCGCTGGCACAGGTGGGGCTTTCGGGCTATGAGCGTCGTAAGGTCTACACCTTGAGCGGCGGTGAGCAGCAGCGGGTGGCGCTGGCAAAAATCATTGCAAAATCCCCCGACATTATCCTTGCGGATGAGCCTACGGGCAGTCTGGACGAGCGCAACCGCAGCTATGTGATGGATATTCTCAAAGAGCTGAACCGACAGGGGAAAACCATTGTTGTTGTGACACATGATCCCTATGTGAGCGATTGTGCCACACGGCATATTGCGCTGTGAGAGGACGGAGGGCAAAGCTATGCGAAAAAAGAACTGGGCTGCCTTGCTATGCTCGATCCTGATTCTTGCGAGCATAGGGCTTGGCGTTTCCATCATTTACTCGGACTACTATTTCAGCCCCGTGTCGGGATTGCAATCCTTTACTGTCGCGGATGTCTCCCGGACATACCTTCATCCGGAGGAGGACGCAGGCACGCCAAGTGCCGCCGCGCCGTCCGATGAGCTTTATGTGCTCCTGGAACGCTGGGCGTTGGAAAACGAGGCGACAATCCTATACAAGAACGGGTTTGCCGCAGGCTGCGGCATCCTGGACGGTTCGGATTGGCTCCGTGAAGCCATCGGGCTTTCGCTGCCTTGTGACGCGCAGGGCGTATTAACCGCAGAGGACGCGGCTTTTTCGGAAACCTATGTGCGCGACGGACGGTTTTTGCCGGACTCGCTGGGGCTGCCTGTCCTGGGAACCTATCGGGAACAAGATGTGCCTTCCGTTATCTCCAATGCAGGGTTTCTCTATCCGTTGTCCATGAGCGGGGCGAAGGATGGAATGTACTTCACAGATGGCGCGGACACCAGTGGTCTGACGGCCCTGTTCGAGAGCCGCGGCTATACGGTCACTGACCAGCGGCAGCATTTGAGCCTTCCCGCGCTGGCGGCGAAGCTTCTAACGGACAGCGTTCTTTCCAGAGCGATTTCCGCTGCCATGCTCGGTTTGATCTTTTGCTTCTCCTATGTGGTGCTGACCATGTATCGGGAAAATGACCGCCGCTATCAAATCTATCATTTGTTTGGGCTGTCAAAAGCACGGCTGTTCCTCCGCTCCACCCTTACGGCGATGGGTATTGCACTGACGGCTGCTCTGCTTTTCGGCGTGGCGCTGTACCGGGGGCTGACCTATATGCCGGACAGTGATCTGACCACGCTGCTGATAGGTACTACGGCAGGGTTTGTACTGTTCTCACTGATTTTGAACTGGGCGGGCTACTGCGGAACAGCCGCACGGTTGGGGAAAGGGGGAAGATGATATGACACTGATCAGGCAGGTGATCCGGGATTTGGTCAAGGATGTTGGATGGGTCGTTTTTTACGGCTTTTTAACCGCAATGTCCATAATGGCTTTCGTGCTGGTGGGATTGAGCTACCAGCATGTCGCGTCACAAAATGATGCAATCCGTCGCTTTACGCAAAACGATGTGAGCATGGTGCGGGTAAAGGATTTGAGCAGTCTTATGACAGCGGCTGACCGGGAAACTACCGCACAGCCTATCAGCACAGGCAGTGGGCGGCAGCAGGGCCTCGTGGATCTGTTTCAAAAGCATGACAACCTCGGCAGCCTCGTCCTTCTCCCCGGCATCGGCGGGTATCAGCAGACCATCGTTTATGTGGGCGCCTATACCCGGCTGACAGCATTCCCGTTTCCGGCAGGCAGCGGTGCACCCATCGCCGCGGTTTCGCCGGACTGCGCCGGGGACGAAGGAAAGACGCTCCGCATCGGAGATCACGAATGCACAGTAACCGTTGTTCCATCCGATATGGACGTTTACCATCCGCTGCACTACATTCCACCCGCATCGGAGAATCTGAAGAAAACGCTCTATGTTTTCTCGCCATCCTGTGAGGATGCCCTTTCCCTCGCGGCGTTTCCGCACGTATCGGTGGATATGTTCATAGACCGTCTGATTCTTGCCGAACCCACAGAGGAAAGCACCGCCGATGTCAGGTCGTTCCTGTATCAAAACTATTCCGCCTATGCGGAGATACAGTCAACGGAAAACTTTTTGCGGCTTTCCGCCGCAAGCAGCACCCGCACCCATCAGGCGTATCTTCTGTTCTACATCATGTCCACGCTGGTTTTATTCGGTGCGCTGCTGCTGAACACCTATCGCATCCTGCGACGCAGGATCCCGGAATATGCGGTGCATCATCTGTTTGGCGCAACACAGCGGTTTATCTTTGCAAGGATGTATCTGTTCGTGTTGGGATACCATGTGATCCCGCTTGCGGGAACGCTCCTGATCCTGTCATTGAACAGGCTCGCGTCGCCGCTGAATCTTCTCATGGTATTCGCAGCCACCATGGGCTCGGCGTTCCTTGTCACAAGTATTGTGCAGCAGCGTTTTGTATCTAAATTTTCACAGGGATTAAGGAGGGAATGAACTATGCCGGGAATCACCGTTACACAAGCCTGCAAGAGCTATGAAACCAGCCACTACACCGTAAAAGCGGTAAATCACGCCAATCTTTCCGTGGAAAGCGGCGAAGCCGTCGCCATTGTCGGACCTTCCGGCAGCGGCAAGTCCACACTTTTGAACATTATCGGTCTGATTTTGAAGCCGGATTCCGGAAGCGTCGCCGTGGACGGAAAGGAAGTCCTGAACATGAGCGACAGGCGGTGCAGCACTTTCCGAAATGCCTCGTTCGGCTATATTGTGCAGGACTTCGCCCTGCTGGACGATGAAACCGTATATCACAACATCCGAATCCCCCTGCTTTACAACAGGCAGATCAAGCGCAGGGAGCATAAGCCACGAATCCGGGAGATCGCGCAGAAGCTGGACATATCCGACAAGCTGAACCGCAAGGCGGGCAAATTGTCCGGTGGAGAGCGGCAGCGGGTGGCAATCGCCCGTGCAATCGTCTGTGACCAGCCGATCATCCTTGCGGACGAACCCACCGGCTCACTGGACGCGGCGAACAAAGCGAATGTCATGGACATCCTCATGCGGCTCTGCAAGGAAAGCGGCAAGACGCTGATCATCGTTACGCACGACCCTTCGATTGCCGAACGCTGTGACAGGATCGTTCAGATGACGGATGGCCGCATTGAGGGAAACGGAGAAACCTTGCCGTGAGAGGGTGTGCGCCCATTACCATGGATTTCAGAGTCAAACAGCCGCAAGCCACCATTTTTGATGATTTGCGGCTGTTCTGTTCAGCAGCTCTTTTGGTAACTCTCCATCTTGTACGCTTCGCTTCGCCGAAGCGCTGGAAATGCACGATCTCCCGAGCCCGCAGGAACTTGATGACATCGTTGACGTCCGGGTCGTCGGACAGGCGCAGGATGTTGTCGTAGGTAACCCGGGCCTTCTGCTCTGCTGCAATCATATAAGAACAACTTGTGATTAAAAGTTCCAGTGAATTTCAATCGGAACGTTCCTTGTTCCCGGAATACGCTTGCCGACGGATATATAATCAATCAGCGTTTCCACGATCTCGCGGGTAAGGTGTTCCAAGTTGGTGTATTGTTCAATCAGTTCGCGGCGATTATCGCCCGCCGCAATTTTTTCTTCGATTTCGGCTAACTGCTTTTCTCCGTCAGCAATTACACGTTCCAAACGTTCACGCTCTGTGGTAAAATCTTTAGACATTTCTACATAATCGCTTTCAGAAATTAAGCCCTTGACCTTATCCATGTAAAGCTCCCGAATACCTTTTGAATACTCTGCAACCTTTTTTTCGTAGACTGCAATATCAGAGAGTAGACGGGCTTTCTGCTCCTGCAAGTTGTCGCAAAACTCAATGTTCTGTTCTAACTCGTCTTTGTCAAGATAATCGGTTGCTAAACGGTTAAGCTCATCTATTACAAGCCTTTCCAATTTGTCAACAGAGATAAAAGAGCCGATACAAGCGTCCTTTGCCACATGGCGGTTGGAGCATTGTAAATAATGTTTGCTTCCGCGCCCCGGTGCAGACTTTGATGAACGCATGGTGTAACCGCAGTTAGCGCACCGGGCTTTTCTTGCAAATAAACCGACTGTGCCAACGTCAAAGGGCTTTGCCCTCTGTGCGATTAACGCCTGCACCTTATCCCATAACTCCCGGTCAATAATCGGCTCATGGACATTGAGGAAAATCGCTCTATTCTCTTCCGGATTTTCAATGCGCCGCTTCATTTTATAGGATTTGGAGTAGCTTTTGAAGTTGATGACATCGCCGCAGTACTCCTGTAAGGTCAGTATCTTCTTGACGGTGGTGTGTCCCCATTTGGTAGGCTCCAAGGTGCTTTTGGAGCCGCTGCGGTTGACACCCTTGCTTCGCCAGTAGTAGGTGGGATTTACGATGCCATCTGCACCCAAGGCGGTGGCAATCTCTGCCAAGCCATACCCCTCCAAAGCCATATCATAGATACGCCGCACCACATCGGCGGCCTCCGGGTCGATCACCCAAAACCGAGGATCGTCCGGGTTTTTGATGTACCCATAGGGCGGCTGTGACAGCGGGATACCCGCATTGCCTTTCATCTTGTTGACGATCTTCCGCTTTTTCGAGATGTCCTTGGCGTACCACTCGTTCATAATGTTGCGGAACGGGATAAAATCATCGTCTCCCTGAGAGCTGTCCACTCCATCATTGACAGCGATAAGGCGAACGCCTTTCTGACGCAGGATTTCCAAAATCTGACCGACTTTCAGATAATCACGCCCCAGACGGCTCATATCCTTCACCACAATGCACTCCACATTTCCGGCTTCGACTTCTTCCATCATCGAGAGGAAGCCGGGGCGGTCAAAACGGGTGCCGGAAATGCCATCGTCCATAAAGTGGGTGGGGTTCGGCAGTCCATGACCGACAGCGTATTCTTCGAGCAACTTCT
>OHTF01000728.1_pt1 | contig 12715 bp, 10 predicted proteins | sample 1578811 | NCBI WGS metagenome assembly OHTF01 (sample SAMEA3879571, study PRJEB24766) | human gut metagenome | biome: human-associated habitat; feature: feces | place: USA | collected 1985/1987
AACAATACATTTGATATGTCCTACATCATGAACTCCGGTAAGGAATCAGATGATGACAAGCCGATGATTGCAAAGGATCCTCAGAAGCAGGAGCATGAAGATGATGTTTATAATGCGATCTATGAAGTTTATGAACCTCAGATTAAACAGAATTTCCATGATCAGATTTTTGCAGGCATCGAAAATAATTTGCGTACACAGTTCTATGAAAAGGCTATTCAGCAGGCGGTTTATGAGCAGGCTTTAGGCAAAGCTGAAAGTGAAGCCACAGATGAAGAGAAAGCAGCCGCGAAAGAGCAGGCTGAAGGCTATATCAAGCAGAACAAAGAAGCCATTGACAAAATGATATGCTACCCTCATATAGGACAATGAAATATAAAAGTCCTATATGGGGGTATTTTCATGTTCAGAAAGAGTAAGATAGAACCAGTAGAAAAAGTAAAAATAGTCGAACGCTACCTTGCAGGAGAAATTAGCATACGGCAAGCAGGAAAAGAATTGGGAGTTGATCATCATAGTATTCGAAATTGGATTTCTATTTATCAGTATGATGGACCAACTGGATTACTCAATCAACCGAAAAACAAATCTTATTCAAAAGATTTAAAAATATCTGCTATAAATGATTATCTTAACGGAGAAGGATCTCTTCAGGATATTTGCACAAAATACGGAATTCGTTCACACAGACAGCTTTCCGATTGGATTAAGGTGTATAATTCTGGTGGAATATTAAAAACATCCACTGGAGGTGCTTACATGAAAAAAGCAAAGAACACTACACTTGATGAGAGATTAAAAATAGTAACAGATTGTCTTGCAAATGATAAGAATTATGGTGCAATGGCACTCAAATATGATTGTTCCTATCAACAAGTACGCAATTGGGTAATACGATACGAAAAGATGGGTCAAGCGGGTCTGGAAGACAGACGTGGACGTCGTATAGCTTCTCTTCCAAGCAGAACACCTGAAGAAGAGCTACGTGACAAGATAGCTGAACTGGAAAGAAGAAATCTAGACTTACAAATGGAGAATGATCTGTTAAAAAAAGTCAGAGAACTGGAAAGGAGGGGTCGCTATCTTTAATCCATCGGTTAGCCGAATATGAAGCCATCCAAAAACTATCGTCTACTAAGCATTATCCCATAGATAGACTTTGTAAATATCTTAATGTTACACGTTCTGCGTATTACCGCTGGGTAAAATATCCGAAAAGTAATAATGAACTTCGAAACGAAAGACTATCCACTGAAATCCAAAGGATTCATAACCAGCATCCAGATATGGGATACCGAAGGATTCGTGATGAATTAGATGGACATAAAGGAATTCATGTGAATGATAAACGAGTACTTCGTATTTGTAGGAAATACGATATAAAATCAAATATTAAATGGAAACCTAAGAGTTGTACCAGAGGAGACAGAAATCCTGATCACATAGCAAAAAACTATTTACACCGTGAATTTCACGCCGAAAAACCGAATGAAAAGTGGCTTACAGATGTTTCTGAATTTAAATACTACAACGGAATAGAAGTTCATAAAGTTTATCTGAGTGCTATTTTAGATTTATATGATAGAAGGATTGTTTCCTTTAAAATCAGCGATCATAATGATAATCCATTAGTTATGGACACGTTTGATGAGGCTGTTCGTCAGGAGCCAGATGCACACCCATTAGTTCATTCTGATCGAGGCTTTCAATATACAAGCGCACAGTTTTATACTAGATTAAAAAAACATCATATGAAGCAGAGTATGTCTAGAGTTGCCCACTGTATTGACAATGGACCAATGGAAGGGTTTTGGGGAATTCTAAAACGAGAAATGTATTATAAACAGCGTTTTAATGACAGAAGCTCTTTGATTACTGCGATAGCTAATTACATAGATTACTACAACAACCAACGACTTCAAAGGAAACTGCATGTAATGACACCAATGAAATATCATGAGCAATATACAAAAGCAGCATAAAATATCGCCAGCCATAGCATGGCTGACGATACAAAAATTTATTATTTTTTATTGTCCTCTTGACGGGGAGCATACCATTGTGGGTTTTTGCATATATATCTGGCTCTTTATTTTTTATCCAAAGAATCTTAGGCATTACATCACTGGAGCATAATGGACGTCCGTACCACTGTCGGATCTGTTCTTCCCCATACATTTCTGTGAGTTGTTCTATCTCATCGGTTGCACGTGCATCAATACCATATAGGATAGCTTTGCGTAGAGGTCGACACTGATCGTCGACAGGTAGGCAGTCGGCACCAAGTGCACTTGTTCCGATTGCTTTAATGTCAGATGGTGAAACTTTAGATTTTTCAATCAGTGCATTGCTTATAATACATAAATCTCCCCACCAATCTTTGTCGGCATCATGTTCATAGTGACCTGGGGCAGGATTTGTCATTGCATGTTCAGTTGTATGTTCTGCTATAATTTCTCCGTGAGAATTGATTAATACACCTTTACTAGAGTTTGTTCCAGTATCAATCCCCATAAAATAAGACTCTTTCATAAATATTTCCCTTCCTTTCTTAAAGAGAATATAAACTGTTTAGATAAGAGAGATATTTTTTTATTTATTCATGGCTATATACGATTCGTCCGTTGAGAAAAGTTACTTCTACTTTGCGAGAACGAATTTCTTCAATAGCTGTTTCAAATAGATTTCCGTCGAATACGACAATATCAGCTTTTTTTCCTTTTTCCAGTGTGCCGAGCTCTTTCTCTTGATATAGATTATAAGCACCGCCAGCACTCCATGCAGTTAGCAACTCAGGAATAGTCAGCATATTTTGTTTGTTAAATGGCTCTCCACCTTCAGGGAAGTATCCTCCGACTGCATGATAAATAGATTCTGGGATATCATCAATAAGAAGTGGAAGATCAGTTCCGCAACTTAATAACACATTGCTGTCAGCCATTTTACGTCTGTTCCAATAATACTGTCCGCGATCCATACCAATCTTTTCTTCAATCATGGCAAGTTTGTCTTTTCGATTTGCGATAGATTGAATTTGAGGGTATATTTCAGCAATTACGCCTAATTTTCCCATACGCTCCAAGTCTGTTGGATCACTGAATTCAAGATCGGTAATACTGTGACGATTTATAAGTTTTCCATTTTCATCTTTTTGGCAAGAGTCATAAATATCTAATACTTTTGAAATAGCAGCATCTCCTTGAGCATGTAATGAGAAACGAAATCCTTCGGCATCAGCTTTAAAGGTATCGTTTGCTAAAAGATCCCAATCAATGTCTTGTGCACAGGTCGTATCTGCGCAGGAATAAGGTTTTTTCAAATCACCGCAAAGTTCGCTTATAGAACCGTCGGTCATTTGGTTATATCCAGAAAAACGAACAAACTCTCCTTTAAATTTTTCACGCATTTCCTTGCCATATGAGAGATTAAAAGGTTCAGCAACAGGTTGGCTCATAAAGTTTACGCGGATAGTTAAAGCGTTTTCGGATTCTAGTTCTGCGAGAATGTCAGTAAATCCGTAGAAATCATCGAATCCCATTTCTTTGATGGAAGTGATTCCTTTACTGTTCATCATTTTAATATAGCGCTTAAATTCCGGAATTATAAAGTCTTTATCTCCAAGTAAGTCTGGTAAAAAGCGAACATAACTCTCCGGATAACAGGTTTCCGGGGTAAACTGATAACGATTTATAGCAGCTTGATTCATCCAACAAGTTTCGCAGCCTTTTGCAAACAGAAGAACAGGGCGAGTGGAAAAAGCCTCATCTAACAAATCTGTTCCATTAGGTTGGATTGTATCGGAGTTCCAACCATGTCCCAAAATAGGTTTGTCTGCAGGAATTCCTTTCGCATACTCTTTAATTGAATTCAGTATATCTTCTTGAGAAGTAGCTGCGGATAAGTCTATTCCAACAAATCCTACAGAATAACCTGTGAAAAAGCAATGTACATCGGAGAATCCAGGCGTAATTGTTTTGTTCCCATAATCAAGATATTTTGTGTTTGTTCCTATTAGTTCAGTAGGAGCCAATCCTTTTCCGATAGAAAGTATCCGGTCGTTTTTGATAGCAATATATCCAGAGAAAGGTATTTCCTCTGTGGCTGTAAAAATACAGTTTGATAATAAAATAAGATCTGCGTATTCAGACATATTATTTAAACCTCCTAATGATTAATGATATTTGTAAAGACATAACTTATATATAGGAAAATAAAGATATTAAGAGTAAAAATGAGGCGACATCAAATAACAGATGAACCTTAGAAAGGTCAGATATCCAGCAACAAAAAAATCAAAGCTGAATGCTTGTTCCTTAATGAATAAAAGTCATCGAAGTGTTCTAATAGATATTGCACACTATTTATTAGAACACTTATAAGTTATCATGGTGCACAAAGCATTGGCAATTGGATGGATAACTAAAAAATAAGTAACAAAATAAGTGTATCTGATGAAATTGGTATAAATATAAATCAAAAACATACCACTATATGCATAATGCATAAAAATAAGAGAAAATAAAGGGGGAATAAAGAGGATAAAATATGCAGAATAACATAATTGGTATAGAATTGAAATAACAAACAACATGGTTATGGGATTTTATACATTTTTTATAATTGAATTTTAGACCTCTTGCGAATAGAAAATGGTGCTTAATTATTATATAATTTTACCAACAAAACACAACAAGGAGGAATGAAATAATGTTAAAAGTTGGAATGTTTACATCGGGATATCAGAGGAATCCGTTGGAGCATTGTTTTATGGATGCTAAAGAGTACGGTTACGATTATATCGAGCTTTGGGGTGGGCGTCCACATGCATATGCACCGGATCTGAAAGCGGGAGATATTAATGAAGTTCGCCGATTAATTGAAAAGTATGAAATGCCGGTGCTTGGTTACACACCGGAGCATAATGCCTATCCTTACAATTATATGATTGGTTCAGAGGCTCAGAGAAGAGATGCTATTGATTATCTGAAACTGTCTCTTGAAATGGCAAAAGAGATGGGTGCGGAATTTGTACTTACAAGTCCTGCAAACGGCGGATATCTTGCTACATATGATCAGTTGTGGAGCAGATTAGAAAAAAATATTCAAGAGTTGGGAGATTATGCAGCAAAACTAGAAATCAAGCTAGTAGTTGAAGCTTTAACACCGTATGAATCTAATTTCTTTACAAGAGCAAATGATTTGGTGGAGCTATTTAGAAGAGTGGATAATCCATATGTAGTCGGCATGTGTGATATTGTTCCACCATTTGTACAGCATGAAAGTATTATGGCATATTTTGATAAACTCGGAAATAAGATGGATCATATGCATATTATTGATGGAGAAAATGGATCAGACACTCATCTGATACCAGGAGAGGGAAATATTCCAATTAAAGAAATGCTATATGAAATGAAACGAATAGGTTATGATAAAACTGCAACACTTGAATTGGTTACAAATTATATTAACGAACCACGTTTTTATGCGAAACGTGCCATTGATAACATGCGTGAGCTAATGGCCGAGGCAGGAATCGTTTAAATGTGAAAGTGAATAAATAAAAAGTAATAGATTATTTAAGAAGTTGTGATAGCGAAGATAGATAGCTGTTTACAATATAAAAGCATCGAAGATAATAGGAAATTAAAAAAAGAAAAGTCGTGCACAAGATTTTTCAATTATACTTTGTTTAAAAGGAAAGGAGAGTTTTTATGTCTGAAAACAAAAACGAACTTGCTCGTAAACTTGGACTTGGCGCTGTTATTGCACTTGGCGTTGGTACTACAGTAGGCTCTGGTATTTTTTCATCTTTATCTGAGGTAGCAAATGCTGCCGGTAGTAGCTTGTTTCTGGTATTAGCATACATTATAGGGGGATTGCTTCAGATTCCATCAAACTTTGTATATTCGGAATTAGCATCTGCCTATCCAGAGGATGGTGGACAATATGTTTACTTCCGTGAAGCTGGATCTCGACCACTCGCATTCTTGTGTGGATGGATCAGCTTTTGGGCAACTGACCCACCGTCAATTTCAATCATGGCTTTAGCAATTGTGAATTATCTTGCATTTTTTGTTCCGATTCATGGTTTGGTATTAAAGCTGGTTGCTGTAGTATTTGTATTAATTTTCATGGGAGTACATATACGTTCGGTAGAAGGCGGTGGAAAATTCCAGACAATTATTACAGCTCTTAAAATTTTACCATTTGCATTGGTTATTGGTATTGGTTTATTCAATCTTCAGGGGGATATTTTATTATCTTCTGCACCTTTGAAAGGATATGCAACAGGTGGAATTGCTGCGCTAATCGCAGGTGTAGCTACAACAACATGGTCATATGATGGTATGGGAGCTGCTTGTTATATGTCAGGCGAAATTAAAAATCCGAAAAAGAATATGCCTTTGGGTCTTATTCTTACAGCAGTTATTGTACTAGCTCTTTATGCAGGATTAACATTTGTAGCTTCTGGAATTCTTTCTATTGATGAAATGGCTACATCTGATGCTCCAATCGCATTGTTGGCATCTAAGCTTCCAGGAATTGGACAGTATGCAGGTACAATTGTTGCAATTATGGCAATTATTGTTGTAATTGGTTCATTATCATCTTGTATTATGTTCCAGCCACGTATCGAGTATGCTATGGCGAAAGATAATTTATTCTTTAAATCTTTTGCAAAAGTTCATCCAAAATACGAAACTCCTTATTTTTCAATTATCGTACAGTGTGCGGTTGCAATCGTATTAATTTTTGCTTCAAACTTGTCAGCATTGCTAGGATACTTTACAATGGTAGCATTATTAAAGAATGTGCTTACATTCGGTACAATCTTTGTGCTTCGAAAAAAAGGCAAAGAACATGGATACGATCCATCTTATAAATGCCCAGGTGGTCCAATTATGCCTCTTATTGCAATTATTATGACAGGTACACTTATTTGGGGCCAGCTTACATATGCGCCAATGCAGAGCTTAATTTGTGCGTTTGTGGCAGTAGCTACAGGACTTCCAGTATTCTATTATTGGGATAGAAAAAATAAAAAAGAAAGTGCATAAGCATTAGCTTAATATGTTGAGAAGGTGAGAACTGTATGGAGAAAATAAAAAAAATTCGTCCGCAAGATATGGCGATGGAGCAGATTCAATGGTATATACAAGAAAACCAACTAAAACCACATACACAGCTTCCGAGCGAACGGGAGTTGTGTACAATGTGGCAAATGAATCGTTCCACTCTCCATACAGCTATTCAACAACTAATTGAAGAAAGAAAACTATATAGTGTAAAAGGATCTGGAACCTTTGTGGCACCTCCGAGATTAGTTAGGAATATAAAGGGAATTCAGTCTACTTCGGAAGCAATGAGAAAAACAGGGTACTTTCTTTGGACAGAAGTATTAATCTCTAGAATTGAGACGTGTGATGGATATGTTGCGAGAAAACTTCAGATAAAAGAGGGAGATAAAGTATTTCATTTATATCGCTTGCGGATTAGAAACAATGTTCCTTTGATGATTGAGAATAGTTACATTAATTACGAACAGTGTGAAGGTTTGGAAGCTCACAATTTTGCAGAAGAATCTTTATATAAAGTTCTAAGGGATTTAGGCATATTGTTGACTAAAGGGACGGAGAAAGTAGAAATTACATTTGCCACAGAAGAAGAAGCTAAATTGTTGAAGGTAGAAGAAGGACAATACTTGTACTATCAGTCAGGTGTTGTAAACGACGATAGAGGAGTAGGTATTGAGTTTTTTAGGATTATGGCGAGACCAGATCAGGTACAATATACGAATGTTCTAACAAGGCGAGACACCAGATAAAAAAGGAGTGATATCGTATGAGATTAGCGGCAGTTGGAAGTAACTGTATTGATTATTATAACAATATAGATGGTGGAAAAGCATTTCCGGGGGGAGGCCCGGTAAATATGGCAGTTTATACACTCCGTTTAGGAGGAGAGGCTGCATATATTGGACCAGTAGGTGATGACGTCTACGGACAGATTATGATAGAAACTATCAAAGCGAAAGGCGTTGACACTTCGCATTTGCGTGTAGAAAAAGGAAAGACAGCCGTTACCCAGGTTGAATTGATAGATGGCGAAAGAGTATTTGGAGCTTACGACGAAGGCGTATTGGAAAAATATAAATTAACAGATGAAGATATTGATTATATCAAAAATTTTGATGTTGTAATTTGTGATGTTTGGGGCAAAGTAGAAGGACAGTTTAAAGAGTTGAAAGAAAAAGGAATTGTTACTGCCTTTGATTGTGCGACAAGCCCAGATTCAGAGGAAAGTGTAAAAGCGATACCATATACAGATTATCTCTTTTATTCTGTGGATACAGGAGATACTAAAGAGGTAAGAGAACAAATGGAAAGAATTCAAAAACAGGGACCTAAGCTTGTCATTTGTATGATGGGAGAAGAAGGCAGTTTGTGTTATGATGGTGAAAGATATCATCGTTTTGGAATCGTTCCTTGTGATCATCTTGTAGATAGTATGGGAGCTGGAGATAGTTATATTGCTGGATTTTTAACAGGAATTGTAGATGGACTTTCTATAGAAGGGGCAATGGAAAAAGGTGCAGCAAATGCAACAGAAACATTAAAGTATTTTGGAGCATGGTAACTAAAAAATAAGGAGCCGAAATATGAAAACTGCCTGTAAAAGAATGATCACTCAGCAAGTGAGTGAGATTTTAAGAATAGAAATAGAAGATGGTGATTTATATCCTGGTACAAAAATACCTACTGATACAGAATTGGCTGAAATGTTTGGTGTTCAGAAGCAAATCGTGAGAACAGCCATAGAAGTCTTGGTCAAAGAAGGATTGTTGAAATATATTTCTGATAAAGAAGTATACGTTTTAGGACATAAAATCGAACGAAACATGGAGAAGTTAGAAGGCTTTACGCAGACGATGGTAGATAGGAATATGAAACCATCTTTTAGAATTGTGTCTAAGTATCTAAGAATGGCAGGAAATTTGTATGGAAACATGTTCGGCATTAAACCAGAAGATCCTATTTTTTATATTAAGCGCATGTGTTATGCTGACGGAGATTCGATTTCTTTAGAGGAATTATATATACCGCATTATTTAATTCCCAAAATGGAGGGGATTGATTTATCGGTGTTTTCTGTGTATGAAGTATATGAAATGTATGGGATTCATTTAGCGGAAGCAGAGCAGACATTGGATTTGGTTCGTCCTAGTTTGAATGATGCAAAACTGTTGGGAATAGATGCAGGAACACCCGTGATGTTGTTTCAAAGTCTTACGTATGATACGGATGGAAGGGCAATCGAATTCAATCGCAATTATGTGCGTGGTGATAAATGTAACTTTAATGTACAATTTTCAGATAAAAGGTAAAATTAAAATAATGGGATTATTTACAGGAAATTTTTATTCCAAAAATTTAAGAATGACAACACAGATTAATGTTATTTTCCCGGATGTTTCTAATGATGTAACACCTCTTTATGAGGGAACACCGAAGGTTCTTTATTTACTTCATGGACTGTCAGGAAATAGTGATGAATGGACGCGATTTTCTAAAATTGAATATTATGCAAAAAAATATAATTTCATAATAATTATGCCTGAAGTTCAACGTAGTTTTTACACAACAGGAAAAGTTGGAATTGATTATTTCCATTATGTTGCAGATGAACTTCCAGCTATTTGTGGGAAATGGTTTCATTTGGATCAAAGACGAGAAAATACATTTATAGCTGGAGAGAGTATGGGTGGATATGGTGCAGTGAAGATTGCATTGAATAGACCAGAGAAGTATGAAGCTGTGGCAAGTTTATCAGGAGTACTCGATTATGTAGGATTTACGGAGATGGTACTTGCCGGAAATTGGGAAGATATGTCGCCACAAGAAATACAGAGTTTTCATGGAGAAGCAGGAAAACCAGAAGAGTGGGAAAATCCACTGTTTTTGGTAGAGAAACTTGCTAAAGACGAAAATCGTCCAAGGTTAATTCAATTTTGTGGTACAGAAGACTTCTTATATGAAAATAATCAGAAATTTAGAAAAGTTGCTGAAAGTAATGGTTATGGTCATGTTTATATGGAAGGACCAGGGGATCATGAGTGGCCTTATTGGGATAAAATGATTCAACGTGCTATACAATTTTTCTTAAATTTAGATTTGCAGACAACGAAATTGTATTAAAAAGAAAGTAGTGAAAGGAGATATCAACTATGAAATATGAAGCAAAAGCGTGGAAAGAAACAGAAGGAGCTTGTTTGCGTAATTTTAACGAGCAAGCACAGATTGATAGTGTGAATGGAGCACTTGCTCTTCGTCCGCAGATTGAAAAAATTATTGATCAAATCTGGGAAGAAGGATTTGATGGAATCTATTTTATTGGTATTGGAGGTACTTATGCTTCCAGTATGCAGGTGGAAGTATATATGCGTGGCCGTTCAAAGCTTCCAGTATTTGTTGAAAATGCAGCTGAGTTTTTGACTACAGGAAACAAAAAATTTACAAATAAATCTGTAGTAATTATATCTTCAGTATCTGGAAATACAAAAGAAATGGTTGAATTAGTGGACAGAGTACATGAAAAAGGTGCAAAAGTATTTTCATTCATCGATAATCCAGGTACTACTCTCACACAGCCTGACAAGCAAGATTATCTGATTGTTTATCCAATGAATGAGCAGTTGAAATTTTATATGGTTGCAAATTACTTGATGTATAAAAATGGTGAATTTGATGATTATGACCGTTATAATAAAGAGATGGAAGCTAATCTTGCGGATGTATTAGCTCAGGTTGAGAAAGATTCCGATGAGTGGGCATATGAGTATGCAAAAAATAAGGTGGCATTTTGGAAAGAACATAAAGATCTTCCTCATTACTTTATTGGATCAGGAAATCAGTATGGGGCAACCTATTCCTATGCTATGTGCTATTGGGAGGAGCAGATGTGGATCCGTACAAAATCTATTAGCTGTCAAGAATTTTTCCACGGAATGCAGGAGATTATCGTTGAAGATACACCAGTTACTCTGTTTATGGGAGAGGATGAACAACGACCATTAGCTGAGCGTGTTGCAAAATTTCTTCCACGTGTAAATGCAAACTATACTATTATTGATACAAAAGAACATGAATTAAAAGGAATTAGTCCAGAATTTAGAGGAACAATTTCTCATTTGGTAATGCATGGTGTTAATAATCGTGTAGATGCATATATGGAGCTGTTTTTAAGACATCCACTTTCTATTCGTAGATATTATCGTCAGTTTGATTATTAAGAATTAGATTTTTAAAAAATATTGGTAGAATGAGTGCTGTTACACTAAGTAATTGTACAGAGACTCTTTGCTATGTAAATAGTCAGGTGAAAAGGTTAATTGAACTATTTCACCTGACTATTTTTAGAAATATAAAATCTGGCGGGGCGAAACTCAGGTCATTGCTCAGTAACCACGAAATAAATGAAGATGATTAATCGGAATGATGATAAGCTGTTGATGACATTAGCGGAAAATATAGAGCGATAATAAAAGTGTATATAAAAATTTGCAAGGGGCTGTCGCTTTAACGATTTCTAAATCGTGAAGCGGCAGCCCCATCCTTTCTGTGTTATTTTCCAGAAAGATAATTTGTACTTTTAGGACAATAGTTGAAGTTCGTGGATGTTGTATGTCAAGTATTGAATTTTACAGCTTTTTACATATAATAAAAGGAAACAATATGAAAACAAACCATATAATGGGCTGTTTTCATAAACAAGTAGTGAATGTAGATTACGAATGTCCGTTTCATTAAAGGAAGGAGTAAGATGAAGAAATTAAAAAAACAATGGAATAAGGTAACGGTACTTTTGCTGACATTTGGGATAGTTTTCGGATTATTTGGGGCAATGCCGGTACAGGCGCAGGATGGAACTGCATCTGGAAGTACAATTTTTGATGTGAAAATCGTACATACCAATGATATTCATGCACGGGTAGAGGAAGATGATTACAATCAGGTGATCGGAATGGATCGACTGAGTGGAATTGCACAGACATTTACGGAAGGAGCGGACGGTTCGCTGATGCTGGATTCCGGAGATACCTTTCATGGACAACCGATTGCAACACTGGTAAAGGGAGAATCGGTGGCAAAACTGATGAAAGCCTGTGGATATGATGCGATGACCACAGGAAACCATGACTGGAGTTATGGCAAAGATCGTTTAAAAGAGCTTGGTGGAATTGCTAATGTCAAAATTTTATCCGGTAACATCAAAAATGCAGATGGGACATCCTTTTTTGATACGGATGAACTTGTAAAAGAGATTACAAAAAATGGAAAAACACTGAAGATCGGTGTGTTTGGTGTAAGTGATCCGGAGATGAAAAATAAGACAACACCATCTAATGTGGAGGGATTGGACTTTCAGGATGCAGTAGCTTATGCAAAGAGGGAAGCTGCTACTTTAAAGGCAGAAGGGTGTGATGTGGTGATCGCATTGTCCCATACGCTTGATCCAAAGAATGTGGCTGCACAGGTGGACGGTGTCGATTTGTGGCTGTGTGGACATGAGCATATTGAACTCAGTGAATCCGTGACGACACCGGACGGTTCAAAAACCTATGTATCGGAAAGTGGACATTATTTAAATAGTGTGGGGCTGATCGATCTGAACTGTACTATGGATGAGGATGGAAGTGTGCATGTGGATTATG
>OHTF01000732.1_pt1 | contig 12630 bp, 10 predicted proteins | sample 1578811 | NCBI WGS metagenome assembly OHTF01 (sample SAMEA3879571, study PRJEB24766) | human gut metagenome | biome: human-associated habitat; feature: feces | place: USA | collected 1985/1987
GGGGTATTTGTATCTGCGGGAAACGTATTTCTGAGATCTCTGCCTAATGGAGAGCCTCTTCTTTTTTTTGATTCACAAATGACAAATCAATATATTTTGACTTCAAATTTTCCATTTAATTCACCAACAAGATATCAATTATTCTTAAGTCATAATTTCACATTTCTGTTAATATGTTTAAAAACTCAACTCACCTCTTATTTATTATATATTTTATCTTCAAAGTATTTACCTTCTTTGTTGAAAATCTCCAATAAACTCATACCAGTTATTGATTCATAGTTTATGATATCTTTATTTAGTAATTCTTCTTTGAGAACTCCTTTAAATTGAGGATACTTTTCAACAAACCTCACTAATTCTTCAGCATGAAAGAAAAAATCAGTTTTATGCATTTTAACATACTCATTACGTTTCACATGTTTTAATACATATACCCTTTTTAAATTATTTTCTTCAATAATTTTATTATATTTTTCAGGTGCTAATAAAGGTGTGATGGCATACGGTGTTGCTCCAATAATATTAGAGCCATATATAGAAATTCTACTTTCTGGTATGTTTGGTAAAATAGTTGATATGATTTCATTTTCTTTAACACCTAATAAAGATAGTGCTTTAGCAAATTTTTTCATTTCTTCCAAGTATTCTTTATATGTAAAAGCTTTTCCCTTTTTAAAATCATTTTGACTCGTCCTTATTTCTAATGCAACATTATTTAATCTATTTTTATTATAATATTCTGCCATTTGGTACATTGACATATTTGGCACGATTTTACTTTCTAAATCTTGGCTATAATATTTTAACCAAGGTTTATCTATAGATGGATACCCAGTTTTAGTACTTTCCATAATTTCCCCCTTAAATAAAAAGTGTGCTTATTATAGCACACTTTAACTGATTATGCAAATCTACATTTTCTTTGGCTCTTCTATTCCTAAAATATTTATTAATTTAAATCCGATATTATATACAAGTTCAGCAAGTCCTAACCAGGATTGTCTTTTTAGTTCATCAGTTTCTGTCAAAATTCTGTTAGATGTATAAAAATTATTGAAAACATTTATAAGTTGATATAAATACTCTGATATGTCATTAAGAGATTTGATTCTAAAAGATTTATCTAATACTGAAAAGATTTCAAGTATTTTAATGGCAATATTTCTGTCAGAATCACAAGTTAAATGTTCTATAGGTCCGATAGTACTGTTTTGCTCTTTAGCCTTAGCTAACAATGATTTTATTCTAACTATAGAATACAAAATGTATATTCCAGTTTTACCATTAAAATCACAGAATTTTTCCTCATCAAAAATATAATCAGTAGACCTGTTTGGTAATAAGTCTGCATATTTAAGCGCTCCAACTGCTAGCACATCTGAAATTTCATCTCTTTCTTTTCCAGTTATATTGGAATTTAATTTATTTAGAGTTGCTTTTTTTACTGCATCAATTAGGTTTGATAGTGTCATTACTCCACCATCTCTTGTTTTGAATGGCTTTCCATCTTTTCCATTCATAGTTCCAAATCCTATAAATTCTAGTTTTATATTTTGAGGCACAATGCCTGATTTATAAGCTGCTCTAAAAACTTGTTCAAAGTGTAAATCTTGTCTTTTATCTACTACATACCATATTTCATCAGGACTATAATTATTTACCCTTTCCCATAAAGTTGCTAGATCTGTCATCTCATAAGAAATAGCACCATTTGATTTCACTAGTAGAAGCGGTGGAACTACTAAAGTATCATCAGGTAAACTAACATCCATAACAAGTGCCCCTTCACTTTCATATGCAAGTTTTTTTGCTTTTAAGTAATCTATAACTTTAGGAACATATTCATCAGCATCACTTTCACCATTCCATAAATCGAATGATACGTTAAGTTTATCATAGATTTGTTTAATTTCAGAAGTAGAAATTTTAATTATTTGTTTCCATAATTCATAATACCCTTTTTGTTTTTGTTGCAATTTAGTTGTGATATTTCTTGCTTCTTCAAGATATTTTTCATCTTCTTTAGCTTTATTACTCGCTATTGGATACATTTTTTCTAAATCACTATTAGAAATCGGACATTCACTTGGATATTCTCCTTTATAATTTTCATCAAAATAAACCCAATTGGGATGTTTCTTTTTTAATTCAAGCATTATTAACCCCATTGGTCTACCCCAGTCTCCTAAATGTATATCACTAATTACTTCACAATTTAATTCTTTCGAAAGTCTTTTAAGTGCTTCTCCTATATTGGCACTACGTAAGTGACCCACGTGTAATGTTTTAGCAACATTTGGACCACCATAATCTATGATAATTTTTTTATTTACATCTGTTTTCACTTTTTCACTAATATGTGTTCTTAAATATTCCATATAGTCTGATAAGGCTTTATCTGAAAAAGTTATATTTATAAAACCAGGTCCTGCAACATTTATATTACTATAATCTTCATCAGCATTCATTTTTTCCACAATTGCATCAGCAATTATTCTTGGATTAGTTTTATTCTTTTTTGCTAATTCCATAACTCCATTAAATTGAAATTGCCCTAATTCAGGTTTTACCGATGGAACAATATTTACGTTATCTATAGAATATCCACATTCTATAATAATTTCTTTTAACTTTTTTTCTTGATTTTTAATAAAATCTTTCATCTTTAGTCACTCCTAAATCAATTAATATATACTTTTTAAAAATAATTCTCCTTTTAATAAAAAAGTGTACTTATTATAGCACACTTTTGAGGTTAATACAAACAGTTTCCTGGTGTTCTAGGGAAAGCACTTACATCTCTTATGTTAGTCATTCCAGTCATATACATTATTAGTCTTTCAAATCCCATTCCGAATCCAGAATGAATTGTTGTACCGTATTTTCTTAGGTTCATATACCAAATATAATCATCTTTACTCATACCAAGTTCTTCGATTCTTCTATCTAGTTTATCAAAGTCATCTTCTCTTTGACTCATTCCGTATGTTTCTCCAATACCAGGCATTTCTAAGTCTGCATTGGCAACTGTTCCATCGTCCATTTGCTTCATATAGAAACATTTTTTAACTTTTTGAGGCCAGTATGTTATGAATACAGGACAGTTAAAGTATTCAGTTATGTATCTTTCGTGTTCTTTTGCTAAATCTTCTCCATATTCTGGTTTAAATTCAAATTTAGTTTCAGCTTTTTGAAGTATTTCTATACATTCTTTGTAAGATACTCGTTTAAAGTCACAACTTATTACACCTTTTAACTTTTCAATTAATCCATTTTCTACAAATTTATCTAAGAATTCAAATTCATCTGGACATTTTTCTAATGTATACTTTATTACAAACTTCATTAATTCTTCTGATATGTCCATTATTCCTTCAAGATCACAGAAAGCAACCTCTGGTTCAATTTGCCAGAATTCTGCTATGTGAAGTGGAGTGTGTGATGGGTCTGCTCTGAAAGTTGGGCCAAAAGTATAAATTTTACTAAATGCTTGTGCGAATGCTTCTCCTTCAAATTGACCTGATACAGTAAGTCCTACTGGTTTTCCAAAGAATTCTTTTGAATAATCTACTTTACCTTTTTTAGCAATTTCATTTAAATCTTCAGTTGTAACTTGGAACATCTCACCTGCTCCTTCACAGTCACTTGACGTAAATATTGGTGTATGTGCATATATATAATCTCTGTCTTGGAAATATTTATGTATTCCCATAGATGCAACACTACGAATTCTAAATACTGCTTGAAAAGTATTTGTTCTAAATCTTAAATATGCTTGTTCTCTTAAGAATTCCATTGAGTGTTTCTTAGGTTGAATAGGATAGTCTTCACTACAATCTCCGTGCAATTTTATTTCTTTAATTTTTATTTCGTGACTTTGCCCAGAACCAGTTGATTCTACAAGATTTCCTATTACTTCAATTGCACTTCCAATTCTTAATTTTTGTATTTCTTCAAAGTTAGATAAACTATCATCATAAACTAATTGCATTTGTTTAAAACAAGTTCCATCACTAAAGTATATAAATCCAAAATGTGCTTGTTTTCTGTGGTTTCTAATCCACCCCTTTAATTTAACATCTTTGCCATCAAATTTTGATTCATCTTTAAATAAATCACTTAAATATGTATAATCCATAATATCATCTCCTTATAATTTTTCTTTTAATATTTCTTTTGTTATTACAGGGTTTGCTTTACCCCTAGTTTCTTTCATAACTTGCCCTACAAAATAGTCAAATAAATTAGTTCTTCCATTTTTATAATCTTCTATTTGTTTAGGGTTATTTTCTAATATAGTATCTATTATTTCAACTAATGCATCTTTATCAGATATCTGAGCATTATCTTTAGAAATATAATTATTTGGTTCTTTCTTTTCATCTAGAACTTTCGTAAATATTTCTTTTGCTTGTTTAATAGAAATTGTATTGTTTTCAAGATTTTCTATAATAACTTTTAATCTTTCTGGTGTCATATATAATTCATTTATTGTTACATCATTTTTATTAATATAAGCAAGTATTTGTCCAGTTACCCAGTTAGCCGCAGTTTTAGCATTTATATTTAATGAAATTAGTTTTTCAAAATAATCTGCTACACTTTTTTCTTTAGTTAACACTCCTGCATCATAATCAGATAAGTCATACTCTTTAATGTATCTTTCTCTTTTTTCATCAGCTAGTTCAGGTATGGTTTTTCTAATTGATTCTAGATATTCTTTAGTTATTTTGAATTTAGGTATATTTGGTTCAACAAAATATTTGTAATCAATTGCATTTGCTTTGTTTCTCATATAAACAGTTTCACATTTATCACTGTCCCATCTTCTTGTTTGTTGTTCCATTTCATCATATGTTCCATTTTCTTTTAGTTCAGTCTGTCTTTTTATTTCATAATTTATTACATCTCTTACTGCTCCGAATGAGTTTACATTTTTTATTTCAATTTTTGTTCCCCAATTTTTAGGATCAGTTTCATCTTTATCAGATTCCATTATTGATACGTTTACATCACATCTAACTTGCCCTTTTTTAGAGTCAGCTTCTGAAATATCAGCATATCTATAAATGCTTCTCATATGTTCTAGAAATGCAACAGCCTCATCTGCAGAATGTAAATCTGGTTCAGTAACAAGTTCAAGAAGTGGTACACCTGCACGGTTATAATCAATGTTTGATGTTTTTTCATAGTGGTCAAGAGAAGCAGCATCTTCTTCTAAGTGTATGTTATTAACACGAACTTCTTTCATTTTATCATTACACACAAATTTAACTTTTCCATATATACCAACTGGTATTGGTTTCGTTTCTTGTGTTATTTGATAACCTTTTGGTAAGTCAGGATAGTAATAATTTTTTCTTTCAAAGTATATATATTCTGGTTGTTTACAGTTTAAAATCATACTTGCTTTTAGTGCCAAACTTACACATTTTTTATTGACAAGTGGTAAAATTCCAGGAAATGCTAAATCTATAGGCCCGACTGATGAGTTTGGCACATCACTATATTCATTTTTTGATGGAGAGAACACTTTTGAATTAGTTTTAGATATTTCACAGTGCATCTCAAGTCCTATCATAGCCTTATATTTCATTATTTACCTCCTTACTTGTTTGTCCTTTAAAATTCATTTTGCTTTCAAGTGCACTAGCAAGTGCAAGAAGTTTTTCATCTTCGTAGCAGTTTGAAGTTAGGTTTACGCCAATAGGTAAATTATCTATAAAACCATTTGGAATTGTGATTGATGGAAATCCTCCAAAGTTACCGATTTGCATATGTTCTTCCAAAATTTTACTTGATTCATCAAGTGTATCTTTCTTTTCATTAAATTTAGGAGCAGGTCCACTTCCAACTGGAAGAATTACAGCGTCATATTCTTTAAATAGTTTTTTCCATTCATCAGTTATAAGTCTTCTTACCCTTTGTGCATTATTGAAGTATCTTTCTTTATTTTGAGCCTCAAGTACATATGAACCTATTATAAATCTTCTTTTTATTAGTGAAGAAAATCCTTTTGTACGATAGTTTTTCATCATTTCAATGTATGAATTACCTTCCGCTCTTGGTCCGAATGAAATGCCAGTTAGATTAGACATATTGCTAGTTGCTTCAGCACAAGATATTACAACGTATACTGATGGAACTGCATTTAATAATTTTTTATCAACTGAGACTTCTGTTACATTTACTCCTAATGACTTTAATTTTTCTAATGTTTCATTAAATATTTTTAATGTTTTCTTAATGTCTTCACTTGGATTAGTATATTCATTTATATCACATATTTCTTTTATGTAGCACACTTTCATATTTTTTACGTCTTTGTTTAAAGAAGCTACTAAATCTATATTACTTGAATCCCAAGTTGTCATATCATTTTCATCAATACCTTTCATACCATTTACAACTATTGCAGCATCTTCTACACTTCTAGTTAGTACTCCGGCGTGGTCAAGCGATGAAGCAAAAGGAAAAAGTCCAAATCTAGATATCATACCATATGTAGGTTTATATCCAACTATACCACAGTATGCAGCTGGCTTTCTAATTGAGTCCCCTGTGTCACTTCCAAGGGCATATGGATATACTCCAAAACTCACAGCGCAGGCACTTCCTGATGATGAGCCCCCACACATTCTTTCTGCATCATATGGATTTCTGACTATACCTGTGTGACCAGTCGTACCAGTTCCACCCATACCAAATTCATCTAATACTGTTTTGTTAACTGGAACAGCTCCTTTTTTCTCAAGATTTGCTACAGCAGTTGCAGTAAAAAACGGAACATAGTCTTTTAATGTATTAGATGAACCAGTAGAAAGTATTCCTTTTGTTGAATAGTTATCTTTTATTCCATATGGTATTCCTGATAGTAGTTCATCTGTTACACACTCTTCTTCAGCATTATCTAATATTGTTACAAATGCATTACATTTTTCTTGTAGTTCGTGAGATAATTCTAGTGATTCTTTTATTAATTCTTTTGAAGTCACTTTCCCATTTACTAAAAGTTCGTGTAATTCTTTTATACTTTTATTCATATTCATTTTATTCACCCCCTACTACTTTAGGTACTACTACTTCTCTACCTTCATAAACATCACAGTTTTTAAGTAGGTCTTCAATTGGTGTTGATACGGTGCTTACATCTTCTCTTAGCTTATATTCAAAGTCATCTAAAGTATGAGTCATAGGTTCTATTTCACTTATGTTTGGTATTTCATTTATCAAATCTATATTTTTATCTATGATTTCAAATTCATCAAGTACCATTTTATTTTCTTCAGGTGTTAAACCAATTAGTAATTTGTCTGCATAATTGTCTACCATTTCTTTTGTAAATTTACTCATTTTCTCTCTTCCTTTCAAAAAAAATTATGATAACAAAGGGGCAAATGTCGCGGTACCACCCTTCTTATCATAATTGATATCTCTTAATTATAACGGAATTACCGTTTTATCCTACTTAATTCAGATAAACTCTCCGTGGTGTTCTTTCTTATAATATTTTTGTTAACTTCCAGCAACCGTTAACTCTCTGTAAAAAATACTTATAATACTTTTCCACATCAACAATTTAATTATGTTTATATTCTAGCACAATTCACTATGAAATACAATAAGTTTGCAAGCAGAATTGCTTTTGTTTTCAACAAATATTAATTTTTTGTTTTATACTTTTCGATTTGTTTATTCATTAATTCTATATCGTGTCTATAATCTAAACCGATGGCTTTTTTCACTTTATATAAAGTCTCTGCAGCTACTTTCCTTGCTTTGTCACTTCCTTCAAATAATATTTTATATACTCCCGGAATGTTTTGTTCTAAAGCTGATCTTCGCGCACGAATAGGCTCTAAAGTATCTTGTAAAACATAATTTAAAAATCTTTTTACTTTCATATCTCCTAATCCACCACGCTCATAATGTGCTTTCAACTCGTCTAAATTATTGTACTCCAAAGAACCAGTTTCAGAATTTTTGAAATATTCTTTAAAATGTTTATCCTTACAAAAGGCATCTAAATATATAAATACAGGATTTCCTTCGGTTTTCCCTGGATCTTCTACTTTTAGATGATTGGGATCAGTAAACATACTCATTACTTTTCTTTTTACTTCTTCTGGCGAATCTGCTAAATATATACAATTTCCAATTGATTTACTCATTTTAGTCTGTCCATCTGTTCCTGGTAAACGGTGGCAAGCTTCATTTTTAGGGAGCACCGCTTTTGGCTCTACCAATGTTTCACCATAAAGCCTATTAAAAGTTCTAACTATTTCTCTAGTTTGTTCAATCATTGGCAATTGATCATCTCCAACTGGAACAACATTAGCGTTAAAAGCTGTAATATCAGCAGCCTGACTGATTGGATAAGCCATAAAACCTACTGGTATACTGTTTTCAAACTTTCTAAGCCCTATCTCTTGTTTTACAGTAGGATTTCTTTGCAATCTAGCCAAAGTAACTAAATTCATATAATAAAAAGTTAAGTCGCTAAGTTCAGGTACTTCTGATTGTAAAAAAATCGTAGATTTTAATGGGTCGATTCCACAAGATAAATAATCTAATGCTACTTCAAGCACATTGTCTTTTACTTTTTGTATATTTCCGGCATTATCTGTTGTAGCTTGTGCATCAGCTATTTCAATAAATATTTGTTTATACTGTCCGGAATTTTGTAATTCTACTCTTTGGGATAACGAACCAACAAGATGACCTAAGTGTAATCTTCCAGTTGGTCGATCTCCAGTTAATATAATATCACTCATAATTATTTCTCCTTATTTAATATATTTTAAGATTCAATTATTAATTTGTTTTTTTACAAGAAAAATTTATTAATACATCTTTATCTATATATCCTACATTTTTATATGCTTTATTTGATGGAATGTATTTGTAATCTGTATATAAAGATACGTGATTGCCAAGAGATAAAACTTTATTTGTTAAAATATATATTAAATTTGCAGCATAGCCTTTCCCTCTTTCATCTGGTAATGTATAAACACCCGAAATTTTTGCATTTCCATCTGTTATTATATATGTCGCTTGCGCTACTATTTTACCAGAAGCATTTTTCCAAACATAATAAGTACCTCTTTCTAGCCTTTTTATAGCAGCGTCTTTTGCTTCTTCCATTGATAAGTCTTTAACATCACTTATTTCTTTAGATTCATTATAAGTAAATTCAGTTAGCATATCTATATCATCAATGGTTGCTAAAAAATAATTACCATCAGTTTCTTTTGGTTTAACTGTTTTATTACATACTAGATATCCCATTTCAAAGTAATAATCTCCTAAGCAATTGTAATGATCTTTTAATAAATTATATAATTCTCTTTTGCAAGTAAATTTAGTATCATATTCTAATCTATACTTATCAATACCACTTTCAATTTCTGATAATAAAGATATATCAAAATTATCTTTTGTCCATATCCAAGTAGGCCACTTCTCTCCACTTCTACATAACACATAGTTTTCTTCATCACTATAAAGTTCTACATCGTCGTTATTTAAATTTTGTAGTATTAAGAAAAATTTATATTTATCTTTCTGAAACTCGATACTTTGAAATATTTTATTATTTGAATCTATTCTTTTTAGCATATTTGTGCCTCCTTTTCCACTTATAATTTTTATTTCAGTCAGTCATAGGCTTTTCTGCAAAAATTATTTTTTTCTTTTTTACATCAACTTTAATTTTTTGACCAATTGGAAATATACACATTGGCGCTGTATGTCCTATGTTTATATTATATAATATCGGCAAATTTGGTCTTTTTGCTTCTTTACCTATTATTTTTTTATAAATTGATTTATATTGTTCATAATATTCTTCATCATAAGGTTTGCCAATTATAATTCCGTTTATTACATCAATTATTCCTTGAGCTACTAAATTTCTTAAATAATATTCTATATATTCTGGTTTTAATTTATCATCACTTGTTTCCAAAAGCAATATTTTACCTTTCCATTCCTCAATTGAAGGCCAAATACTAGTTCCTATAATCATTGGGAAAACATCTATACATCCTCCCAACAATTCACCTTCAAAATTAACATTTCCTTGTAATAATTCAAATCCATTTGTCTCATCATTCATTTTTCTTTCAACGTTATCATAATCTTCATTTATCCAGTCAAGAAATTCGTTTGTCCATTTTAAACTAGATTCTATTGTTATATTTTCTTTATTATCAAATAGTACTTCATTAATATATTTCTTCGTATATTCATGCATCTTATAATTTTCTGCAAACTCACACATTATTGTAGGCCCATAATATGAACTTACTTTTGCTTTGTACATCATAAAATGATTTACTGTCGAATCTGAATAACCCATGAATACTTTTGGATTGTTTTTTATTGCATTAAAATCTATGTATGGGAGTAATCTAATTGTATCATTTCCACCAATATTACATATTATTGCTTTTACTTCTTTGTTATTAATCGCTTCCATAAAATCTTTTGCTCTTAATTCTGGGTAATTATAAAGTATTTCGCTGCCTTTTAAAGCATTTGGCATTGTCAATACATTGAGTCCAAATTCTTCTTCAAGTCTTCTCTTACCAAGTTCGTATCTATGCTTATAGATTGCGTCACCTGCTTTTCCAGAGGACAAACTGACTATTGCAACTGTATTTCCTTTATTTAATTTTTTGGGTTTAATCATTTTTTCACCTTCTTTTAAATTATGAACTTATATAATAAAATAGTTTATCTTTAGAGGATAAACTTTTATTATAAATTTTATTTATAGTTGATTATTGCTTTAATTCTTCTAACATTTGCAGATGAACTTTGTTCTTTTAGAATTTTAAAACATCCTAATTCTCCAGTTTCCTTTGCGTGAGGACCTCCACAAATTTCTTTTGAATATTCACCAATAGTATAAACTTTTACTTTGTCTCCATATTTGTCTCCAAATACTCCGATTGCACCAGAAGCTAAAGCTTCTTCTACAGTCATTTCTTCACATACTACAGGTATATTTTTCTCAATAGCCTCATTTACTATTTGTGAGACTGTTCTTAACTCTTCTTCTGTAAGCTTACGATCAAAAGAAAAATCAAATCTTAATCTTTCTGGGGTGATGTTACTACCTCTTTGTTTTATAGTATCACCCAATGTTTTTCGTAGTGCTCCATTTAGTAGGTGTGTTGCTGTATGTAATCTAGCAGTCTCTATAGACGAATCTATTAATCCACCTTTAAATTTCTTCTCTGCTCCTTGTCTTGATTTTTCTTGATGTTCCTTGTAACTGCTTTTAAATTCTTCTTCGTTTACCTTTATATTTTTCTCAAGTGCTAATTCTTTAGTGAATTCAAGTGGAAAGCCATATGTGTCGTATAAACGAAATGCAGTTTTACCATCAAGTTCCATACCTGGATTTAAATCTTTTAAAATTTTATTAGCTACCTTCATACCACTATCTAAAGTTTTATTAAATGTATTTTCTTCTTTTTGTAACTCTTGATAAATAAATTGTTCATTTCTTTTTAATTCATCATAAACAGGACTATACTTATCTACAATTACTTTAGCTAATTCTATCATCACTCCATCACATGTTCCAATTTTCTTTAAATGGCGCATTGTTCTACGAATTATACGTCTTAAAACATAACCTTGGTCCAAGTTAGATGGTACTACTGCTTTGTCATCGCCTAAAATGAATACTGCCGATCTCATATGATCACAAATAACTCTCAATGAGAATATTGTATCTTTATCTGCGTTTTTATAAGAAATATTTGTTAATTCTTCAATTTTATTAATAATTGGCATGAAAAGTTCTGTTTCATAAACATTGCTTTTTCCATTCATAATTGCCAATACTCTTTCTAATCCAAGTCCGGTATCAACATTATGGACATTCATTTTTTCATAAATGCCATCTTTCGTTTTATTATATTCCATAAATACATTATTCCATATTTCAACATACTTACCACAATTACATGCAGGACCACATTCTGGACTACATTTTTGTTTTCCAGTATCATAAAAAATCTCTGAGTCAGGTCCACAAGGTCCTGTTTCTCCAGCTGGACCCCACCAATTTTCTTTTCTAGGATAGAAGAATATCCTATCATCTGTGTAACCAATACTTTTCCATACATTGTAAGTAACCATATCTTTTGGAACTTCTGCATCTCCACCAAAAACAGTTACAGCAATTTTATTTTGTGGTATACCTAATACTTCAGTTAGAAATTTATTACTCATCTTTATAGATTCTTCCTTGAAGTAATCATTTAATGACCAGTTACCTAGCATTTCAAAGAAAGTTAAATGATTTTCATCTCCCACTTCATCAATGTCTCCAGTACGCAAACATTTTTGAAAATCAACTAGGCGTTTCCCGAGGGGATGCTCTTCACCCAATAAATATGGAACTAAAGGATGCATACCTGCTGTAGTAAAAAGAACACTTGGATCATTTTCTGGTATCAATGATGAACTATAAATTTCTTTATGGTTTTGTTTTACGAAAAAATCGATATATAATTTACGCAATTCTTGTGCTTTCATATTATCACTCCTAGGTTTATTATATAATTTTGTTTTATTAATATCAATACTTAAATGATATAATAATTT
>OHTF01000733.1_pt1 | contig 12611 bp, 13 predicted proteins | sample 1578811 | NCBI WGS metagenome assembly OHTF01 (sample SAMEA3879571, study PRJEB24766) | human gut metagenome | biome: human-associated habitat; feature: feces | place: USA | collected 1985/1987
TTTATAAAAAACTTTCTCCGTTAAATTTGGTAATGGCCGATTATAATCGAGATTTAAAAACGGTTAAATATTTACTCGCTAAATTTAACGTAGACTACGTAGAACCGATAGATATTCTTTTATGTAGTATAGACAGGCTTATTAAAGAATATCCGGATACTTATAAACTTATTGATGCCACCAACGTAAGTTTAGATGTAGCCAGACAATTAAAATCTGAGGCTATGGAACTTCGCAGCCAGAATAAACATAAGAATACGCTGCCGAAGATAAACATAGACCAGATTAAAAAATATGTTTAATCTAACTGATTATTGGATTGAAGTTGGTGGCTTAAAGAATAACTATTTTTCGCGCAATAATTTTATCAGATTAGGCGACGAAAAATTTAAAGAAAAAATATCTAAATTTAGAGCTAAATATAACAATACTGATATCTATCATAGCGCTTATATGTACGAAACTATGGATATAGATACCTGTAAATTATATGGAGATTTCTACTTAGATTTAGATGGAGATATTAATACCGAAGCTGGATTTACTCAGCTTAAACAAGATGTTGCCGGAGTAGTCGCTTATTTTGTTAGTATGGGATTCTTAGAAAGCGATATTTGTATTTATTTTTCCGGTTCTAAAGGATTCCATATTATAATTCCGGCCAGGACGTTAGGTATCGAACCGGTTCCGGAGCTTAACTTAATTTATAAAGAATGGGCGCTATATCTTAAAAATACGATTAAAATATCTACCGTTGATACTGCAATTTATGACCGTAGAAGACTCTTTAGAGAAGAAGGTACTATTAACGGTAAAACTGGACTTAAAAAAGTTAGAATCCCATTATCTTTATTATTTAAAGAAACTCCGGAAAAGATTCGAGAATTTAGTAGCTATCCGTTTAGCAAAGTTCTGTGCCAATATCATATTGGTTTTAATAAAAAAGGCGCGCTTAACTTTTATAAAAAAAGCCAAAACTTTTATAAACGTAAAGTAACTAATATTAATACAAATACTACCGTTAAATATACGATACCGGAGACTAAACAAAAACTCCTGCCGTGTATATCTAAGATGCTTAAACAAGGTTCTGATAAAGGTTGTCGCAATAATACTCTCGTAGTATTAGCTTCATCGTTATTACAATCCGGCTACAAACTCGATGAAACCGTAGATATTATGACGGGTTGGAACGAGCTTAATAATCCGCCCATGAGTTTACAGGAATTAACGTTAACGGTTCGTTCAGCTTATAATGGAGTCCTCGAAGGAAAAAGATATGGCTGTAATAGTATCCGTGAATTAGGATATTGTACAGATGAAAATTGCAAAATAAAACAAAGAGAAGGTATAACAAGTGCTGAATAATAATGATTTAACTAACGTAACAACAATTAAAGATATATTAGCTGACGATAATGAAGTAGCTATTGAAGATTATTATGCGTTAGCTGAATCTATTTATGATCAGTTTGATGAACGTGCCTATAAAAAGGGTCACGGTTATAGCTGTAATAATTTTCCTATATTTAACCAGAAGATAGAAGGCCTCGAAGAAGGTTTATATATTTTCGCCGGTGAATCAAATTCTGGTAAAACAGCTATTATGACTAATCTCCTATGGGCGTTTTGTAATAATCCTGATAATAAATTATTCGGTATTTATTATTCTCTTGATGATAATACTGACGAAGTAATTCCAAGACTTATTTCAATGAATAAACAGATTCCTATTTCTGTTGGTTCTAAACCATCCAGATATAAAGATTTCATTGAAAGAAATAAAGATAATCCTAATACTGATATTATTAATCAATGTTCTCAGTATCAGGATTATCTGGATAAACGTGCTGAAGGTTTACAGGAATTAAAAGATGCTAATAAGCGTTTCTTAATCTTAGACCGTCAAAGTATTACAAGTTTCGAACAACTACTCGATCATGCTAAAAAAGTTCAAATGTATGTTAAAAGATTCGATCCGGAAAATAATATTATTATCGCTATCGATTCTTTAGCAGATTTAACTATAACAAGTCAAAAATTCGGTACTGAAAAAGAGCGTGTAGATTATATAGCTAAAGTAGTTAAACAAGCAGCTAACACTGATTTGAAAATCCCTATTTTTACTTCATATCATGTTCGTAAACTTAATCATAATGGACGGCCTACGCTTGATGATATTAAAGAATCATCACGTATTGTATACGAAGCATCAGTAGCGTTCTTAGTATTTAATGACGTATCTAAAAATAAACAAGGCGCTAGTATTTATTATACGAATACTGAAGATAATGAGAAGCATCCAATTATTGAGCTTGATTGGGCTAAAAATAAAAAATCAAGTTTTAAAGGACGTACTTATCATTATTTTGTTCCTAATTGTTCAGCAGTTAGAGAATGTAACAAAGAAGTTATGGATAGATATGATTCAATTATCTATACTAAATAACTTGGCCTCGTCAACTATAATTAAAATATAAGAATTCTTTTTAAGAAGGGAAGAAGAGATATGGCTATTATTAATAACGTAGATAATCCGTTAGACGTTAAATTCGGACTCGAATCCGATGTATGCTATTATTGTTTAAAAGAATACTACGATTCCTTAAATCCAGAAACCAGAGATGTAATTGTGGCCAGAGGAAATCTTAAAGGCCGTTTAACTGGTAAAAAAATCTGGAAGAATAAAGGCGCTAATAATATTGTTATTTGCCCGGAGCATCTTCAAAAAATTTATAAAGAAGTGGTTCCAGATGGCGAAGAGTAAACAGGAAGTTTACGGATATAGATATGATTGCTTTTATTATGACCCCTGTCCTATTTGTTATGGGTGCCGTAATTACCATGCTTATTGTCATTCTCGCTGCGATATACATTGCGGTGTTGATATGCGCAAGAATGTATGCACGTCTAAACTTCATACACCGGAAAACTTCGCAAAAATAATTTCCAGACCATATATTGATTTAGATAAAAGATAAGGAGAATTTATTATGGAAATGCCGCAATATTATAACTTTCTGGACGATAACGCAAAAAAAGTTATGGAACAAGTATTTGAAATATCTAAAGCTTCTAAGTGTAACCTTAAAGAAGCAGATAAAGCACTTGATATTGTTTATAACTTATTAAACGATTATAAAGGATTTACGATTTTTGACCGTAACGATATAATGGCAGGATGGTTTCAGATACTCGTAATGAGTAGTTATTTATATCATATTTATTATGATCCTAACGAACCATTTACTTCGTTATTCAGACCGAGAGAATATTTCTATGAAATGTTTATGGAAGAATCTGAATTAAGTGCCGGCATCGTAAATACTATTTTTGAAACTGTTGAAGGCGCAGAAGGTTATAAAAACAGCAATAAGTTAACTGTTCCGTTAGATTCTCCGGGCGGTTTACTTAATCTCGCTATCTGGATTAATAAAAATAAAGATGGTCTTTATATGAAATCCAGTGATATTGTTTTTAGGCTTCCAGTTAGGAAAAATAAATAATTAAAAGTGCGATGAGGAAAAATGAAAGAAATAAGCAAAAGCTTTATCTGGAATACAATTAAATTAATAGAAAAGAATCAGTATACTAAGTTTCTGGATTTACATTTAGGTGAATATGCTATATTTAAACCTAGAGGTAAAGGATATTCAATTATATACGCAAGACATGTTTTAAAACCAGATTATTTAATAAATTATCATATTACTACTGAAATATATAGCGAAAAAGAATTTGTATTATATGGCGGCAATAGTTTATATAGTTTCGATGCTCAATCACCAACGCCGGCGTGGACTTATTCTACTGATGCTGTATATAACATAGGCGGGAAAAGAATATTTGAATTACTACCAGATTCAATATACTTTTTCCCGAATAATCCAATACTTAAAGTTCATCCGTTAATTCAGATTTTATATACGATTACTATAGATAATGACAGACCAGAATCCTATAAAAAAATCTTCTACTGTGATGAAGATAACTCAACAACAAGTTCTTGATTATGTTCGGTGTCCTAATTATTTCTATTTTAAATATTTAACTAAGATACCTGATAAAACCGGGCCAACTTTTCATTCATTAATTAAAACAATAATTAATTATTATTTTTCAGCATTAATGGATAATAAAGTTCCTAGCGATAAAGAAATTAAAAACCGTTGGGATAAAATGGTAGAAAAATATCCTCTCATAATCAGTAACGACAAACTGATCATGAAAGGATATGGCCTGTTAAACTTATTTATTGAATATTGTTATAAAAACCGTGTTTTAATAGCTGATACAGATTCACCGTATCAGATTAATGTATCGAGTAATACTATATTAACTGGCCAGACCGGAGCAGTTAGATTAAATGATGGTAAACTTGAATTATTTGAAATAGAAACAAGTCAGAAAGCTCCTGACCAAACTCTATTGAATATGTCGCTTAAATATACGATGCAGATATACGCATTAAGAGAATTATCAATAGCGCATCCAATTACTAATGTTAGAGTTTTACATCTCAGTAGCGGAAAAGAGTTTACTACCTATAGAACTAATAAAGATTTCGATAGATTAACTAATACGCTTAATAAAATAACCAAAGCTATCAGAAACGAAATTTATTATCCCAGAGAAGATTATATGTGCCCACAATGTAGTTTTAAAACTTATTGTGGTTTTACTTAAAATTAAATATACGAGGAATTATATATACTATGATTATTAAAGAATATGCCGGATATTTCGATATTCAGGACGATCTCGATAAAGTAGACGAGGCTACTAAGAAAAAGAAAAATGCCAAGAATATCAAAGGGACTAAAAAAGAAACTCCCAAAAAAGATTTACAAAATAAATAACGTTTGTTATGAATCTAAAACTCTTTATGATTTTCATGTAGAATGTGATAAAGCTCAGAAAATAAAACTTATAGAGTCTTATGAGATTCCACATAATACTGGTAAAAAATCCAGATTTTCTACTTATAAACCAATTATTAACGGAATTAAATTTGATTCATTAATGGAAGCTAAATATTACATCTATCTTCTTAATCTTAAATATATGAAAATTATTAAAGATTTTGAGATGCAAGTTAGTTTTAATCTTCAGCCGGCCTTTACAAAAAATAAAAAGAAGTATAGGCCGATAGATTATGTCTGCGATTTTATTGTTTATTATTCTAATAAAACAGAAGTTGTAGATATAAAAGGACGTGAAACTGTAGAGTTTAAACTTAAGCATAAGATGTTTGAATATAAATATCCTGATTACGAGCTTAAGCTTTTACAGTATTATGAACCTGATAATACTTGGTTAGAATTATCAGAAATTAGAAAATTAACAAGAAAGAAAAAGATAACTAAATAAGTGAATACCGATAAATTCCTTTATGTTCCAGAAGAAGAGGAAGAAGTCGAGTATATTGAGAATAAAAATTTACAATGTCCCGATGTAGACTGGTTAATGTCTAAACAAGCAGAATGGGACGAAATAGACGATCTGGTTTTCGAATATCAAAAAGCATTCGAAGATCCTAGTCCAGAACAAAAAATTAAATCTGACGCAGCCAGCGAAGAATTATTGAGACGCTTTTATCCGTTATTTAAGAAATATCTGACATTATTAACTACGGGCCAGATAAACTTTAACAATCAGGAACAGCGCCTCTTTGTTTATTTATTTATGGATGCGCCTAATTTAAAATATGCGCTATTAACCGGTAAGAATTTAGACCGGAACACTAAACAAATTATTTTCCAAAAATTTAATTTCATCAGAGAAACTTACGGTCATCTAACAGAAGATGAAATTCTTACGGATCTACATTATTTATTTTTTATTTTAGCTAAGCGATATAAAAAAGCTGAGAGAAGTTTCTGCTGCTACGTTTATAACGCTATCCGATACGAAGTAGCCAGATATATACAGAAGTTTACGCGTAATCCGTTAAATATCCATTATCGTAATGTATCTTTTGATGATTGCGAAGATAATAATAATAAAGAACTATCTCATAATAATGATTTTGAAGGACTCGAAGATAGAATTTATTTAAATGATAAAGGTATGCCAGATACTACCTGGATACAAGGTTTAAACTGTTCTGATTTGTTTAAAACGCTTACTCCATTAGAACGTAAGTTAATCGTTAAATATTATTTAGAAAAATATAACGATAAACAGATTTCAGATACTTATGGAGTTCATTTAAATACTTGTAATACTAAACGTCATAATGCAGTTATGAAGTTGGCCGAAGCATTAGGAATTAAAAAAGAAGATATACCCAGAAGCCGAAATTCTGGATTAAGTATTTTATAACTAGTAATATAGATATCGAATAACTTTATAGTTATTCTCTTTCATTTTCTTTTCCTCCTTTTGCATCCTCTTCCTCCTCCTTCAAAAATCACAGAATAAGCACTCAGATTTATTTCTGGGTGCTTATTTTTTATGCTAAAAGATAGTGACTTTTAAAAATAATTATGTTATAATAAAAGTGCGATGATGTTCGATAATAAACAACGAACAAGGAGAACAACTTTAAAGAAAGAGGTTGTTCGAAAAATTATGAAACAAGTCGAGAATCATTGGGTCTATAAACCTAAACTGCCGCAACATTTAATTGATGAATATGGAAAACATAATATATCGCCGCTTTTGGCTACGATAATGGCTAATCGTAACATGACTTACGATGAATATGAGGCTATTAAAACTAAGTTCTGGGATATAGTTTATGATTATATTAGTAAGATAGCTAATATGAATATTATAGCTGAAGAATTATTAAACTTATTAACTAACCGATATGCTAAGTTTTATATATTCGGAGATTATGATTCTGACGGTATTACTTCGTTAGCTACCGTTAAAGAAGTATGGCCACAAATTCGTAAACACTTTACTCCTAGTTATAACCAAGATGTATTTAATTTTTATGCTCCTGAACGTAAAGAAGGGTATGGTATAAATAAAAACTGGTGTAAAGAAGTTATCGAAGCTAAAGAAAAAGATCCCGAAAGTCATTTTGTAGTTGTAGCTTTCGATAATGGTGTTACTAAAGTATCGGAAATAGCAATGCTTAAAAGCGCTGGAATTTCCTGTTATGTTATTGATCATCATGAACCAGATAAAATTTTACCGGATTGTCTTATCGTAGATCCAAAAAAAGATGCTAATAGATTTGGTGAAGAATTATGTGGTTCAGGTCTTTCCTGGTTGCTTACTATTGCTATGTATAAAAAGCTTATTAAAAGCGGCGATAACCAAAGAATCAAAGAGATGCAGGAAGCTTTCGGTAGGCATCTGATGTATGCGCAAATTAATGTTGCCATTGGCACAATAGCAGACATGGTTCCTATGACATTATTTAACATCGGACTCGTATATCACGGATTAAAAAATCTTAATAAAGACCGTGATAATAAGCTTCATATCGATTATTTAATCGATTGTTTCGGGCTTAACGTTGTAACTAGTAAAGATATTGGTTTTTCATTAGCTGCCGCTATTAATGCTTGTGGTCAAATGGAAGATATCGGTATCGCGTTAGATTTATTCTTAGCTAACAACGAAGATGATTATGAAGAAAGAGCAGAAGCCGCTTATTCATTATATAAACAATCCAGAGATATAACTAAAGATAATAAAAAAATTATTCAAGAATATATCGATGCCGGAATGTTTGATAATCATTATTTCTGTATCTATAAAGCTAAAGGAATACCTGCCGGTATAGCTGGTAAACTAGCTAATTATATTTCTAATGCTACTGGTAAACCTGCTGTAGTTGTAATCGATGTAGGAGAACAAGATGTTATTAAAGGTTCTGGACGCTGCGTTAATCCTACACTTAGTTTACTTAAACTTCTTCAGCCATTGATTAAAGAAGGATTACTTGCTAAAGCTAACGGACATAGCGTAGCGTGTGGCGTCGAATTATATCCAGATAGAATCGATATACTTCAAGAACGGTTAGATGAAATTATTAAACAGAAAATTGAAGCCGGTGAAGCTGAAATTAAGATAGTTAACAATATATCTATCGATGCTATAATTGATGTTTCTAACGTAACCTGGGAAACCTTTAACGACGTTAATAATCTTCCGTATTCGATGAATTTCTCTAATCCAATATTTGAAGTTAGAGGTAAGCTCGTTAAATATAAACGCAGTAGTTCTAATCCAAATAATATCTGTTATACTCTCGAAGGTAAAAACGGAAATTATTTAGATATCTGGGCCTGGAATATTAATCCCGATATTGTTAATAAAATACCTGAGAACAAAGTTCTTGAAAATTATCAGATATCATTAGTTGGGAATTTATCAGTTAACTTTATGCGGCAAACTGCTATTACAGTTGATGTTATAGATTTGAGGATAACCAGAAATGTCTGATTTTGAAATTAGAATAGAACGCAGAAAATTATATAAAAGTCCCATACTCTATTATAATTTACAAAATATACGAGATAAATATGATCATCCGGATATAATAGATAAACTGCAATCTTCATATTTATTTATAGATAAATATTTAACTAATCAATTCCACGATAACGAAGAACTAAAAGCTTATATTATAGCAAGATTATTAGAAGATAATATTAAGCTTAGAAAAAAGAGAGAAACAATATTATATATAGATAAAACCGAGCTTAATATGATTATTGCTTCTACTTTATTCTTTGGTTTATTTTTTATTTTATTATTATTTTTAGGATGGTCATGGTCAGGTAAATAAATTATATTGTAATCGCAATATAATTATAATGTATTAAAAAGTTGCGGTTATAAATCGCAAAAGTTTTTCGAGTAGCAGTTGATAAAATTATATAATTATCGAAGTTTTTCGATTACTACTCGAAAAAATATCTAGAGGAGAAGATAATCATGAAAGATTACGTACATCTACACGTTCATACCAGTTATAGCTTCTTAGATGGTGAATGTAAACCGAATGAACTTATAGCCAGAGCTAAAGAACTTGGTATGAATGCGATAGCTATAACCGATCACAATCACTTAGGTGGTACATTAGAATTTCAAAAAGAATGTTTAGCTAACGATATAAAACCGATTTTAGGTTTAGAAGCATATTATACAGACGATATGAATATGTTAGCTAAGCCGGCTGAAGAAAGAAATCAAATAGCTGCTGATGCTGCATTAAAAGCGGACGCGATTACGTTAGCCGAATATAACGTAATTATGAAAAAAGAAAAAAACAGTAAAATTAAAGTATCTGACGTTAGAGATAAAATAAAACCTTATAACTACGATACTAAACAATACCATATAATTTTTATAGCTATGAATCAGCAGGGGTGGCGTAATCTTATTAAACTCCAATCCGAAGCCGCAGTTAGATGTACCTTTAATGGAAGATTCTTATGCGATAACGAATTAATAAGAAAATATTCAGAAGGCATTATCTGTACTACAGCTTGTATCGCTAATAGAATAGCCAGATACGTTAATAAAAATCAGTTAGATAAAGCCGAAGATTTATTAACAATCTGGCACGAGATCTTTCAAGATAGATTCTATTTAGAGATTCAACCTTTAGCTATTCCCGATCAAATGCGCGTTAACGACTTCTATATTCGTATGGGCAAAAAATATAATATATCTCTTATATCTACTAACGACGTACATTATATTTATAAAGAAGATCATGATGATCATGATACGTTAATGTGTATTGGTACTGGTACTAAGAAAACCGATACTGATCGTATGAAATATTCTAACGATTATTGGTTAAGAACCAGAGATGAAATGGAAGAAGCTTTCGCTTTACAATATGCTTGTGGTACAGAATTCTTCGAACAAGATGATGAATATAATTATCTTGACGAAGTTCAGAAAGCTATGGATAATACCGTTAAATTGGCGGCGCGAATAGATTCTAATATTAAGATTGGTTCAGATAAACCATTAATTCCTCAAGTTAAACTTCCTGAAGGTGAAACAGCAGAAATTCATTTAACTGTTGAATGTTTTAAGAAACTCTATGAATTGGCTGAAAAAGATAAGTACGTAGCCGATAATCTTTCTATCTATGAAAAACGTTTAAAAGATGAGATAGAAGTTATTAATCCTAAAGGATTTGCCAGCTATATGTTGGTAGTACAAGAATACGTTAGGTGGGCAAATGACCACAACGTACCAACCGGTCCCGGTCGTGGCAGTGCGGCAGGTTCATTAGCTCTTTATCTTTTAGGTATAACTAAAAATATAGATCCAATAAAATATCATCTTCTTTTTTCCCGTTTTTTGACCATTGATCGTACAGAGATGCCTGACGTGGATATAGATTTCTTATATGCCGGCCGTGATTCTGTTATTCATCATCTTGAAGAATATTATGGAGCTCAGAATGTTTGCCATATTGGTACTTATACCCAGATAAGTGTTAAATCTGGTATTAAAGATGTAGGCCGCGTTTTATCTATTCCTTTTGAAACCATGAATAATATATCAAAAGAATTAGATAAGATTCTCGATATACCGCAACCAAAGTTTAAAGATTTTGATGCGTTAAAAGATTCAGATAGCGAGAACGAGCGTAAAGCTTGGGAAGAATTTCATAAATTAGAATCAAAGAACGCAGAAATATTTAGACTGGCTCGTAAATTCGAAGGACTTAAAAGAAATTTCGGTGTTCATGCTTCTGGTATATTAGCGATGCCAGTCCCAATTACTGATATGGTTCCGTTAAGAATTGCTGATGGTGTGCGCGTTTCGTTATATACCGGGCCAGAGGTAGAATCTTGTGGTTTAATTAAACTCGATGTATTAGGTTTAAAATCACTAGATATTATAAAGGATACTTTGTATCACATTAACAAAGAACTTAAATTCGAAGATCTATATGATATGGTAGATATTAACGATAAAAATATCTATGACATGATATGCAGCAAAAAAACTGATGCTATTTTTCAGTTAGAATCCGATTTATTTAAAGGCGTTATCAGTAATATTCAGCCTCGTAGTATGAACGATATTGCAGCTATAACAGCACTTTGCCGACCAGGACCGCTAGGGTGCGCAATGGACCGCATGTACGCTAACAGAAGACGAGGCGAAGAAGAAGCCACTCCGTTACTTCGTAATACCGAATCTATTATGGAAGAGACTTATAGCCTACCTGTGTATCAAGAAGATCTAATGAGGGTATCTGTTGACGCTTTAGGTTTTAATATGAACCAGGCAGACTCTTTGGTCCGCAAAATTATAGGTAAAAAAAAGATAGACCAAATGGAAATGTTGCGCCGTATCATGAAATACGGTAAAGTTAATTCTAATGGTCCAGAAGGATGGGAAAATAATCCTAATCTTCCCTGGTACGATATTAAACATAAATATGGTGACGAAATAGATGGTGGCGTAAAACGCGGATATACAGAACAAGAAATGGACGATTTCTGGAATAATATTCAGAACTACGCATCTTACGCTTTTAATAAGAGTCATTCATTTTGTTATTCATATATTGGTGTCCTTATGGCATGGTTAAAATACTATCATCCAGTAGAATTTTGGGCCGCAGTCTTGTCGATGCAGGAAATCGAAGAAAAACGCGAGAAATATATTAATATCTGCGAACAGGAAGGTATTAAAGTAATTATTCCAGATATTAATATATCTGAAGATAACTTTACTCCTAACGCTAAAGATAAAACTATTTACTTCGGTTTAAGCTCTATTAAGGGATTAGGCGCAGTAGTACAAGAATTAATTAACAATAGACCATACTCTTCAATAGAAGATATGTTTACTCGTCTTACTAAAAAAGTATTAAACAAAAGAGTAGTATTAGCATTAGCACAATCTGGCGCTTTAGATTCTTTTGATGAAGACAAAAACAGGTATCGTATTATAAATAAAATTATGGAACTTCGAAAAGAAAAAGGATTTAGCCCTTATAATGTCGAAGAATATAATAATGATATTTGTATAGAATTTGAAACACAAACATTATCTGCTCCAATTACTTATAAACCCTGGTGGACGCAAGTAGAAATAAATGAATCTATCTACGAAGAAGAAGCCGAAATATTAAGTTATAGAGAACAAAAAGATAGGAAAGGCGGTCTTATGGCCTTCGCTAATCTTAAAATAAATAACTGTGAAATAGAAGCTATAATCTTTGCTTCGACTTATAAAAAATGTTTAGGCTGCTTCGATATAAATTTAAATCCATCTAAATATATATATGTAACTGGTAAAAAAGATGATAAAAATAAATTAATAGTTAAGTCAGTTGAAAAAGCTGACATTAATATCGAATCAGGAGAAATTAATTTTCTCTGATTATAAATGGAGATTCGGGAATAAGACTAGGATTCCAAGAATTTTTCTCCAGACACAAAGCTAAAAAGAAAGAGCCATCGGTTAATCGCCGGTGGCTCTTTCAATAATTACGACTAGTGATACGTTTATACATATATTAAAAAAATAAAGCTTTAACTTTCGATAAATACTATATTTTCTTATATACATATGTTATACTTAATATGAGGTGAAAAATATGAAAGTAACATATGGTAGAGGATATGTATATTCTTTACAATACCATCTTGTTTGTGGAATCC
>OHTF01000743.1_pt1 | contig 12516 bp, 7 predicted proteins | sample 1578811 | NCBI WGS metagenome assembly OHTF01 (sample SAMEA3879571, study PRJEB24766) | human gut metagenome | biome: human-associated habitat; feature: feces | place: USA | collected 1985/1987
GACAGCACACGCCTTGCCAGCTGGTGTTTCAAGACGGAGAGTATGAGGCGGCTGCTCGGGAGGTTGGATTAGGGTGTGAGGTTGAGTGGTTTCCCGGAGGTTGGATGAGCCGTCAGCGCTTCGCTGGACGGCTGGGAGGAAAGGCTGAGTTTCCTTGTGGTCTGACGGGAGGTGGTGGGGGCCGAGGCGCTTCGCTGTCGGCTTAGAGGTATTGGGCGCTTCGCTGTCGGCTTAGAGGTATTGGGCGCTTTGCTGTTGGCTTAGAGGTATTGGGTGTTTCGTTGTCGGCTTGATGGGCGTTGGGAGTTTGTTGCTTTGAGGAAATATAGAAGAAATGAATATTTAAACGTGGGGAACTTGGTTGCTTTTGATATTTAGCTGTCCTAAAATAGATGGGGATGAAATAGTTGTACAGGGAGGTGTGCCGGATGACGAGGGATGAGGCGGAGCAGTATTTGTATTATGCGATGACGATTGGGGAGCAGCTTCTTTGCTGTGGTGCTGAAGTTGGGCGTGTTGAGGATACGATCCGTCGTATCTGCCTGGCTTATGGTGCTTCCCGGGCGGATGTTTTTTCCATTACTTCCAGTATTGTGACGACGATTTATGGTGAGGATTTCGGGATTTGTACGCAGACGCGGCGGGTGCCGGGGATGGCGAATGATCTGGGGAGGCTGGATGATCTGAATCAGCTTTCCAGATTTATCTGTGAGTTTCGACCGAAGCCGGAGGAGATTCAGAGGCGGCTGGATGTGATCCGGAATAAAAAGGGATATTCTTTTCGGACGCAGATTTTGATCTATGCGGTGATCTCCGGGTCGTTTTCTGTTTTTTTTGGCGGGGATCTTAATGATATGATCGCTTCGGCGTTGATCGGTATTGCGTTGAAGTTGTTTGAGGCTTTTGTGAAAAGGGGGGCGCTGAATTCGCTGCTTACGGTGCTTTTGTGTTGTGGAGCGGGTGGTGTCCTTTCCAATCTTACTGTGCTGATCGGGCTGGGGCATCATGCGGATCTGATCAGTATTGGTAATATTATGTTGCTGATTCCGGGTATTGCGTTTACTAATTCGCTGCGTGATATGTTTTCCGGGGATACGATCACGGGTTTGATCCGGTGTATGGAGTCGATTTTGCTGGCGCTGGTTGTGGGACTTGGTTTTACAGCGGCGAATCTGTTGTTCTGAGGGGGTTCAGGCAGAAATGTGATCATGGCGAAGAACGGTAACAGAGACAACGGTGTGTCCATGAATATGGAGGAAAAATATGAGAGAGATCATACAGCTGATTGTATCCTTTACAGGGTCGCTTGGTTTTGCGGCGTTGTTTAATATACATGGTAAAAAATTGTGGTTTGCGGCTCTGGGGGGCTGTTTGTCCTGGGCGGTTTATCTGGCGGTGGAGTTTGTGACTCCCAGTCCATATGTCTGTGGTTTCTGGTCAACGGTGGCGATTACTTTGTATGCGGAGTGTATGGCGAGGGTTCACAAGACGCCGGTTACGGTTTTTCTGGTTTCTGCTACGATTCCGTTGATTCCGGGGGCGGCATTGTATCGTACTATGAACTGGATGATGATGAAGGACTGGGCGAATTTTCAGAAGGACGGGATTTATACGATCCTTTTTGCGGCGAGCATGGCTGCAGGTATGACGTTGACGACCATTGCTTTTCGGATGGTTTGGCGGTGGATGTACAGGCAGAGACGGATGTGAGTGTATGAAACGCATGATAAGGTGGAATTTGGATGGCGATATCTATCTGATCTGGATGTAGATGTGGAATGATAGTTAATGACACATGGCAGGAATGAAAACTGCTGTGTGTTTTTTTTTATGCCGAATGTGTAGTATGAATATTTGATTAACTTATAAGAGATTATTTGGGAATGTTCCAGGGATATGGAACTGGCTTCCGGACAGGATCAACTTACGTCGGAAGGGATTTACACTGTTGAAAAAATTAGACAAATTCTTGCAGAAACAATCAGCAGTAGTGCCAAATCTGCCGGAAATGCCTGGTTTGGCTTTGCTTTATTTGGGGATGTAGGGTAGAATTGTGATATAGAGTGTGAACGTAAGTTATGAAGTGTTTGCGTTCATATACATGTAGCAGAGCGGAATGTGAATGTCCGCTTTATTGGACAAAAGACAGGAGGATGGGGAATGAAATTGAAACAGGTTCTGGCAGTTATGCTGTCATCTGTGATGGTCTTGTCTGCGGCTCCGACAGAGGTTTTTGCTTTTGATGATCCGGGATTTCTGACGGACAGTTCCGGAGGGACAGCAGATGAAGGATCAGAACAACTGGAGAATGGAAAGGCCAGTGTAGCTTCTTCTGAAGCAGATGGAATTTTTGACGAAGGTACGGCGCAGGAAGAGAATGCAGATGTAGCGGCAGATGGAAGTGCGGTGCAGGGAGATATCTCAGATGCAGCGTCTGATGGAAATGCAGAACAGAATGATATCGCAGATGAGATATCTCAGGATGAAGAACTTCAGCAGGATACGCAGGGAAGTGATTCTCTGGAAAAAGAGGAAACGGATGCAGTTGCGGTTGATATGTTTTCGGACGGGGAGAGTGCAGATCCTGCAGATACGCAGGCTGCGAAGAGTGTTAAGGCCAGTGGAGCTGTGGCTGATAATATCACATGGACTTTGTATGAAGACGGTGAACTGGCAATTTCGGGCACCGGTGATATGCCTTCTTATTATGGAGCATCTGTACCATGGAATAATTATAAGGGGCAGATAACCAGTCTGACAGTGGAAGCAGGTATTACAGGTATTGGAGATTATACTTTTTCCGGATGTGGTGCTCTTGAAAGCGCTATGATCGCAGATAGTGTTATAACGATCGGAACGCATGTATTTGAGGAATGTACAAGTCTGGAGAATGTAACATTATCGGAGAGCCTGGAAAGAATTCCCGAGTATATGTTTGAAAAATGCATCAGCCTTAAAAATATTGTTTTGCCTGAAAGTATTACAGTAATTGGACAGAATGCATTTGAAAACTGTACGAAACTGGAAAGCATTAAAATTCCGGATAAAGTTACAACAATGGAATGGGGTATTTTCTGGGGATGCAGTGGCCTTAAGAGTGTAACACTTCCGGAAGGATTGAAGAGTCTTGGAAACGGTGAGTTTCAGGAATGTGTAAATCTTACCGAAGTTGTATTGCCGGAAAATCTGGAAAGCATGGGAACGAATGTTTTTTCTGGATGTAAGAAACTTACGAAAGTTAATATTCCGAAAAATATTACAACGCTTCCGTCATATACATTTTACGACTGCAGCAGTCTGGAAAATATTGATATTCCGGAAGTAGTAACAACGATCGGGGATAATGCATTTTCCGGCTGTGAAAAAATAACAGAAATTGTGCTTCCGGAAAATATTACCAATATAGACCAGGATACATTTTGCGGATGCAGTAGTCTTCAGTCGATCAATATTCCGGATGGAGTAAGAAGTATTGGTGAAAATGCTTTTCGAAGCTGTTCTTCTCTGAAAACAATAAAAGTTCCAGATAAAGTGAAAAATCTTGGAAAATATGCGTTTTCATATTGTAGAAACTTAACGGATATAACGCTGCCATCAGGAATTACAGATATACCGGAGCATTTATTTGATGGATGTACAAATCTTTCGACAGTCACTTTGCCAGATGGAATAGAAAATATTGGAAATGACGCATTTGCGGATTGCGGCAGCCTTCAGTCCATAAGTATCCCGGGTAATGTAACAACTATAGGAGCTTATGCATTTGGAAATTGCGGTAGTCTCCAGTCTATAGAAATCCCAGGTAATGTAAAAACTGTTGGAAGAGAAGCTTTTCGAAGCTGTAAGGCAATGAAAACAGTAACAATCCAGGATGGAGTAGAAAGTCTTGAAAATATGACATTTTACGGGTGTTTAGTCCTGAAGGAAGTTACAATGCCGGACAGTATTAAAAATATTGGGGATCAGATATTTTCCGCATGTTCCAGCCTCAGAAACGTAAAATTATCCCAAAATATCACCAGTATTACAGAGAATATGTTTGAATACTGTTCTGTTCTTGGAGAAGTTACGATACCGGCGGGAGTAACCAGCATAGAGAAAGATGCCTTTTATTATACTGGAATTTCGATCCTGACGATTCCGGATACGGTAACAAGTATCAGCAAATATGCTTTTAATTCCAGCAGTAATCTTTCGGTTATCAGATTTACCGGCTCAAAAGAAGAATGGGATAAACTGGGATTAACGAGTAGCAATATCAATAATGCAACCGTTTATTATAATTACGATCCAAACCATGAACATTCTTATGAACCACATGTCATAGAAGCAAGCACATGTACAGAAAAAGGCCTCCAGAAGATGGTATGCAGTCTTTGCGGAGATTCCTATAAAGAGGAAATTCCGGCTGCCGGACATAAAGAGGTTATTGACGAGGCAGTAGCACCGACCTGTGAAGAAAGTGGAAAGACAGAAGGAAGTCACTGTTCTGTATGTAATGAGATCCTGAAAGAACAGGAAGAAGTTCCACCTGCCGGACACACAGTGGTAAAAGACGAAGCGATAGAGGCGACCTGTGAAGAAAATGGAAAGACTGAAGGAAGTCATTGTTCTGTATGTGGAAAAATCCTTCAGGAACAGCTGGAACTTTTCCCGGCGCTGGGACATGACTGGGAAGAGAGTGAAGTCACTCCTGCAACCTGTACAGAGAAAGGTGAGAAAAAATACACCTGTAAAAGATGCCAGAAAACAAAAACCGAAGAAATTCCGGCAACAGGCCATACGAAAGTCATTGACGAAGCAGTAGCACCAACTTGTGAAAAACCGGGAAAAACCGAAGGAAGCCATTGTTCCGGATGTGGTGAGGTTTATCAGAAACAGGAAGAAATTCCGGCAACCGGACACAGTTGGGACGAAGGAAAAATAACCAAATATCCTACGGCAACAGAAGCAGGAGAAAGGACATATACCTGTAAATCCTGCGGATCTACCAGAACAGAGGCAATTGACAAAGATAACAGTGTCCGTGCATCAGGCTATAATGGCTCGATCAGCTGGATTCTGTATAAAGACGGGAAACTGGTATTTAAAGGCGATGGAGCAATATTGAATCAAAGTGATACTCTGGAGCCATGGAACAGTTATAAAAATTACATATTTGAAGTAAGTGTAGAAGATGGGATCACGGAGATAGGAGAATCTGCTTTTTCAGGATGGAATAATATTGAAAAAGTTACAATTTCTACAAATGTTACAGATATTGGTTCAAATGCATTTTATAGCTGCATAAGTCTTGAAGAAATAAGTTTGCCGGAAGGACTTAAAAGTATTTCCAGCCAGGCGTTCCGGAATTGCAGTAACCTTATAGAGGTTATATTTCCTGAAAGCCTTACAAAAATTGGAGAAAGAACTTTTGCAGAATGCAGTAAACTAAAAAAAGCGGAACTTCCGGAGGGAATCAGTGAAATTCAGGAAGGTACTTTTGACGGATGCCGGAACTTAAAGCGTGTAACGCTTCCGGATAATGTAAAGTACATAAGAAGGCAAGCGTTTTATGGCTGTGAAAATCTTGTTGAACTGACACTGCCAAAAGATCTGAAGGAACTTGGAGCAGAGACTTTTGGGGATTGCAAAAAAATCACTTCGATCACAATTCCGGAAGGTGTTACAACTCTTCCAGAATATCTGTTTAATACCTGCGAAAGTCTTAAAACTGTTACAATCCCTGAAACAGTAACAGAGATTGATCAGAGAGCATTTCAGAACTGCAGCAGTCTGACAGGTATTGAATTACCGGGCGGTATTATCAATATACAGGAAGGGACATTTTCCAATTGTACGGCGTTGAAGGAAATTGTGATACCGGAAAATGTAAGAAACATTGGTGATAATGCGTTTGAAAGGTGTTCTTCGCTGGAAAAAGTAATACTTCCAGCTGTGTTGAAAAATATTGGAAGTGGAACATTTGCTTCCTGTAGCAGCTTAAAAGAAATTACAGTTCCGGACAAAGTCAGCAACATTGGAAGCAGTGCATTTTCCGGTTGTTCCAGTCTTGAAACTGTGAAACTTTCAGAGAAGCTTACAGAAATCAGTGATAACACATTTGAGTATTGCTCCGGTATCAGAAGAATTGAAATACCGGAAAGTGTAACTGATATCAACCAGAATGCGTTTAAATCATGTGAGAATCTTAATATTATCACAATCCCGAATACGGTAACTGATATTGCAAACACCGCTTTTGCAGAGTGCAGTGGCCTTTCCGCGATCCGATACACCGGCTCAAAGGCAGAATGGGATAAATATGGTTTAACAGAAGATGATATTAACCATGCAACGGTGTACTATAATTATGATCCGAACCACGACCATTCTTATGAAGAAACGATCATACATCCGGCATCCTGCACAGAAACCGGCCTGAAAAAGATGATCTGCAGTCTTTGCGGAGAGTTTTATGAAGAAGAGATTCCGCTTCAGGAACATAATGTGGTGATTGATGAAGGTGTAGCAGCGACCTGTGAAACAGCAGGAAAAACTGAGGGAAGTCATTGTAAGATCTGCGATAAGATCCTGAAAGCCCAGAAGGAAATTCCGGCACAGGGACACAAAGAAGCGGAAATGGTAACAAAAGCAGCGACCTGTCAGGAACCGGGAAATGCCCTGGTATACTGCAGCACCTGCCACAAAATTCTGAACAGCCATAAAGAGCTTCCGGTAACAGATCATAAAGCAGTGATCGATAAAGCCGTAGCTCCAACCTGCGAAGAATCCGGAAAGACCGAAGGCAGCCATTGCCAGACCTGCGGCAAAGTACTGAAAGAACAGGAAAAAATTGCGCCAACCGGACACACAGAAGAAGTAACCGATGAGGCAACAGCCGCCACCTGTGAAACACCAGGAAAAACGGAAGGAAGTCATTGTTCCGTCTGCGGCAAAGTACTGAAAGAGCAGAAAGAAATTCCGGCTCTTGGCCATACAGAAACCATTGATCCGGCAGTAGCAGCGACCTGCGAGGAGGCAGGAAAAACGGCAGGAAGTCATTGTTTTATCTGCGGTAAAATACTGAAGGAACAGAAAGAAGTTCCGGCAACCGGTCATAAAGAAGCGGTTACAGATAAGGCAGTAGAGCCAACCTGTGAAACACCAGGAAAAACGGAAGGAAGCCATTGTACAGCCTGCGGAAAAACTCTGAAAGAGCAGCAGGAGATTCCGGCATTGGGTCATACAGAAACAATGCTTGTGATAAAAGCAGCTACCTGTGAAAAAGAAGGAATGGAAATTCCGTACTGCAGTGTCTGCAAAAAGATCCTTGGCGAGCAGAAAGAAATTCCTGCAATTGGCCACAGCTTTACAGCATGGACTACAAAAACAGCAGCAACAGTATTCAAACCGGAAGTTCAGACACGTATCTGCGATACCTGTCAGAAAACAGAGACCAGAGATTATGGAAAGAAATTAACACCATATATGAAAACTTCCGTAACTTCACTTCTCTTAAAGACAAAACAGAAAACGACAGTGCTGAAAGTTTCCGGCCTGAAAAGCGGTGACTCCATCGTTTCCTGGAAATCCAGTAATACAAAGGTTGTCACAGTATCCGGAAAAACGAATGGAACCAGCACAGTTACAGCCGGTGCATTGAAGGGAACTGCAACGATCACGATCACATTAAAGAGTGGTCTTAAGAAAACAGTGAAAGTTACTGTTCAGCCGACAACTGTAAAAACAACAAAAATCTCCGGAATCCCGGCAGGAGTAACTTTAAAGAAAGGCCAGAGCAGGGTATTACAGCCAGTTCTCGCTCCGGTAACAAGCCAGGAAAAAGTAACTTATACATCCAGCAAAACATCCGTAGCAGTTGTAGCTTCCAACGGCAAGATCACCGCAAAAGCAAAAGGAACTGCAGTGATCACCGTGAAATCCGGAACCAAAACTGTGAAATGTAAAGTAACTGTAAATTAATATTTCCCCGTTTACAAACCACTGGAAATGTGTTACGATTTTCTCATATGGAAAACTCGTGGAAGAAGAGAGTACATGTGTACACCACACTACAGGGAAATCCCCGGAGGACTTTTTTGAACGCAGATTATGAAGCGATTGCGTTTATGGATATGCAGCAGAGTGAAATGTGAAGATTCATTTTGTGCAAGAGTTCCGAGACTGAGAGGGATGTGCAGGCGCAGATGGAAGATGGCTTCAGAGAGGCATTGCTGACCCGGTTTGAATGCGATAAGCGGAATGCGAATGTCCCGTTTAATGGACACCGGCAGGCAGTGACAGGACCGCCTGTTATAGCGGAAGGGTATAGAGTTTGCTGTACCTGATGAGGTTTTTGCCGCGAGGCAGGAACGAACAGAAGTGGTAACACGGGTAATAACTCGTCTTCTCATATCGCAAGTGGTATGAGAAGACGTTTTTTTATGTCACAGGAAATTACATTGTAATCTTCCAATGGCATCGACAGGATTTTTCCTGTTTTGGCTGAATATACTTTCAGTCAGTTATGAGTAAGCATACAATTATTTTTTATATTATGGAGGAAAGAAAAATGGAAAAGCAGAGATATTATATCAGCACTGCCATTGCGTACACATCCGGTAAACCGCATATCGGAAATACTTATGAGGTTGTTCTTGCAGATGCCATCGCACGTTTTAAGAGACAGCAGGGATATGACGTATATTTCCAGACAGGTACTGATGAGCATGGCCAGAAGATCGAGCTGAAGGCCGAGGAAGCTGGTGTTACACCGAAGGAATTCGTAGATAACGTTTCCGGTGAGATCAAACGTATCTGGGATCTGATGAACACATCCTATGATAAATTTATCCGTACAACAGATAAAGACCATGAAGAGCAGGTCAAAAAGATCTTCAAAAAAATGTATGCAAAGGGAGATATCTACAAAGGTCATTATGAGGGAATGTACTGTACCCCATGCGAGTCTTTCTTCACAGAGTCTCAGCTTGTAGACGGTAAATGCCCGGACTGCGGACGTCCATGCGTACCGGCTAAAGAAGAGGCATATTTCTTCAAAATGAGCAAATATGCAGATAAACTTATTGACTATATCAACACACATCCGGATTTCATCCAGCCGGAGTCCCGTAAAAACGAGATGATGAACAACTTCCTTCTTCCGGGTCTTCAGGATCTCTGTGTATCCAGAACATCCTTTAAATGGGGAATTCCGGTAGATTTTGATCCGAAGCACGTTGTATATGTATGGCTGGATGCCCTGACAAACTATATCACAGGTATCGGTTATGACTGTGATGGAAACAGTTCAGACAAGTTTAACAAGTTCTGGCCTGCAGATCTTCACCTGATCGGTAAAGATATCATCCGTTTCCATACTATTTACTGGCCGATCTTCCTGATGTCTCTGGATCTTCCGCTTCCGAAACAGGTATTCGGACATCCATGGCTGCTTCAGGGCGATGGAAAAATGAGTAAATCCAAAGGAAATGTAATTTACGCAGATGAGCTTGTTGAGTTCTTCGGTGTAGATGCTGTCCGTTATTTCGTACTCCACGAGATGCCGTTTGAGAATGATGGTGTCATCACATGGGATCTGATGGTTGAGAGACTGAATTCCGATCTTGCAAATACACTTGGAAACCTTGTAAATCGTACAATCTCCATGTCCAATAAATATTTCAACGGAATCGTTGAGAACAAGAACGTTACTGAGCCGGTTGATGAGGATCTTAAGAATTTCATCCTTCAGGTTCCGAAGAACGTTTCCGCAAAAATGGACAAACTTCGTGTTGCAGATGCCATTACAGAGGTATTCTCCCTGTTCAAACGTTGCAACAAATATATCGATGAGACAATGCCGTGGGCACTTGCAAAGGATGAGACAAAACAGGATCGTCTTGCAACGGTTCTCTACAACCTGGTTGAGGGAATCTGCATCGGCGCATCTCTTCTGAAATCTTTTATGCCGCGTACAACAGAGCGCATTCTTGTACAGCTCAACGCAAACGAGAGAACTCTTGAGGATATGGAGCAGTTTGGTCTTTATCCGTCAGGAAACCGTGTAACTGACAAACCGGAGATCCTTTTTGCAAGACTTGACCTGAAAGAGGTTCTTGAGAAAGTTGAGAAACTTCATCCGAAGAAAGAAGAGAAAAAGGAAGAAGTAAAAGAGGAGAAAGAGGAAGCCAAAGATGTGATCGACATCGAGGCAAAACCGGAGATCACTTTTGATGATTTTGAAAAACTTCAGTTCCAGGTTGGTGAGATCATTGCCTGCGAGGAAGTTAAGAAATCCAGAAAACTTCTCTGCTCCCAGGTTAAGATCGGAAGCCAGGTTCGTCAGATCGTATCCGGAATCAAGGCTCACTATTCCGCAGAGGAAATGGTTGGCAAAAAAGTTATGGTTGTTACAAACCTGAAACCTGCCAAACTTGCAGGAATCCTCAGCGAGGGTATGATCCTCTGTGCAGAGGATGCAGATGGAAATCTTTCCCTGATGGTACCGGAGAAAGAGATGCCTGCAGGCGCTGAGATCTGTTAAATATGAAACTGAATCATTTTGATGAAAATGGCAATGCTGTTATGGTGGATGTGTCCAATAAACCGGACACTCACCGTACGGCGACAGCTACCGGTTCCATTCAGGTAAGCCCGGAGATCATGGATGCGGTAAAAAGCGGAAATGTGAAAAAGGGTGATGTGCTTGGGGTGGCCCGTGTGGCGGGTATCATGGGTGTGAAGCGTACTTCTGACCTGATCCCCATGTGCCATCCACTTCCCATCCAGAAGTGTTCTGTGGATTTTGAGACGGATGAGGATGCGGGAGTGATCCGTGTGTTCTGTACGGTAAAAACAGAGGGGAAAACAGGCGTGGAGATGGAGGCGCTGACAGGTGTTCAGGTGGCGCTTCTGACCATTTATGATATGTGTAAGGCAATCGATAAACGCATGGTCATGTCTGATATCCATCTGGAAGAAAAAACAGGAGGCAAAAGCGGAGATTTCCGTTTTGAGGAAAAATAATGATAGACAGGTGCGGAAGAAATATTGATTATCTCAGGATTTCCGTAACTGACAGATGTAATTTGCGGTGTATTTATTGTATGCCGGAGGAGGGAGTGCAGCATGTGGAGCGCTCCCTCATTTTGCAGGAAGAGGAAATTTTGAGGATCTGCCGGGTGATGGCAGAGCTGGGTATCCGGAAGATCAAGCTGACCGGCGGGGAACCGCTTGTACGGCCGCGGATGCCCCTGCTGGTGGAAAAACTGAAAAACATGCCGGGGATCGAGAAGGTGACTCTGACTACAAATGGTGTGCTGCTGAAAGAGCAGATGAGGGATTTTGCCCAGGCGGGACTGGACGGACTGAATATCAGTCTGGATACGCTGGATGAGGTCTGCAGCAGGCAGATCACCAGGCGGGATGAACTGGGACGGACGCTTGAGGGGATTTCAGAGGCGCTGAAGTATCCGGAAATTTCATTGAAGATCAACTGTGTGCCTCTTGGGATTCCGGAGCAGGATCTCTGCCGGGTGGCGTTTCTTGCAAAAGACCATAAGGTGCATGTGCGGTTTATTGAGATGATGCCTATTGGAATGGGAAAAGAATTTCATGGGATGTCAGAGGAGGAACTGCTTCGGATCCTTGGGGAAAAGCTTCCGCGGTTTTCGCCGTATGTGGGGGAGCCGCTTGGAAATGGTCCCTGCCATTATTATGATGTGGATGGCTTTTCCGGGAAGATCGGATTTATCAGTGCGGTGAGTCATAAGTTCTGCGGGGAGTGCAACCGGATCCGGCTGACTTCCCAGGGGTTTTTGAAGACTTGTCTGCAGTATGCGGCGGGGCGGGATCTTCGAGGGGTGATCCGCAGTGGTGGTTCGGATGAAGAGCTGAAAGCTGTGATCCTGGAGGCTCTGGCGGAGAAACCGGACGGGCATGCTTTTGGCGGAGGGTTGGAGAAACAGAAGGATGATAAGACGGAGAAGCTTTGTATGGCTCAGATCGGAGGTTGAGTGATGAAGAGAGTTGCGGTGATCACTTCTAGTGATAAGGGTTACAGAGGGGAACGTGAGGATCTTAGCGGGCCGGCTGCGAAAGAGATTGTGGAAGCGGCCGGGTATCAGGTCGTTTCTATGGATATTTTGCCGGATGACCGTGAGATGCTGGGTGCCAGAATGGCTGAGATTGCGGATCTGGGGCTTGCGGAGCTGATCCTGACTACGGGAGGCACCGGTTTTTCTCAGAGGGATGTGACACCGGAGGCTACGGAGGATGTGATAGAGAGGCGTGTTCCGGGGATTCCGGAGGCGATGCGGGCGTTTAGTCTGACGATCACGAAGCGGGCGATGCTGAGCCGGGCTACGGCCGGGATCCGGAAGAGGACGCTGATCATCAATCTGCCGGGGAGCCCGAAGGCTGTGCGGGAGAGCCTGGAGGTTGTGATGGATTCGCTGGGGCATGGAATTGAGATTTTGACTGGAGAAGCGGGGGAGTGTGGAAGATAGGCGGTAGAACGGTGGTGGTAACGAA
>OHTF01000746.1_pt1 | contig 12493 bp, 9 predicted proteins | sample 1578811 | NCBI WGS metagenome assembly OHTF01 (sample SAMEA3879571, study PRJEB24766) | human gut metagenome | biome: human-associated habitat; feature: feces | place: USA | collected 1985/1987
TGTTCTGTGACAGCTTTTTTGTTTCCGTTTTGCCTGTTGCACCTTGAAAACCGCATGACCGTCTGCATGGGATACACGGCGATGACCCCGCAAGGGAGAGCCGGAAAACGCCGCCGGAAGGGGGCAGGAAATCCATGCAGGGAGAACGGCAGGACGTTGATGCAAAAAGGCCGACATCTTCGCCCCGCAATGTGCGCAGACGACGATGCCGGCCAATAATGTTGTATTGCTGCTCTTTTGGGCAGCATTTTTGTTTTGCACTACTTTTTTACTTCTTTTACTGATGGCCCGCTTTTCAGTTGCATGAAAAGCGGGCCTTGCTGCTATTTATAGACCTTTGTGCAGGGATAGATTTTTCTTCGGATGATATCTACCCGCATTTCCTTTTTGCATTTCGGGCAATACATCGGGAAACGAAGCGCCAATGTATCTTGATAAATCTTTGTTTTCGTCTTATTGTGGCAAACCGGGCAATTAACCCATACAGATTTTGCGGTACATTCATTTGCCAAACAGTCTGCTCTTTTTTTGGTGCCGCCTTTTACTACAAACATCTACGGTTTTGCTTTCTCCGAACGCAATGCACACACATTTTGATATATGTTTCCATAGAAAACCGCACTACCCGCCACAATGCTCCGTGCCCCGGCCGCATAGGCGCCGGGCAGGGTACCGGGGGTGATGCCGCCATCCACCTGGATGACGGTATTGCTCCCCTGCCCTTGCAGCAGACTTTTGGCAGCAGCGATCTTCTCGTTGCTGCCGGGCAGATAGACCTGTCCACCGCGACCGGGGTATACCGTCATCAGCAGCAGCTGCGAAATTTGGGCCAGGTACGGCAGGGCCGATTCCACCGGCGTTTCGGGGTTGAGCACCAGCCCGGCTTGCATCCCGGCGGCGCAGATGGCCCGCAGGGCCGCTTCCGGCCCGCCCGGGATCTCGTAATGGACCGAGACCCGCTTTACCCCCAGTTCCTCCAGTTCCGGCAGAAAATCCAGCGGCTTTTCCACCATCAGGTGAACGTCTAGGGGTTTGGTGGTCAGGCGTTCCATCGTACGCACCATGCCCGTACCAAAGGAGATGGCCGGCACAAAGTGCCCGTCCATCACGTCGATGTGAAAGGCATCCACACCGGCGGCATTGGCCGCCCGCATGTCCCGCTCCAGATTGGCAAAGTCGGCGGCCAGAATGGATGCACACAGTTCAAACATTATTCTTCCTCCAGCTGGGATACCCGACGGCTGTGACGTTCCTCCTCCGAGAAAGGCGTGTCCAGGAAGATGTCCACGATTTCCAGCGCCAGGCCGGGTCCGGTGACCAGTGCGCCCAGAGCAAGCACGTTGGCGTTGTTGTGCAGGCGGGTGGCTTTGGCAGAGAAGCAATCCCCGCACAGCGCGCAGCGGATGCTGGGCACCTTGTTGGCGGCGATGGAGATGCCGATGCCGGTGCTACAGATGACGATGCCTTTTTCGCACTCGCCCGATGCCACGGCATGGGCCACCGCCTTGCCATAGACGGGGTAATCCACCGAAGCGGTAGAATCACAGCCGAAGTCCCGGTATTCCAGTCCGCGCTGCCGCAGGTGAGCCAAAATCTTCTGCTTGAGTTCGTATCCGCCGTGGTCGCAGCCGATGGCGATCATCTTACACCAGCTCCTTTACAGCGGCGATGATGGCGTCGGAACGCAGGCCGAACTGCTCCAACAGTTCCCATGCGGGGCCGGAGTGGCCGAACACGTCCTTGACGCCCACGCGGCGCATGGGGATGGGGCACTGTTCGCCCAGCACGGCGGCCACGGCCTCGCCCAGACCGCCCAAGATGCTGTGCTCCTCGCAGGTGACGACGGCACCGCACTCTTTGGCCGCTTTGACGACCAGTTCCTCATCCAGCGGCTTGATGGTGCATAGGTTGATCACCCGGGCCTGGATGCCCTCGTTCTTCAGCTGCTCGGCGGCAATGAGGGCCTCGTTCACTTCCAGGCCGGTGGCGATGATGGCCACATCGCTGCCCTCGGTGAGCTGTTCGCCCTTGCCGATCTCGAACTTGAAGGTAGCTTCATCATGGAACACTGGCAGGGCCAGGCGGCCGAAGCGCAGGTAGACGGGGCCTTCGTGCTCATAGGCAGCCTTGACGGCAGCCTTGGCCTCCACGTCGTCGGCAGGGCAAAGCACCGTCATGCCGGGGATGGAGCGCATAAGGGCGAAATCCTCGCAGCACTGGTGAGAGGCGCCGTCCTCGCCCACCGAGATGCCGCCGTGGGTGGCACCGATCTTGACGTTCAGGTGGGGGTAGCCGATGGAGTTGCGGACCTGCTCAAAGGCGCGGCCTGCGGCAAAGGGCACCAGCCCCATAGCCGCCATACCGGCAGCGGTGGCCATCATGTTGCTCTCGGCAATGCCGCAGTCAAAATGGCGGTCGGGATAGGCTTTTTTGAAGACGCCGGTCTTGGTGGCGGCGGCCAAATCGGCGTCCAGCACCACCACGTCGGGGTGATCTTTTGCCAGTTCTACCAGCGCGGCGCCGTAGCTGTCGCGGGTGGCAATTTTTTTGACCTCACTCATACCTGCGCCTCCAGTTCTGCCAGTTGAGCGTTCAGCTCGTCCATGGCAATCTTGTATTCCTCGTCGTTGGGGGCCTTGCCGTGCCAGCCTACCTGGTTCTCCATGTAGCTGACGCCCTTGCCCTTGGTAGTATTCATCAGGACGGCTGTGGGGGCGCCTGTCTGGGTGTGGAAATACTGGAACGCATCTTCGATTTGGGCGAAGTCGTGACCGTCAATGGTGACGGTACGGAACCCGAAGTCCCGCATCTTGGCATCCACCGGGTCGGTGGGCATCACTTCGCTGGTGGGGCCGTCGATCTGCAGCCCGTTCAGGTCAATAATGACACAGAGATTGTCCAGTTTGTACTTGGCGGCGAAGAGGAACGCTTCCCACACTTCCCCCTCCTCGATCTCGCCATCGCCCAGGAGAGCATACACACGCACATCATCCTTGTGCAGGTACTTGGCGGCTTTGGCCATGCCTGTCGCACAGGAGATGCCCTGGCCCAGGCTGCCGGTGGACATATCCACACCGGGCACCGTGTTCATATTGGGGTGGCCCTGCAGATAGCTGTCAATGTGGCGCAGGGTGGGCAGGTCCTCCACCGGGAAAAATCCCCGGTAGGCCAGCGCGCTGTACAGCCCCGGCGCGGTATGTCCCTTGGAGAGCACGAACCGGTCCCGGTCCTCCCATTTCGGGTTGGTTGGGTCGATGCGCATTTCCTTATTATAAAGGTAAGTAAACATATCGGCGGCGGACAGGCTGCCGCCGGGGTGCCCGGCTTTGGCACCGTGGGTGGATTCAATCACGCCCATACGCACCTTGCAGGCTGCGATTTGCAGCTTCAGACGTTCTTCCTTTGTCATATCACTCACCAAACACCTTGCAGTAGTCTTCCTTGAACTTCTCGATACCGGAATCGGTCAGCGGATGATGCAGCATCTGCTCAATGACCTTGTAGGGCACGGTGGCAATGTCGGCACCGGCCAGGGCGCAGTCGGTCACATGGATGGGGTTGCGCACGCTGGCAGCGATGATCTGGGTCTCGATGTCGGGGTAGTTGAGGAACATGTCGTGGATGGTCTCGATGAGCTCGATGCCCCGCTGGGAGATATCGTCCAGGCGCCCCAGGAAGGGGCTGACGTAGGTGGCACCGGCGCGGGCGGCCAGCAGCGCCTGGTTGGCGCTGAAAATCAGGGTGCAGTTGGTGGGGATGCCCTTGGCGGACAAGGCTTTGATGGCCTTGAGGCCCTCGGCGGTCATGGGGATTTTTACGACCATGTGCTTGGGGTCCAGGGCGTAGATGGCCTCGCCCTCCTTGACCATCGTCTCGGCATCGGTGGTGGTGGCTTTCACCTCACCGCTGATGGGGCCGTCCACGATGGTGGCAATTTCAGCCAGCGTCTCGGCGTAGTCCCGGCCCTCCTTGGCGATGAGGCTGGGGTTGGTGGTGACGCCTGCGATGACGCCCATGTCGTTTGCGGCGCGGATCTCGTTGACGTTCGCGGTATCAATAAAGAATTTCATAACAAAAGACTTCCTTTCTAATCAATCAACCCCAGGGATTCTCGGTGGGGTAGGGCAGGCTGTCGGGCTGGTTTCCCTGGTCGCCTTCTTCGCCTTCCAGGCCCGCATCCAAGCCCAGGCAGCAAATCACCACATCACATTCCGCACATACGCCGCGTACTTCGCGGATAAGCTCATTGGATTTTGCCAGTCCCTGGATTTTATCTGCATACAGATGGCACCCCTCAGAGTAAAATTTTTGCTTTCTGGCAATTTTTCTCTATCATAAATCCTTATGTATGAGTGCGCTTCTCATTTTTTGCTATACGAATTCTTGTATTTTGCTTTTTTGTTTTCCGTTGCGGATTAACCGCTCTGATTGAAAAGTCAGCAATTTTTGATAAATTTGCTTATACCGCCAAGAAGACGCCACACCCCTGCCCGCCATTCATAGTTGATTCTGATTTTGTAAAGTTGTTTCCCGTTTGCCCTTACTCCGCTACTGTTGCTACCATTTATTATTTAATTTAGGGCAATACCGCATAACTCTAAGTGCCGATACGGCGAGCGAGGTGCGGCAGCTGCTAAGCCAAAAGCGCAGATAATACTGGATGCTGCAAAGGTGAGCGCCGCCAGTGGCGGAAACAGCGAACCGAAGCAGGGGCAGCGGTCGCAGAGTGCGAGGGGCTTTTGCCCCCGAAGCACGATGCGGGTACCGCAACCCGACATTATCGAGCATTTTGGCAACGCAGATGCCGTGCCGCAGCCGCCGGAGCGGTGCTTAAGCCGTAAGGCGAGAATTGTGCGATGTTGCCTTAGAGAACCATGATGAAAAATAAGGATAGGCGAATGTTGCGGTTTCTGTTTGTTCCTCTGATTCTTGAAAAAGATGTAGGATGAAACAGTCTTCCTCATTTATTGCTGTATTCCAGAGAGTTTTCAAATGGCTGACAGCTTTTCGCCATACCCGTACCATTTTTGCGCTTGCCATGCAATCGGAAAACTGCTATAGTGAGTTACAAGAACAGCAGACCGAGTAAATCGGTTGCGCCTTACACGATTCAAAAGGAGCTGAAATTATTATGGAAGGTGCCTACTATAACGGGCAATATTTGAACAGACTGGAACGGCTTGGATATTCGCAGGCCGAAATTGACAACAAGCTGGAAAGCACATTTGAGGAGATGTTCTATGGTCCGGAGGGGGTTCGCCTTTGCCATTGTGCCGGACCTGACATGATGTACATAGAGGATACGGGGAACCATGACGTCCGTACCGAGGGCATGTCCTACGCAATGATGTTCTGCGTACAAATGAATCGCCAGAAGGAATTCGACTGCCTGTGGCGATGGGTCGTGACCCACATGTACCTCACCGAAGGGGAAAACGCCGGCTATTTTGCCTGGTCCTGTCATACTGACGGCAGCAAAAATTCCGATGGACCCGCCCCTGACGGCGAAGAATTTTTTGCCATGTCCCTGTTTTTTGCGGCCAACCGCTGGGGTTCCGGCGAAGGGGTACTGGATTACGCTTCCTGGGCACGGCGCATCTTGCACGCATGTGTACACAAAGGCGAAGAAGCCGGTTCCGGATTTCCCATGTGGAACCCCGAAAACCATCTCATCAAATTCATTCCCAACTGTGAATTTACCGATCCCTCTTATCATTTGCCGCATTTCTATGAACTTTTTGCTCTGTGGAGCGACGAATGCGACCGTCCTTTCTGGCATGCAGCCGCAGCGGCCAGCCGCCAGTACCTGCGCAAAGCCTGCCACGCCCGTACCGGATTGAGTGCCGAATATGCCGAGTACGACGGCCGCCCGCATCGGGGTGATCAGCCGGACCGTCACGACTGGTTCTTCAGCGATGCATACCGCACGTTGGGCAACATTGCTTTGGATGCCCAATGGTTCGGGGACAAAGACGGTTGGGCCCAAGAAACAGCTGCACATATTCAGCAATTTTTTGAAGAAAAGGAACACGGGCAAACAAACGGCATCTATCTGATCGACGGCACACCCGTTGAAGGAAATGCTCTGCATCCTGTAGGGCTTCTGGCTACCATTGCGCAGGGTTCCCTGATTCTGGATGACGCCTGCGCGGATGAATGGCTCCGCCGGTTCTTTAGCACTCCGCTCCGTTCCGGACCGCGGCGTTATTATGACAATTGCCTGTATCTTTTTGCGCTGCTTGCTTTAAGCGGGCATTACCGCATCTGGTTCCCGCAAGAAGCAACGGTATAATGTACCCTTGTGCCTGTTGAAATTCACTGGGATGGCCTGAGCAAGTTTACTTCCATCACCGGTCAGGTGCTTAGCGGTGATGGTGCCGGCGCGGCTGCCTACAATACGTTCGATAATCCCCATCAAGTCGAGCCGAAGCCGTTGACAAACATAGCTGTTGGTACCAACAGCTTTACTTCCCTCTTGCCCGCTTGCAGCGTTGCTGCCTTTACGCTGAAAGCCTGATTTCCAGACCAAAGCAAAAGAGCGCCGGAGATGACTTCCGCGCTCTTTTGCTTTTTTCTATGCCGTCAAACGGTTACTTTTTGCCGTCTGAATTCTCCGTAGTATCCTGAGACTGCTCCTGATTTATCTGAGAAGAGTACTGCTCTGAGCACTTCATGAAAACGTCATTTAAAACAAATGCATTTGCATAAGCGATCGAAGAGAACCCCAGCGCAAACCACAAAAACAATCCATAGCGCAATGTGGTCTGTGTATACAGGGTCAATGCTACACATGCGCCTATCAACAACAACATGGAAAAGGTTTTGGGCAAAGAGGTCACAGACATGATAAACGCATTCCGTATGGTACCTAAAACCGTATTGTTGAATCTTGCAAGCAGCGGGAAAGCATATACGAAGGTCATCATATAAGCGATTGCTGCCACGGGAATCAAAATCTTAAAGATGCTGTTTTGGAAATTCCCGGAATGCCATAGAAGATAGATATCATAGCCCAGAAATCCCCCTGCGGCCCCAAAAAGAATTCCCATCAGTACGCCCTGGCGGAAATTTGCCCGGAATGACTTGAAAAAATTGCCGACCACCGGAGTGCCGTCTTTTTCACCCGCCATTTTTGTGGTGACATAATGTAAAGCCGTGATGGCAGGGCCAATGGTGACCACCGGAATGCAGCAAACCAGGAACAGCAGATTCAGGACAATAAGATCCCACACAACGCCCAGGGCGCGCATCATGGGGCTGTCCGGATTAAAAACGCCTCTCAATGAGTGCTCCTCCTTTTTTTCAGGATGTAAATATTCACAAAAAACAGCGATTCAGATTGTGCACTATTCAATCTGTTATTTGATTGACAATGGTTCTGCGGCTGAATTATACTGATACTGGCATTATACTTTGCACCGCTAAAAATAGCAAGGTCATTTTGCAACATTCACCGGTAAGGAGCTTTGTATGAACCGGTTTCATCATGTCAGAATCAAGCTGGAAAGTTTTCTCAATAACTTAAGCCTGAAGAAAAAACTTAGATATCTTTATTTTTTATGTATTCTGGTCCCCATATTTTTGACCGATATTGTAATTTTACATGCATTAACCAAGAACGAGCATGCCGAGCAGCTGCACCAGATGGAAAAAATAGCCAAATCCGTGCAGTCGATGCTTTCCGCCGCCACAGAAGATTCCGCGCTGATTTCTACCAGCCTGTATATGGATAACTCCCTTCAGGATTTTGTGAGCCGGCAATATGCCAGTCCCCAGGACTATTTTTCAAGTTACCGAGAATACATCCACAATTCTTTGCTGCAGGGTGTTTCCCGGATCACAAATTCTGTCATACGGGTGTATGCAGACAATGAAACCCTGATAAACGGCAGTGAATTTGCACGGTTATCCACCGTTTCGCAGGTGCCCTGGTATCAGCAGTATACTGCGGATGGCTACAGCCCGCGGCTTCTTTTTTCTTATGATAAAACAGATGGGCGCCAGGTGTTGTTTTTACGTGGGATGAATGGCCTTTACAGCGATAAGGCGGAGTGCCTTTTGTGTATTGAAATCAATTACAGCACGCTGGACCGCGATTTCCAGAACATGGAGTATAACGATTCAGTTTATGTATGCAGCGGTAACCGGATTTTGCTTACGAACGCAATGCCCAATTATCGTTGGCAGCCTTATGACACATTCTCCCCGTCTGATTCGGTAGGCTTGTCCCAGCATTTTACCCTTTACGGGGAAGATCTGGACATCTATGTGATGGAACCAAGCGGCAACGTTTTAGCCCTGATTCGCCAAAACATCCATATCCTGATCCTGCTGCTGATCCTGAACATTATTCCCCCGCAGCTTTTGATGAATCTGCTGGAGAATTCCATTACTTCTCGTCTTTCCCGTCTGGAAAAAGTCTTCAACCAGATAGACAGCGACATGTTTATCAAGATTTCCGGGCCAAGCGGTCAAGATGAGATCGGCAGTCTGATGGACAACTACAACCGCATGGCTGACCGGATGAACAGCCTGATTGACACCGTCTACCGATGCCGACTGAAAGAGCAGGAGATGGATATTGCCCGGCAGAACGCAGAGCTGATGGCTTTATACAGCCAAATCAATCCCCATTTTCTGTTCAACGCACTGGAAAGCATCCGTATGCACAGCATCCTGAAAAAAGAAGAAGAAACCGCCGATATGATACAGAAATTGGCCATAATGGTGCGCCAAAACGTGGATTGGTCCTCGGATTCCAATACCATTAAGCGTGAGCTGGCGTTTGTTGAAGCGTACCTGTCCTTGCAAAAATATCGCTTCGGGGAGCGCCTTTCGTATCAAATCAATGCGCAGGAAGATTGCCAGAACATCCTGGTTCCGAAATTGACCATTACCACCTTTGTGGAAAATGCCTGTGTGCACGGTATTGAAGCAAAATCTTTTCCCGGTTGGATTTTTGTACGCGTGTATACAGAAAACGATGCGCTTTGCATGGAAATTGAAGATACCGGTGGCGGTATGGACGAGGCCGAGGTAGAACGTATTCAAGACCGGATGCGCAACGCCAGCCTGAAAATGTTAAAAGAAAAAGGACGCGTAGGCATGGTGAACACCTGCCTGCGCATCCGCATGATGACGGAGGATACTGCACAGTTCTCGGTGGAAAGCGAGCCGGGCATTGGAACACTTGTTTCGATTCGGTTCCCTCTAAACAAAGCAATAAGGGCGGAGTGACATGTTAAAAGTTATTATCGTAGATGATGAGCAGTTTATTGCGCAAGGTTTGCAGGCGTTGATTGACTGGAACGCCGCAGGCTATGAAGTGGCTGCCGTTTTGTCTGACGGACAGGAGGCTTTGGAGTACATAAAAAGGTTACCCGTTGACCTTGTCATCACCGACGTTATGATGCCAAAAATGACCGGACTTGAATTACTGGAAACTGTTCGCCGGGAGAATCTTTCCAACGCCGGTTTCGTGATTCTGAGCGGATACAGTGAGTTTTCCTATGCTCAAAAAGCGCTGCGCTACGGGTGTATCGACTATCTTCTCAAACCGGTGGAAAAGCAAGATCTGTTATCCATTCTCAGCAAATACAATAACATCTCGCAAAACAGCAAAATGGAGGAGCAGTACGAACTGGCCTATCAGGCCCGGTGTTTGATCTCGTTGCTGTTCGGCAAATATGATCCCAACGGCGTGGATTATCTGCATAAGCATCTGGATTTTTCGGGCGGCGTTCGTTACATTGAAATTTCCGCTTGCCATTCTTCGGACGGCGAAGATGACGATGATGAGAACCACTTCCGTATGGTGCAGCGTGACCTGTACCAAAGCTGTGTGCAAATTTTAGGCGAGGACCGGAGCCGGTGTTTCTGTGACGCTTCGTTGGATCGCGTTGGGTATGGGATTGCTTTTGTTTACAGCGGTGCGCTTGCCCGAAATGCCGGCTGTTCCGAAACACAGTATATCCAGGATTTTTATAAGAAATTGGGTGTTTCGACACAACACGAATTGCGATTTCTGGTTGGCAAAAAAGTGGACGATATCACCACTGTTTCTGAATCGTATGATACCGTCTGCGGGCTGAAAAACCTTTGCGCCTTCCGCCAGCAAAAATCGATCTATTATTACGAGGAAGAGTTATCGGTTCCGCAAGAAAGAGCCGTTTTGTGCAAAGATACCCTGGATCAGTTGATTACCGCCATTGAACTGAATGAGCAGGAACGCATCGGCTCCGAAATAGACGATTTGTTTGCCGAAATGCAGCAGCGTGGCGTACATGACAAAGATATCAACCTGAACTTAAATTATCTTTTGTTCCGGCTTATGCATCTTGCATCCAATTTGGACAACGAAGCCAACCAGAAGGAAATGCTGCAATTTATCAGCGCGCAGTCTTTCCGGGAAGGAATTTCCCGCGGGAGCCGACAGCATCTGTTCCGCTTTGCACGCGAGTATGCAGACTACCTTTCCCTTCTGCGAAAAAATATCTCCATCGATATTTTGGATTCTATCGACAAGGAAATCCAGGAACACTACTCGGAAAACCTGACGTTGCAGGGCTTGGGCAAAAAATACTATATCAACAGTGCATACTTAGGGCAAATCTTCCGCAAAAAATACGGGCAGTCCTTTAAAAACTATTTGTGTTCTTACCGTATTAACGAAGCGTGCCGCCAGTTATTGTACACAAACAAGCAGATCGGCCGCATTGCCGAAGATGTGGGCTATAAAGATGTGGATTATTTCCTTTGCAAATTTATCGAGCTGAAAGGCTGTACGCCTTCCCATTTTCGGAAGAGCAAAACCGAGAAACCACATTCTGAATTTCCCGGGAAATAATTCACACCAGAATAATCATACACTTGCTTTTCGTTTTTTGCATTCTTAAAAAACAACGATAAGCCAAACAAAAGTGCAGGCATGTTGCCTTCCAAAATACTTCAAGGATGGGGGACTGCCTGTCTTTTTTGTATCATTGTTTCGCTGTTTAGCGTGATTTCCTCTTCCGTTGAATTTGCAAAGCTATAATTTTCAGGGGTTTTTACTGGAATTTGTCGGTTGTGTAAAACATTTTTGGTATATATACTTAAATCAGGGAAACCCGCAAGGGCGGAAAATCTATCTACAGGAGGCCAATTATGAAAGTAAAATTGTGGCGGCGCGCATTTGCGGCAAGTATGTCCGCGGTCATGCTGCTGGGCTTAACGGCATGTGGCGGCTCTAATGAATCGTCCGATGGGATCAAAACATTTACGATGTTTACCGCAATGCCCGGTTCCGAAATCAATGATGACAACGATGTTATGAACATCATTGCCGAAAAGACCGGTGCCAAACTGAAAGAGACCTGGCTGACCGGCCAGACCGACGCAGAAGCCATCGGCACAATCATCGCGGGCGGTGAGTATCCGGACTTCATCAATGGCGGCGATGCCATGATGTCTCTTTACGATGCAGGCGTCCTGGTGCCTTGGGATGATTACCTGGAAAAGTATCCCAACCTGAAAGAGATGTACACCGACAAAGAGTGGGACAACTTCCGCCAGGAGGACGGCAAAATCTATTGGGCCAACGTATTCCAGAACACCTATGGCGAAGATCGTGCCACCACCCATAACGATGAAGCCTTCTGGATTCAGGCGCGTGTTCTGGAATGGGCCGGTTACCCCGAAATCAAAACCCTGGACCAGTATTTCGATCTGCTGGAAAGCTATGCCGATGCCAACCCCACCATGGCAAACGGTACCAAGAACATTCCCTACACGGCACTTTGCGAAGACTGGCGCTATTTTTGCATCGAGAATGCACCCCAGTTCCTTGATGGGTATCCCAACGACGGCTCTGTCATTGTAGACAAGGATACGATGCAGGTGGTTGACTACAATACCACGCCTACTGCCAAGAGGTATTTCCAGAAATTGAACGAAGAATACCAGAAAGGCTACGTGGACGTAGAATTCGCCACCCAGACCTACGATGAATACATCGCCAAGCTTTCCACCGGCGCTGTGCTGGGCATGTGCGACCAGTGGTGGGACTTCGCGAACAATGTCAATGATGTTTTCAAACAGCAGGGTTTGGACGAGCAGGGCTGCAACTACGTTCCGCTGGGCCTGACCATTGACGAAGGAATGGAAAACCGCTGGCACACCTACGCCGATACCCTGAACAATTCCAGCGGCGTGGCCGTTACCACCAGCTGCTCCGATATTGACGCTGCATTTAAGTTTATGAACGATCTGCTGGATCAGGAAATCCACGATCTTCGCTTCTGGGGCGTTGAAGGTGAGGATTACCTGGTTGATGAAAACGGCCTGTATTACCGCACCGATGAAATGCGGACGAAATGCGCGGATCCCACCTACAAGGCCTCACACCTGTGCAGCTATTCCTACATGCCGCAGTGGCTGGGCACCAGCCGGGACGGCAAGAACGCCATGAAGCCCGAGCAGCAGACAAGCGAATTCCTGGACGGCCTGTCCACCC
>OHTF01000749.1_pt1 | contig 12467 bp, 10 predicted proteins | sample 1578811 | NCBI WGS metagenome assembly OHTF01 (sample SAMEA3879571, study PRJEB24766) | human gut metagenome | biome: human-associated habitat; feature: feces | place: USA | collected 1985/1987
GGAGCCATAATTGAAGTCGAGTCGCCGCACCCTACAGGAACATTGAGAAACAAAACAGTCTATGCAAAGAGGTAAGCCCGTGCAATAACCCCTCAGTCTCGGCTTCGTAATCTTACCCCCTGCGTAAAAACACTGTCGGCAGACAGCAAAACCGCCGCAGGCCTTTTGCTCTGCGGCGGTTTGATTCCGTTTGTCTTATTTATGCTCGGCGAGATATCTGTCCACAATACCCTCCACGTAGTCGGGGCGGTCTGTGATAATACCGTCAACGCCGTTTTCGAGCATCTGGATAACGTCTCTCTCATCGTCAACCGTCCATGCGTTGACCTTAATGCCGGCGGCATGGGCGCGGCGGACGAGCGCTTTTGTCGCAAACGCCTTATGCGGATGCAGTGCGTCGCAGCCGATTTTCTGCGCGAGGTGCAGAGGCTGGAAGAACCATCTTCTGACTACCTGTCCGTAAATCGGATAGAGATACGCCGTCTTGCACTTGGGATCGTACTTCTTCGCCTCAACAAGCATCTTATAGTCGAAGCTCGAAATGAGAAGCTCATCGAAAAGTCCGTAGTCCTTGACAGCCTCTATCGTCTTGCGCACTATGTCCTCGCGCTCGGACTTGTTGGGCTTTATCTCGATATTCATAACGCTCAGCTTGTCGCTCTTCTTCATGCACTCGAGGTACTCCTCGACGGTGGGCAGAGTGACGCCGGCGAAGTCCTTTGAGAACTTGCTGCCGAAATCGAGCTTGCGGATATCGTCAAACATATAGTCGCCGATAGCGCCGGTGCCGTTGGACATCTCGTCAACGGTGTCGTTATGGCAGATAACTATATGTCCGTCCTTGGTGATATGGACGTCGGTCTCGGTTCCGTCCGCCCCGAGCTCGACTGCTTTTTCAAATGCGGGTATCGTGTTCTGGGGAGCATAGCGGTTAGCACCGCGGTGTGCAATAATTTTTGGCTTATTCAACACTTTTCACCTCTGGAAAATTTCTGAAAATATTATATCACTCGTACTTCGAAATTTCAACAGAAATGTGACATAACTGAAATAATTATTAAATTTTGAAGTTTTTTCGAGTACTTTTCGAGTAAATTGTACTTTAGTTCACAATTGCTGTTGCAACTTATTAATAGTTTTGCTATAATGGTAAAAGCTTTTATGCAAATTGTCGATGCTCCCCGCTTTTTTCGCCTCCGGGGAGCTAAAACAACTGTCTGCAAGCGTGTTTTCCCGCCGAGCCGCAGACCAGAAGGAGTGTTGAAATGGGAAAGAGTAATCTCAAGGAAAAGGTCAGCACGATATGGAACAATGTCGTACTGCACTGGAAAACACCCGCCTTGGGCAAATATGTCCCCTACAAGGAGATAATCGCCTACGGCATCGGAGGAATGGGCGTTCAGTTCGTCATGTTCTTCTGCTCGCAAATCGCGCTTTCCGCAACGAGCTTCCTCGTCGGAAACACCATAGGCATTAAGCCGATGCACCTGCAGTACATGGCGGTCGCGTCGACTATCATCGGCTTCGGAATTACCATAGGGCGCTCCTACATAATCGACAGCGCCCGATTTAAATCCGGAAAATTCCGCCCATGGCTTGCAATAACCGGTATTCCTTCGGCTGCCATAGCGGTCATATTCGTCTGGCTGCCCTATGACACAATGTCATATCTGCAGAAGGTGGCGGCTGTTTTTATCTGCTACAATCTCCTGCAGTGCTTCTATCCCTTCTTCCAGCAGGCATATACCGACCTTGCAAACGTCATATCGCCGAACTCCCATGAGCGTACCGATATCGTTTCGGTCTCGTCCATTATCTATTCCATGGCGCCCTCGCTCACCGGTCTGTTCGTGCCGATGCTCTCAACTCTCACGGGCGGTCTTAACTCCATAACCACCTACCGTATAATTCATCCCATCGTTGCCATAGTAGGACTTCTTCTGTCCTATATTGCATACGCCGGAACGAGAGAGAGAATAATCGTTGCGGAGAGCCACGTTACCCAGTTCAAGTTCTCCGACGCATTCCGCGCCGTTGCAAAGAACAAATATTTCTGGATAACCTCCCTTGCGGGCTGGCTCGGCTTCCTTGAGGGCGCGGTCGGCGTTATCATCGGCTGGACCTTCATCTATGCCTACCCCAACAGAATGGCGCTCTACGGCATCGCTACAACGCTCATAGGCAACGCGGCGCTTTGGGCCATGCTTCTGTGCCCCGTGGCGATAAGAGTTATAGGCAAGAGAAACCTGCTCATTTGGTGCAACGTCACAAATGTCCTGCTCATCGGTTTGCTCTATCCCCTTTACAACAACATCCCCGCTCTGATAATTCTCTATTATCTCAACGGATTCGTCAACTCTTTTTCAATAGTCTACACCCCGGGCATAAACGCCGATATGCGTGACTATCAGCAGTATTTCACCGGCGAGCGCATCGACGGAATGTTCGGCGCCGTCGGCATAATCGGTTCGTTTATCGGAATGTTCACCGGCATGGTGCTCCCGATCATCTATCAGATGCTCGGCCTTGAGGACAACTACGACGTGCTCGAAGTCGCTTCGTTCAGAGAGGATATGTTCGACGTGCTCATCGTCGCCGCAGTAATCGGCGCGGCGCTCAACTTCGTCCCATATATCTTCTACGATCTGACCGAGACAAAGCAGCGCGGCATAGTCAAGGTGCTCAAGATTCGCGCGATGTTCGAGGACTACGGCAACGGTATTCTCCGCGACGAGAGTATCGTTGAGGCAATCGATATAATCGACGAGGCCAACCTTCTCTATAAGGACAGAGCCCTCATGACCACGAAGGACGACATAAACAAGGCCAAGAGGCTGCCCGCAAGAACTCCTGAGGAGAAAGAGTTCAGGAAAAAAGAGATAGCCCGTCTCAGAGCAGCTTACAAAGAATTCAACACTCAGAACAGAGACATAAAGAAGGATCGCATAAATCAGGCAAAGGCCATGCCCAAGAGCACCGACGCCGAGAAGGCGGCGAGAAAAGCCGAGAAGGCGGCGAGAAAAGCTGCAATAAAGGCAGCGAAGGCTATGCCAAAGGGCACCGACGCCGAGAAGACGGCGAGAAAAGCCGCGATAAATGCAGCGAAGGCTATGCCCAAGGGCATCGACGCCGCGAAGACAGCAAGAAAAGCTGCGATAAAGGCCGCGAAGAAAGAAAACAAGGAGCTCAACAAGCTCAACGCGGACATCTCCGTGTGCGATTTCATCATCGACGAGATGAACAAATACAACACCCTGCGTATCAAAAAGCAGGTCGAGCGTTCCCGAGCGCTTGAGGCAGCCGGATACAACGGAATCTTTGATTACAATAAAGAGATCATGGCCGAGGCAAAGGCTCTGCCGAGATCCACTCACGAGGAGCGCGAGATTCGCAGCGACGCCATAGTCCACGCCCGCGCACTCAAGAACGCAAGAAAAGCCATGATCAAGTTCTACGGCACGCCCGACAAGATAGTCGAGCCCTCCGAGGAAGCCTTCAAGGCCGCCGAGGCTCTGCCGGAAGATACCTTCTCGCATCAGGTCGCAAAGAAAAAGACCGTCAAGAAGCTCGTCAACGAGAAATCCAAGTACATCAGAAGCGTTAAGCCTCTTCTCGACGCAAGACGCCAGCTGACGGAAAAAGAGAACTACGCGCATCTTGATGATATACGCGAGAGATACAACGACGCGAAAGCCCACACCGACGCCGAATACGAGGCGCGCAGAATCGAGATCGAAAGGCTCGAGGAGGAGCGCAAGGCCGACATCGAGCGCAGGAAGCAGGAGCGCATGGCTAAAAAGAACGGAAAGTGAGGAAACGACGATGAAAAAAATCACTAAAATAACGGCTATCGTTGCTTTGATGCTCGTCGTCTGCCTCTCTTTCGCAGGCTGCGACAATCTCGGCAAAACAATACTCTCTGCTCTCTCCCTCGACGTCACGGTAAACGACCCCGCGCTCGTCAAGGTTGAGGACATACTCGACAAGAAAGTCAAAACCGAATCCGTAAAGAACGGAAGCTTTGTCTATACACTGTATACGGACAACACCGCCTGTGTCACAGACTACACCGGAAACGATTCCGTCGTCTCCATACCCGCCGAAATAGACGGCGCAAAGGTCGTCGGTCTCGAGAACAAGTCTCTCAAGGGCAGCAGCTCGCTCAAGGAGCTTATTATCCCCGACTCCGTTGAGGTAATCGGCAACTATGCGGCGATGTACTGCGACAATCTCGAAAAGGTCACGATAGGCAAGAACGTCAAGCACATCGGCATAAGCGCTTTCGAGGGCTCGCAGGAGAACACCTACACCGGAAAGAGCAAGCTCAAGACCGTCATTTTCAACGGCGCACCCAAGACTATTTCCGAAAAGGCCTTCTACTTCTGCTCCGCGCTGACCGAGATAGTCCTGCCTGAGGGCGTTGAGACTATCGGCGAATGGGCATTTGCAAAATGCTTTAGCGCGAAGAAAATTATCATTCCCGAGGGCGTGAAAAAAATCGATGACCACGCATTCCTCAAATGCACCGGCGCTGTTGAGGTATCGCTGCCCGGCACGCTCGAATGCGTCGACATAAGCACGTTCTACCGCTGCTCCTCACTCGAGAAGCTCACCCTCGGCGAGGGCATAAAGAAAATTGAAAAGGGCGCGTTCGAGGAGTGCAGCGCACTCAAGACCGTTACACTGCCCGAGAGCCTTGAGAAGCTCGGCAAATATGCATTCTACAACTGCTACGGACTTGACGAGATAACCGTTCACTCCGGAGTCAAGGTATTCGGCGGCGAAATATTCAAGGCCGTCGGCGAGCTTACGGTTATAACCGAGAGCGGAAGCGGCGCCGAGAAATATGCTAAGGATAACGGCTTCAACGTAAGCATTATCGGTTGACGGAGGAAAAATGGGAACGATAATCGCACTCGGCGGCGGCCGTTATGACGACGGCGAGGTCATGCCGATATTTGAAAGGATAGTCCGCGAATCTGGCAAGGAGCATCCTCATGTCGTGTTTCTGCCGACCGCGGGACACGACGATACCGAGGGCGACGAGCCTATTTGGGAGAGCTTCGAAAAGCTCGGCTGCACAGTCGAAACGCTCAAGCTGACCGACCCCGAAAGCACGGATAAACACATATACGATACGCTCGTGAGCACCGACATAGTCTACGCCGGCGGCGGAAATCTTGAGTTCATGATGAACACATTCAAGGCAACCGGCGCGGACAGGGCGCTCAGAGAGGCGTATAAACGCGGAAAAGTCCTCTCTGGACTCAGCTCCGGCGCCATGTGCTGGTTCGACATGGGATATGACGACTGCGGCGAAAACGGCGACTTCATGTTCGTTGACTGCCTCGGACTTCTCCCCTACTGCTACTGCCCGCACTTCATCAGCGAACGCTGGCAGAGCTTCGGGACAGCCGTAAAAGGCTGCCGCGACTCCGGCATAGGCGTTGAGGACGGCGCGGCGCTCATCTTCAAGGACGGCCACTTCTCCGCCATGTGCGGAAACGACGGCGGAAGCGTGTTCTATTTTGACAGGGACAACGGCTTTGAAAAGAGCGACATAACCGAGGACGCCTCGGCGCTGGATATATAAAACTTCATGCAGGGAAAACGGATGATTTCTGTTTTCCCTGTTTTTTATTGAGGTATCTATAAGCCTGTAATTCCGGCACACGGTTTAATAACGAACTTGCCTAAATCTGCTGAATATGCTATGATTTTGTATCGGTTATGCCGATAGCGGACAGCCGCAAGGGCTGTCCCTACGGGATATACGAGCTATAATCATTGCTGAATATTCGATTTAGTTGCAATATGGAGGACAATTATGTGGTGCTTGCCCAAAGACAACTCAAAAGCAGTTATTACTGCACAAGATCAAATACATAGCGCTCATCGCGAGTGTCACTTGCAACTACCCGAAACGGCAATTTTATTCTTTATGGGCAAAGCGACAGATTACCTCATATCGCAATATAATGCAACAGAACTGCCTGAACCGCTTCCGCGATTTCTTAATTCCTGCCCAATTTGGGAGATTGGGAAATTCCAGCTATGCTTTGCGGACGGAGGACGCGGTGCTCCGCAAGCAGTAGATACAATCGAAACTCTCGCCGCATTAGGAGTAAGAAATATTATTTCCGTCGGAATGTGCGGAGCATATGATGAAGTCGTCCATGTCGGTGAAATTATCGCTCCGCAAAAGGCTTTTGTGGAAGAAGGAACATCACTTCATTATTACGAGGACATCGAATATTCAAAGCCGGACGGTAACCTTCAAAAAGCCGTCACCTCTTTGCTTGGCATACGCAACTATTCTATTGTCTCGACAGATGCCGTATATCGTCAGACGTTGTGTAAAGAACAGTTATGGCGAGATAAAGGTGCTGTCGGAGTAGATATGGAAACATCGGCAATCTTCAGCGTTTCCAAATATCTCGGATTAAAGGCTGTCGCTATGCTAATGGTTTCTGATATACACCCAATTGATTCAAATTCTGTAAAATGGGAATGGAAAATGACAAATGAAATGAGATATAATCTCGTCGATCAAGCCATTGCATTTGCAAAAGCGATCAATAATACAAAATAATATCTCGCCTATGCTGGATTGAGCCTATTCGAGTTTGTGCCGTTTGCGCGGCAGCGGTGCGTCGAGGTCGCCGCACCCTACAAAATCAGACTTTATTATTGGGCGCAAGCGAGGCAATTAACCAACCGACACTCCTTCGCATATTCTTATAGTAAATGAATATGCGGAGGTATTTTTATGCCCGATGTCTATCTCAGCCCCTCAACTCAGGGCTACAATCCATATATAATCGGCGAGAGCGAGAAATACTATATGAATCTCCTCGCCGACGCAATGGAGCCGTATCTCTCTTCAAGCGGGATAAGCTACGGCAGGAACGACCCGAACGGCAATGCGGCGGCGGCTGTCGCGCGCGGAAACAGAGGAAACTATCGACTCTATCTCGCCCTGCACTCAAATGCCGCGCCCGCCATATATGAGGGCACTCTGCGCGGACCGGATGTCTACTACTATCCGACGAGCACTCAGGGAAAGCGCGCTGCCGATATAATCGCAAACGGACTGCGCGAGATTTACCCCGAGCCCGAGCTTGTGAACACACGCACCTCAACAACACTGCTCGAGCTAAAACGTTCGAAGGCTCCCGCGGTTTACCTTGAGCTTGCCTACCACGACAACGAGCAGGATGCGCGGTGGATAGCCGACAACATTGACGCGATAGCCGAAAACCTTGTTATAAGTATCGCGGACTTTCTCGGCGTGCAGTACTATCCGCCCGTTTTTCCCGCCACGGGTACCGTTAGCACGCGGGGCGGGGTTCTGAACGTCCGCCGTGCGCCGAATATGACCTCCGCCGTTATCGGCACTCTTCCAAACAGACACGACGTAAAAATCATCGGCGCACTCAACGGGTGGTATGCCATAGAGTTTAAAAACACAACAGGTTACGTTTTTGCGGGAAACATCAAGAGAAATTGACACAGGTCGTACACAAAATTGACATATTTATACACTTATACGCTTTTTTACGACGGCGTTTGTATAAAATGCAGATTTTTAAACTTTTCCTTGCTTTTACCCCCAAAAAGCCCTATACTATTATTGTATTTTCACCGTACTTTTCTTTAGGGGGAACGAGGATTTGAAGCTGCTTGAGGAGCGCATAATTGCTGACGGCAAGGTGATCGGGGACGATATTCTCAAGGTGGATATGTTTCTCAATCACCAGATCGACGTGAACCTTCTTCAGGAAATCGGCAAGGAGTTCAAGCGCCGTTTTGACGGGTGTAATATAAATAAAATTCTGACTATCGAGGCATCGGGCATAGGGATCGCGTGCATAACCGCGCAATATTTCTCTGTGCCTGTTGTTTTTGCCAAAAAAGGCGCGCATAAAAATGTCGGCGACAACGTCTATTCCACCGTCGTTCACTCGTTTACAAAGGGCACGGACAGCCTCGTCGCAGTATCGAAGGACTACATAAAAAAGGGCGACAGAATCCTCATTATCGACGATTTCCTCGCAAACGGCGCTGCCGTCTCGGGGCTTATCGATATAATCAAGCAGGCGGGCGCCGAGCTCGAGGGCGTCGGCATCGCAATAGAAAAGGGCTTCCAGCCCGGCAGAAAGGTTCTCGAGGAGAAGGGCGCGAGAGTCGAATCCCTCGCAATAATCGAGAAGATGGGCAACGGCAGCATAACTTTCAAAGAACAGGACAACTGAGTTATTTTTTCCCGCCGACATCGCGGGATAAATATAAAAAATTTTTTGGAGGTACGTCAAAAAATGAAGAAATTCACAAGAATCCTCGCAATTGTTCTTGCACTCGCTACCATTTTCGGCTTTGCGGCTTGCAACAACAAGGACGGCGGCGAGAAGAAGATGAAGGTCGGTTTTATCTTCCTTCATGACGAAAACTCAACTTATGACAAGAACTTCATCACCGCAGCTGAGGAAGCCTGCAAGGAGCTTGGCGTTGAGATCATCAAGAAGACCGGCATCAGCGAGACTGCTGCCTGCTTCGATGCGGCGGCCGACCTTGCCGAGCAGGGCTGCTCCGTTGTTTTCGCCGACAGCTTCGGCCACGAGAGCTTCATGATCCAGGCTGCCGAGAAGTATCCGGACGTCCAGTTCTGCCACGCTACCGGCACTCAGGCTCACACTAAGAATCTCAAGAACTTCCACAATGCTTTCGCTTCCATCTACGAGGGCCGTTATCTTGCGGGTATTGCCGCAGGCATGAAGCTCAACGCTATGATCAAGGAAGGCAAGTTCGAGGCTAAGGACGCTAAGATAGGCTATGTCGGCGCATACCCCTATGCAGAGGTTAAGTCCGGCTACACCGCATTCTTCCTGGGCGTAAGATCCGTCTGCAAAGAAGCTACCATGGAAGTCCAGTTCACCGGTTCATGGTATGACGAGGCCAAGGAGAAGGAAGCTGCTACCCTGCTTATCGGCAGAGGCTGCAAGCTCATCAGCCAGCACGCCGACTCCATGGGCGCTCCCACCGCTTGCGAGAGCGCAGGCGTTCCCAACGTCTCCTACAACGGCTCCACTCTTGACGCTTGCCCGAACACCTTCATCGTTTCCTCCAGAATCAACTGGGTACCTTACATGAAGTACATGATCGAGTGCGTCAGAGACAACAAGGCTATTGACACCGACTGGTGCAAGGGCATCAACGAGGGCGCTGTCGAGCTGACCCCCATCAACGAGAAGGTCGCCGCTCCCGGCACTGCCGAGGCTATCAAGGCTGCCGAAGAGCAGTTCAAGGCTGGCACTCTCCATGTTTTTGACACCTCCACCTTCACCGTTGACGGCAAGACCCTCACCAGCTACATGGCCGACGTCGACACCGACGAGAAATTCACCCCCGACACCGAGGTTATTTCCAACGGCTATTTCCACGAGTCCGAGAAGCGTTCAGCTCCTTACTTCGATGTCAACATCGACGGCATTACTCTTCTCAATGAGGGCTGATTAACAAGCAGTAACTTTCATTCAGACGGGGCGACGAAAGCCGCTCCGTCTGAAGCAGTTAAATTAAAAAGATTTTAAGTTTGAAAAGCCGATTATCCTTCCTGTCTTAATCGGCTTTTGAGATTTAAAATAGGAGGATAAGTGGGCTTGAACGCAGCAATCGAACTGAAAAATATTTCAAAAAGCTTCGGAAGCATCGTTGCCAACAAGGATGTATGTCTGACCGTCAACCGCGGCGAGATACTCTCCATTCTCGGCGAAAACGGCTCCGGAAAAACAACGCTGATGAACATGATCGCCGGAATTTACTATCCGGATCACGGTCAGATTTTCATCGACGGCAAAGAGGTAGTCATCCGCTCCCCCAAGGACGCGCTTGACTACAAAATAGGCATGGTCCATCAGCATTTCAAGCTCGTGGACGTGTTCTCCGCAACGGAGAATATTATCCTCGGTCTTGACGAGGGCAAATTCAATGTCAAAAAGTCTGCCGAGCGCATAAAAAAGATAAGCGAGCAGTACGGCTTTGATATCGACCCGAACAAGAAGATATACGAGATGTCCGTCTCCGAAAAGCAGACCGTTGAGATAATCAAGGTGCTCTACAGAGGCGCCGACATACTCATTCTTGACGAGCCCACCGCCGTTCTCACTCCGCAGGAGACGCTCAAGCTCTTTGACGTCCTGCGCCGTATGCGCGACGACGGCAAGGCTATCATAATCATCACCCATAAGCTCCACGAGGTGCTCTCCCTCTCCGACCGAGTATCGGTTCTCAGAAAGGGCGAATACATCGGCACGGTCAGGACCGCAGAGACTAACGAATCCGAGCTCACTGAGATGATGGTCGGCAAGAAGATAAGCCTCAACATCGACCGCAGCGAGCCCGTTGACCCCGTGGACAGGCTCATAGTCAAGGATATAAACTGCATAAACCGCGAGGGCGTAAAGCTCCTCGACAACATTTCGTTCACCGCGCGTTCGGGCGAGATACTCGGCATCGCGGGCATATCCGGCTGCGGACAGAAGGAGCTGCTTGAGGCCATCGCCGGGCTTCAGCATCTCAACAGCGGCGAAATACTCTATAACAACCCCAAGACCGGCAATCAGGACAACCTGCGCGACAAGACGCCCATGCAGATTCGCGAGCTCGGCGTGCGCCTGTCGTTCGTCCCCGAGGACAGACTCGGCATGGGACTCGTCGGCAACATGGATATAGTCGACAACATGATGCTGCGAAGCTACCGCAAGGGCAAGAGCGCATTTCTTGAGCGCAAGAAGCCCAAGACGCTCGCGGAAAAGGTCATCAGCGACCTCGAGGTCGTCACCCCGAGCGCGAATACGCCCGTTCGCCGTCTCTCCGGCGGCAACGTGCAGAAGGTGCTCGTCGGCCGCGAAATAGCCTCCTCCCCCACCGTCTTTATGGCTGCCTATCCCGTGCGCGGACTTGACATCAACTCATCCTATCTCATATATAACCTGCTCAATCAGCAGAAGGAAAAGGGCGTCGCCGTTATATTTGTCGGCGAGGATCTCGACGTTCTGCTTGAGCTCTGCGACCGAATCCTCGTCATAAACTCCGGCAAGATAACGGGAGTGGTTGACGCAAGGACTTCCACAAAGGAAGAGCTCGGTCTGCTTATGACAAAAACCGACGGAGGTGAAACCCATGAGTAAGTCAAACGGACAGAAGCGCGAGCCGCTTTTCCACATAGTCAAGCGCAGCACCGTTCCCTCATGGGCGGCATGGCTTATCAGAATCGGCGCGGTCATTCTGGCGCTGCTCGTCTGCGCGGTCGTGACCGTCGTTATCACTGGCCAGAATCCCGCAGAGGTCTATTCCGCGATAATCTTCGGTGCGGTAGGCTCGCCAAGGCGCATATGGAGCCTGTTCCAGAACCTCGCGATGCTCCTTTGCATTTCGCTCGCAGTCACCCCCGCGTTCAAGATGAAATTCTGGAACATCGGTGCAGAAGGTCAGATCCTGATCGGTGGTGCCTGCTCTGCTGCCGTCATGATCTATGCAGGAGATAAGATGCCTACAGGGTTACTCCTGATCGTAATGTTTGTGGCAAGTGCACTTGGCGGAATGATCTGGGGAATGATCCCGGCTGTATTTAAAGCAAACTGGAATACAAATGAGACATTGTTTACTCTGATGTTGAATTATGTTGCCATGCAGGTAGTAACTTATTGTATTGTATTCTGGGAAAATCCGAAAGGTTCCAATACAGTCGGAATCATCAATCAGGCTACAAAAGGCGGATGGCTTCCGGAACTGTTCGGACAGAAATATGGCTGGAATGTAGTCATTGTCCTGATTCTGACAGTGGGAATGTTTATTTATCTGAAATACTGTAAGCAGGGCTATGAGATCGCAGTAGTAGGTGAGAGCGAGAATACTGCCAGATATGCCGGTATCCAGGTGAAAAAGGTTATTATCCGTACAATGGCAATCTCCGGTGCAATCTGTGGTATCGCAGGTTTTGTTATTGTCAGCGGAGCCAGCCATACGATTTCCACTGCAACAGCAGGCGGTCGTGGATTTACTGCGATCATTGTCGCATGGCTTTCCAAGTTTAATACATTTATTATGGTTGCAGTTTCCTTTGGCATCGTATTTATGAACCAGGGTGCCGTACAGATCGCAACACAGTATGGACTGAATGAGAATGCTTCCAATGTTCTTCTGGGAATCATTCTGTTTTTCCTGATCGGTGCAGAATTCTTTATCAACTACAGAGTAAAGCGTGCAAAGAAATAGGAGGTAGCGGCAATGAGTGTACTGATAGTTTTTATTCAAAAAGCAATTGTCCAGGGCATCTGTATTCTGTATGGGGCGCTTGGTGAGATTATGACAGAGAAATCCGGCAATCTGAATCTTGGTATTCCGGGAATTATGTATATGGGCGGCATTTCAGGTTTGATGGGAGCTTTCCTCTATGAGAAGGATAA
>OHTF01000760.1_pt1 | contig 12345 bp, 9 predicted proteins | sample 1578811 | NCBI WGS metagenome assembly OHTF01 (sample SAMEA3879571, study PRJEB24766) | human gut metagenome | biome: human-associated habitat; feature: feces | place: USA | collected 1985/1987
TAAATTTATAAATTTAAATCTTTATTTATGAACAAAAAGTTTTTAAGTGCAGTTCTGTTCGGAGCCTTGATGGTTTCGTCAACAGGAACATTTGTGTCTTGTAAAGACTATGATGAGGACATTGACCGCATCGACAAGGAACTGGTCGATATCAAGTCGGCTCTTTCAGCTTTACAGGCAAAAGTTGATGCTGGTAAGTATGTTACCAACGTAGTGAAGAACGGTGACGGTATCACTGTAACCTGGAGTGACAATTCTACAAGTACCATTGAAACTATCAAAGGTGACAAGGGTGAAGACGGTAAGAATGGTACAGTTGTGACCATCATTGACGGTTACTGGGCATTTGATGGTGTGAAATCTGAATATCCTGCAAAAGGAGATAAGGGTGACAAGGGCGAACCGGGTGATGCTGCCGCTGCCGGACATGATGCCAAAGTGAACGAGGAAACCGGTTATTGGCAGGTATGGGATGCTGAAAAAGGTGCATACGTGGATACCAAATACATTGCCGGTGGTCTGAGAGTGGTTGAAGTTGCCGGTGGTTACAACTTCACTGTAACAGAAGCAAACGGTGAGCCGAAGACTATCTTTATTCCGAACAGTGCAGACTTGGTAAGTATTCAGGATGCAAGAGATAGTCAGGCTCCTTATGGTGGTTATGATATTTTTTATGGTCTGGTCAATGCGGATGTAGACTGGAACGGTCACAAAGCTGTCAATGGAAAAATGCAGGCTGGTATGTATCCCGTACTGGATCGCGATATAGAGATCATGTTGAATCCTACAGGTGTTGACGGTACTGCATATAACTTTGATTTTACAGATTCTGATAATAAGAAACCTTGGGGATTGGAACTTGCTGAAATACAGCCGTATGCAGGAGGTAAGCTGACCAGAGCTGCTTCTTCTGAAGGCGGCATTTGGGTATTGCCCCGTCATATCGAACGTGTTCCGTTGGAAGCTTTAAATGAAAGAGCAGACTATATCACTCAGTTTAAGGCTAATGACGGTTCTAATTATGCTTTCGCTCTGAATGCAGCTTCTAAGGGAGATCCTTCAAAGGTGATTAAGTCTCAGTATATCTATTCTTTTGATCCGACTAACATTGGAAACCTGAAAGCTGACGGATTTGCTTATTCTGTATTACTTGATAAGTACAATTATGTTTGGAATCAATGGCATAAACCTAATTTTGAAGCATGGCAGAATGGTCAGTTGGCTGTAGGGAATCAATATGTTAAGTTGTCACAGGTTGTTTATGACTACAGACTGGATATCAACACAGACAAGATGACCAAAGTTAATATCGAGAAATATGGTTTGAAAGTTAGTGATGACCACTATACATTTGCTGCACTTAAAGAAGCTGCTGTAGATAATAAAGTTTCTTTCAAATTGACATATATCCTTGTCAATGGTAGTAAAAAAACTGTGGATTTTGATGTAATCATCACCAACAAGGACCTTGTAATTGAAAACAAAGCAATTGGTTCTATCAATAGGGCATTTGATGCTAAGAAACTAGCTGCAGGTCAGACTATTCAGACATTGGACGGCCACTTTGTATATGCAGACAAGATTGACTTCAATGTAGAAGAAGTGCTTGGCGGAAATTATGACGAATGGATCGATGCAATGTATCAGAACTTGAGGGGAATTTCTTCTAATGTAGACAGAGCACGAATCTTGAAGCATTGGACTTCTATTGTAGGTGGAGATCCTATCAACAATGATGCTGAATATAATAATGCATTGATTAGCAACTTAATGTATTTCGACTATGTGGATGCAGCTGGTAAGTCTTGCGTTTACAATGTTCCTGATGTGACTAATGATGCTAATCTCTTGTCAAGATTGGCTGCCATCAAGTCGTTGAAGGTTTACTTCATTGCTGGTACTTATGGACCTGCAACAAGCTGGAATGTTATGCAGAAAGCCGTTAAAGCTCCGTATTATACAGTTGATGGAACTCAGAATTGGTCTACCTCTACCAATGGCTTTGCAATTCCTTTGAATAACGCATTCCGTGTAGAAGTAGGTATGGGTAAGGAAGATGCAGTAGTTGGTGCATTCAACTTCACATTCCAGTTGACTCAGCCGGCTTTGACTATTACTCATGAAAACGACAAGTTCTCTGTATGGTCAGAAGACAATAATGGTTATGAAACTTTGACTTCTTATGGTGCTTATGCAAATAACAAAATGTATTTGCCGATGTATGAAGCTTTCAAAGCTTGGACAACTGAATATACTGTGTATGATGCTAATGCTGAGTATTATAATGTAAGCCAGAATACAGTTGCTGATGTAACCCTATTGGGTAAAGGTCAAAATGTTGTTGGAAAATTTGATTCCGACTTGAAGTACTCTACAACTTGGAATGCATGGAATACTTATGTAAATGATGCACGTGTTACTTATGATGTAAATGGTAAACAAGTTGAACGCAAAGTAGTTGTTGAACCTATATTCCATCATTTCGGTGTATATCCGGAAGATCAGGTTAAAGACTTCGATCTGGTATTCGCTAGCTTGCTGAACCACTCAAGTCTAAAGATGGTTGAAGGTAAGGAAACTATGATAACCAAGACTGGAACTCATGAGGTGTTCATTTCTAATAGTGAACTGAACCTCACAACTCCGATGAATGGTAAATTCTTCCTGTTCGATGGAATTGATGCTAACGAAAAAGTTGTTAAGCGTGCGACTTTGAATGAACAAAGCTTCAATGAAGAACAACGCCCGTTCATGCTTGTTTCCAATGTAACAAACATAGCGAACTTTACAGCTAAAGCTAAGAATGGTTCTACGACTTATCAATTCCAAGCTGCTACAGCAAGTTGGACAATTGATCCTCAAACAGGAAAGGTAGATTATGCTATCGGTACACCTGATGCAACTAAGATCAAGGTATATACAATTGATGCCGTTGCTAAGCGTCAAGCTGTTACAGGTGAAGTTTTAGATCCGACTAAGACAATGGTAGGTGGTCATACAGGTGGTATGGTAATTCAGTTACCGAAAGCTGTAGCAGATCAGGAAGAAGTAGAAATTACTTTGACTATCAGCGATGACCTTGGATTTAAGAAAGACTTGAAATTCGTTGTTAAGAAGATTCAATAAGCGGATAAGTCAAAAAAACTGCTTCCCTCTCGTGGGGGAGCGGTTCCTTCTAAACAAATGAATTTATCAGGAAACGATACAATCCCAATTCGGATAAAGTTCATTTTTTCAGCAAGATAAGACTTTCTCCGACAGGAGAATCTTATATAATAAAAACTTTAGATTTATAAAACAGAATCTCTGGCTTGTGACAAGCCGGAGATTTTTTATGTATATAACGGCAATCATCTCAGCGTGGAGAAAGAATATGAAGAATCTATGACGGATTCAGCGATGAATGTTTCATGGTAATTTGCTGATAAATATGCAGTTATGCGTATATGACGGATTTGAAGGATTTTACAACGGTTTTACTGTTTTAGGTGAAACTTGACCATTCATCAGTTTCGGTCCTAGAAGTTTAATCAGACTTGGTTGCCCGCAGTATCTCGCGTTTTCCCCCCGGAGGGCCGGGAAGGCGTTCTACTGTGAATCCGGCTGTTTGCAGCATCCTTCTTACCACCCCTTTAGCACAGTAAGTTGTCAGGATACCTCCTTCATTCAATACCTTGTATAAAGTATCGAAAAGAGATTGTTCCCACATTTCGGGTTGTTTTTCGGGAGCGAAGGCATCAAAGTAGATGATATCGTATAAGGGAACGGCGGGACGGCTGCCTTCCTCCGGGTTGAAAAGCCGGGTAAAATCATCTTCAATTTTATGTAATGTGAACCAAGGGGATACCTCTGTTTCTGTGTTCCAGGGCGCCCGGTGAATGGCGTAATAATCCTCCTCATGCTGTTTGCCGATCAGGCGGGGGTAGTCCAGTTGCTTCAAGGTTTCTTCGGCTAACGGATAGCGTTCGATACCGGTATAATGTACTTTCCGTCGGGTCTCTTCTGCTGAAAGCAGTGTCAGAAAGGCATTCAGCCCTGTTCCTAGTCCTATCTCCAGAATGTGGGGCTCGGAAACGGGAGAATGCTTTAATCCCATTTCGATAAAAATATGTTGTGACTCCGTCAGTGCCCCTTTCACCGAATGATAATGTTCGTCCAGTTCGGGTACATAGAGGGTATAACTTCCATCTGCTGTTTGTTCCAGTTTCATAATTTTAATGCATTAAAGCGGAGGCTTCCAATACTCCCCATACCAATAAGGCGTAGCGGAGTATCTTTCCGATGGTCATAGCGAGAATGACAATCCATATATTGGCACGCATCATGCCCAATACAATGGATATGGCACTTCCCAAAATAGGGATAAAGGCGAAGAAAGCCATCCAGGCACCCCGTCCGTGTACAAACCGCTCCGCACGGTCCATCTTCTCTTTTTTTACATGAAAATATTTCTCGATCCATTCCATATTGCCCAGATGTCCCATCCAGTAGCAGGTCATGCCTCCGGCAACATTGCCGGCGGTGGCGGCGGTTATACTGATCACCGGGTCTAAGCCCAACGGACCTACACAGGCTGCCAATACGGCCTCCGAACTGAAGGGGAGAACACTTCCGGCTATAAAAGAGCCTAGAAAAAGACCCCAATATCCCCAGTCGATCAGGAATTGAAGAATTGCATCCATAAATTGTATATAGTTAGAACTATTAATAGAACAAATGTAATGATGAAAAAGATGCCGGTAAAGCGGTTGTGGGTTAAAGTAAATAAATGTCCTGTTAAAATGGATCCTACAATGACCTGCATCTGCAACAGGATGTCGAAATGCTGTGGCTGTAAGATACCCAGTAAATAAATCCAGGCTTCAACGGCGATCAGGAAAAAAAGGAATATACGCGTGCGTACCTTGTCTAAATAAGAAACATGGAAATAATGCACGCTGCTGACCAGTGATATCAAGGTGATGATTCCACAGGATATGATTCTGTCCATCCCTAATGTCCCATAACTGATGGGTTGAAAATGAATAAGCTCCTGTAAAGGGTGATAGAAGAGATTCATTTTGTCGTAATAGAACGCATAGCCGAAAAAGAGCCAGTAGGGTACACAGAGTCCTGTAAGTCCGGCAAAGAAACTTTTGAGTGACAGGGATCTGAAACTGATCATCCCCAAATAGAACAGAGGTACAAAGTAAAGCAACTGTGGAAACAACAGGCTTCCCAGTCCGATGAAAAAGAAAGCGTGGAATATACTTCCCGCCGGATAGGGAGATTCGTAGCTGCTGAATAATTGGGAAATAGCGATCAGAAAAGTGAGTGGCGCAAAAACGGCATACTGGAAGGAATGCAGAAACAGGCAGGCCGTGGACAGGAATACGTAAAAGCTGACATGCAAGGTACTGCGTGTCCGTATCAGCGTGAAGGCGGTGTTTATCTCGATCAGCAGATAGGCAGTCAAAGCACAGACCAGCAAATTGATTACATCCTGCCATTCATTGCCCGTGATGATCCGGAGAAGCAGGCATATAAGGATGGCAACAGGGAAGGTGAATCTTCCCTTTGCCATATCTATTTGGAATTTGTCATAGCCTGCCATGGGTTGATAGTCCGCTGATTACAGGTCGAATCCAATATCTGAACGGAAATATTTCTTGTCGAAATTGATTTTCTTCGCATTGGCGAATGATTGTGCCAAGGCTTCTTCTTTATTGGCACCGTAGGAGCTGACTGCAATGACACGTCCGCCGCTAGTGACTACCTGTCCGTCTTTCAGTGCTGTTCCTGCATGGAATACAATGCTGTTTTCAATCTCTTCTACTCCGCTGATGGCAAATCCCTTGTCATAATGTTCCGGATATCCGCCGGATACCAGCATGACGCATACTGCCGAACGGGGGTCTATCTCCAGGACTTTTTCATTCAGATTGCCTGTTGCCACTCCTTCAAGCAGTTCCACCAAGTCACTCTTGATGCGCAGCATGACACTTTCCGTTTCCGGGTCGCCCATGCGTACATTGTATTCAATGACCATCGGTTCGCCTTTTACATTAATCAGGCCGAAGAAGATAAAGCCTTTATAGTCGATGCCTTCTGCTGCCAGTCCTTCTACTGTGGGGCGGATGATACGTTCTTCCACTTTTTCCATCCATGCTTTGTCGGCAAACGGAACAGGAGATACACTACCCATACCACCGGTGTTCAGCCCTTTGTCGCCTTCGCCGATGCGTTTGTAGTCTTTTGCTTCGGGCAGAATCTTGTAGTTCTTTCCATCGGTCAGAACGAATACGGAACATTCTATACCGCTCAGGAATTCTTCAATCACTACGGTGGCGGAAGCGTCACCGAACATTCCGCTCAGCATTTCTTTCAATTCTTTCTTGGCTTCTTCCAGGGTGGGCAGAATCAGTACGCCTTTTCCGGCGCAAAGACCGTCGGCTTTCAGTACGTATGGAGCTTCCAATGTTTCCAGAAAGGCTAGTCCTTCTTCCAGATTTGCGGCAGTGATACTTTTGTAACCGGCTGTCGGGATATTATGGCGTTGCATGAAGCCTTTGGCGAACTCCTTGCTGCCTTCCAGTACCGCACCCGCTTTTGAAGGCCCGATAACAGGAATGTTTTTCAGCGCTTCATCTTTTTTGAAATAGTCATAGATTCCTTTGACTAACGGGTCTTCGGGACCTACCACTACCATATCTATATTATTCTTTACTACAAACTCTCTGATTGCTGTAAAGTCATCTGCTTTAATCGCTACATTCTCGCCTACATTACTTGTGCCGGCATTTCCCGGGGCGATATAGAGTTTCTCGATTTTGGGACTTTGAGCAATCTTCCATGCCAGGGCGTGTTCACGTCCGCCTGAGCCTAATAGCAACAGTTTCATAATCTTATCTTTTGTTTATTTTAAGTGGTCTTCAAAATAGCGTGTAATGCGTTCATACAAGTGCACACGGTCGCGTCCGAACATATTATGACCGTCGCCCGGATACATAAAGAAATCGGGTTGGGTTCCGGCATCAATGCAGGCACGGAGGAAACTGATGCTGTGCTGGGGAACACAAGTGGGGTCATTGGCGCCAATGATCACTTCCAAGCGTCCTTTCAGGTTTCCGGCTCTCAGCTTCAGGTTGGCGTTCTTGTAGCCTTCGGGGTTGGTTTGCGGAGTATCCATGTAGCGTTCGCCGTACATTACTTCGTAGTAAGCCCAGTCGATGACAGGACCGCCGGCTACTCCTACTTTGAATAGTTCGGGGTAAGTCAGCATCAAGTTGGTGGTCATGAAACCACCGAAACTCCAACCATGTACGCCAATGCGGTTATTGTCCACATAACCCAATGATTTTAAGAAATCCACTCCTTTTACCTGGTCTTTCATCTCTTCGGTTCCCAATTGGCGGAACGTACAGTTCTCAAATTCCAGTCCCCGGTTGTCACTGCCCCGGTTGTCAACGGTCAGCATGACGTAACCCAGTTGTGCCATGTAAATATCCCATCCGCGGGCGTCATAGTTGCGGTTGTTGTGGATTAGTTGGGCATGTGGTCCGCCATACACGTAGACTACGGCCGGGTATTTTTTGTTGGGGTCAAAATTCACCGGCTTTATCAGGCGGTAGTATAAGTCGGTCTTGCCGTCGGCTGCCTTGAGGGTACCGACAGTGATTTCGGGCATATTGTATGCTTCCAACGGATTGGTGGCGGTCAACAGGCTGATAGTCTTTCCCTTTCCGGAAGTGGGAACGATCTCGATATTCCGGGGAATGGTGAAAGAAGTATAATTGTCTATCACATAGTTGCCGCTACCGGACAGTTGTACATGATGCATACCGTCTTTATTGCCGATGAGGCGGCGTTTGCCTGTCTTTACATTCACAGCGTATGCGTTGCTCTGCAAAGGGGAAACCTCTGTGCTCATGATGATGACTTCCTTGGTCTTTTCATTGAATCCGAGGATGTTTTGTACTACCCAGTTGCCTTGGGTAAGCTGTCTGGTCTTGTAGCTTTCCCGGTAAGAACCTCCGGCCGCGGCTCCATGTGATTCCGGATATACGGAAGTCTTGGTGTCCATCAGGTAAAGATGGTTGTAGCCGTCGCGCTGGCTCTGATAGATAAACTTCGTGTGGTCCCATGGCAGAAAGACGATGGGATGTTGGGGTTCTACATATTTAGTATGCTCCTCTTCGTAAAGGGGGTTATTTTTCAGTGGCTCTCCTGTTTCCGCGTCATAGCAGCATAGCAGGGCATGGTTCTGGTCACGGTTCAGTTCAATGACATAAACGCTTTTTTCGTCAGGACTCCAGCTGATATTGGTGAAATAACGGTCGGTAGGGTCTCCGGCTTTCAGATAAACTGTTTTTTGGGTCGCCGGATTGTAGATGCCGACAGTCACTTTGTGACTGGTCATTCCTGCCATCGGATACTTGTCCGGCTCCAGTGTCGCTATGCGGGTGGAGGTATTTACTTGTGGATAATCGGTTACCATGCTTTCGTCCATGCGGTAGAAAGCAAGCAGATTTCCTTTCGGACTCCAGAAAGTACCTTTCGAGATACCAAATTCCTGACGGTGTACACTTTGTCCGCATACGATGCCTTTCGGTTCGTCGGTGACTTGTTGCGTTTTCCCGTCGGCAGTCGTTACAAACAGATTGTTGTCAAGGGTATAAGCCAATGAACGGCTTTCCTTGTTCCAGTCCTGGTTGGCGGCTTTAGGAGAGAGAGGCTGACTCCATATTATTTCCTTTTTAGTTAAATCGATCAGCACTTTATTGGATGTGGTATTTACCAGCATCATCTTTTCAGCGTATGGGAAAGATGCATTCCTGAAGTGGTTGATTTTCCCTAATTCCTTGTTTGCCAACAGTTCATTCACTTCCTGCAAAGTGATAAGTACGTTTTCCTTCCCATTTGCCGGCTGGATGGTTTTTACCTCTTCTATGTCGGCGTTGATGCATACATCTCCCCACCATTGCAAACCATACAGGTTTTGTGGAAGCAGGTTATAATAATTGTTTCCTCCCGGCATCAAGTCTTCCAGTGTGAAACTTTTCTTGTCTTGTGCCCATGTTACAGATGAAGCCATGATTAATAAGGCAATCAGATTGATTAATTTTCTCATAACTGTTTATTCTTCTGTCTTTTCCTTATTGTCGTCAAATTTACGGGGACTGCTTTTGAAATTGTCGCGGCCTTCACGTCTGTCACCAAAGTTGCGGTGTTCTCCTCTTTTGAAATCGCCACGTCCCTCACGTTTGTCATCAAAAGAGCGTCTTTCTCTGCGCTCTCCTCCTTTGTACTCTCCGTGTTCTTCACGTCTGTTGTCAAAACTACGACGTTCTCTGCGTTCTCCATATTCTACCTTTTCCGTGTTACGGCGCGGGCGGATTTCTTCCCGGCGGGGCTTGAATTCCCGATCGGCGTTCTCACTACGGAATTCTTTGAATTTGCCGTTGAATAATTGGTATTTGCGGAATTCACATTCCAACGAACCGTTGAACAGGGGGATTTTTATAGAAGGCTTTAAACCAATCTGGTCGAAACATTCTTCACGGTAACTTAGTACCCATGCATCATTGCCGGTGAAAGAGTGTTTCAGACGTTCGCCTATCATTTGATACAGGCCCAGCAAATCATTGGTTGAGATACGTTCTCCATAAGGAGGGTTGGTGATGATGATGCTTTTTTCTTTGGGTTGCTCAAATTGCTGGAACGGTTGGATTTTTAAGATAATCTCCTTGCTCAGTCCGGCTGCTTTCACATTGTGAGTGGCAATTTCATTTGCTTTCGGATTATTGTCATATCCAAAAATCTTATGTGTGAACTCACGTTCCTGTGAGTCGTCATTGTAGATGCGGTCAAATAGTTCCTGATCAAAATCGTTCCACTTTTCAAAAGCGAACTCCTTGCGGAATACGCCGGGAGCGATGTTACGTGCTATCAGGGCGGCTTCGATAGGTATTGTTCCTGAACCGCACATCGGGTCTATCAAATCACATTCGCCTTTCCATCCGGTCATCAGGATCATACCGGCTGCCAGTACCTCATTCAAAGGAGCTTCTACAGCTTCCTGGCGATAACCCCGGCGGTGGAGTGACTCGCCCGAACTATCCAGTGACAGAGTGCATTTATTTTCGGCTATATGGATGTTCAGTGCCACATCGGGATGGTTGATGCGTACCGAGGGGCGCTCTCCTGTCTTTTCACGGAAATAGTCCACAATGGCGTCTTTTACTTTGTAGGCTACGAACTTGGAGTGACGGAACTCGTTCGAGAAAACCACAGCGTCTACGGCAAAACTTTTATCTTTATCCAAGAAGTCTTCCCACGCAATGGCCTTGATAGCTTCGTAAACTTCATCGGCATTCTTCGCCTCAAAATGTTTGATGGGTTTCAGGATGCGGATGGCAGTACGCAGGCAGAAGTTTGCCCTATACATCATTTCTTTATCGCCCGTAAAGGCTACCATGCGTCTTCCTACTTCTATATTGCTGGCTCCCAGCTCGGTGAGTTCTTTTGCCAGTACTTCTTCCAGTCCCTGGAAAGTCTTGGCGATTAGCTCGAATTCTTCCTTCATCTTAAATGATAATTACGTAATTTCAATTGATGGGACAAATTTAATGATTTTCTGTTTGCTAATCAATTATTTAGAGAATTAATCTGTTTGATGAAGCAAAAAAGAGGATGAAATCGGGGCGTCCACGCTCCTTGCCGGGGTCTTTATTTACCTTTGATTATAAAAATTCTTTGAAAACGGAATTGGGTATATCTGTGGAATAAATTGACAAAATATGTATCCGGCAATGTAATTGTTATCCTATAGAAATAAATTCTACACAGGAATTTGCCATTTTTGCTGAATCAAGAAACTTAAATAGAAATCAGAATGAAAATGGAATTGACGGATGAGAAACGTAAGGGATATGTGGTTTGTGCTTTAATGATACTGGTCTCTTGTTTGTATTTGGCTTATTTGGGGTACAGTCTCTACCGTATGGGGCATGCTTAGGACAAAATGAAACCATATCTGTATCACACAGGTATGGTTTCTGTAAGAGAAATTCTATGATTAATAGGTTGAGTGACTTTTATGCGAATTCTTCTGCCAGATAGACTTCGTTTATTTCGCAGAAAAACTCATCGGCGATATCTGACAGGGTTTCCAATGCTTCTTCGGCAGTTTCGCCGTAAGTGCAGCATTGGTGGTAGTCTGTTAAAAAGGCGTAATATTCCCCGTAGGGTGTACATTCTATCTGATATTCATTGCTTTTAAGTTCCATATATACCTCCTTTTTTATCGTACTGCAAATATCTTGTTTATCTGTTACAAGAAGGTGTACAGGAAGTTACTGTTTTATTAAAAAGTTTGCTGCCATACTACTTTTTAGACCATTTTGTGATGTCAGCATTTCTATGATGGCAAAGGGGTTTTATTCGTCTTTGTTTTTTCGCTGTACGATACGTGATCCGGCAGGTACATTTTCTGTTACCCAAATATTACCTCCTACGGTAGCACCCTTGCCAATAGTAACACGCCCTAAAATGGTTGCATTGGAATATACAATGACATCGTCTTCTAAAATAGGATGGCGTGGAATGCCTTTAATGGGATTTCCATTATTGTCTAGCGGAAAGCTTTTAGCTCCTAATGTTACCCCTTGATAGAGTTTCACATTATTTCCGATGATGCTGGTCGCTCCGATTACTACACCTGTACCGTGGTCGATAGTGAAATGGTGTCCTATTTGTGCCCCCGGATGAATATCGATACCGGTTTCCGAATGTGCCATTTCTGTAATGAAGCGGGGGATTAAAGGTACACCCAGTATTAACAGCTCATGTGCGATGCGGTAATTGCTGATAGCGCGGATAGCCGGATAGCAACTGATGATTTCACCAAAGCATGTGGCGGCGGGATCACCATAATATGCGGCTTCTACATCGGTAGCCAGAATGCGGCGCATTTCGGGCAACTTACTTATAAAACGAGCGGCAAGCAATGCTGCTGTTTCACGGCACGGTTCATTGTTGTTCGTGTTTTCGTTGTTATTATTTTCTTGCCCGAAACACAAACCGGCTTGTATTTGGTCCGTCAACAGGTCGAATAGGTTTTCTACATTCCAACTTACAACTCTGAAACGGATTTGTTGTGCAAAGGAGAGGGTGCAGAAGCCCATAACAAAAAAGATTATGGCCATAGCTGCTCTTTTTCTGCTACGACCACAATCTCCTTTTTTATAGTGGCTTATCTGTCTGTTACTTTTTGGCAGGTACATGTGCCAGAATATCCAACAGATGTTTCCAGAATTTCTCTACGGTAGGGATAAGCATCCGTTCGTCAGGAGAGTGAACTCCTGT
>OHTF01000778.1_pt1 | contig 12110 bp, 12 predicted proteins | sample 1578811 | NCBI WGS metagenome assembly OHTF01 (sample SAMEA3879571, study PRJEB24766) | human gut metagenome | biome: human-associated habitat; feature: feces | place: USA | collected 1985/1987
GAATGTGGATTTATTGATGCAGGCGCGGTCGCACAGCTCCTTGACACGGATCTTTTCCACCGGCTTTTCGCGGCGCAGCTCCATAAAGGCCTGCTTGATGGCGCGCTCGGTCTTTTCAATGCGGATATCCAGAAAACCCACCTCTTTTGCATTTTTGTTGATTTTCCAACATTTTTCCGGTTTTGCGGATAGACAAGCCCCGCAGCCCTTTTTATACTGGGTATAAGCGGAGCGGCGTTACTCCTTGCGGTACAAAAGCCCCTGCTGCTCCAAAGCCGTGCGGATGCGGGCAAAGGTGTCCTTGTCCGGGCAGCGCAGGGTGTGCAGGTGCACGCCGCCGGTCATGCGGCTCAACAGGCTCTCGGGCGCGTCCGCCGCCTGACGGATAAAGAAAATCCCTGCTCGGCGGAGGATCTGCTGATAGTCACCTTCACCCGCGCCGCCACAGCGCAGATGCGCGAGAAGATAGGCGCGGCGATACTCAAGCGCCTCTCGGAGAATCCGGCGGACAAGCATCTGCGCCGCCAATATATGCTCCTGCCCTTTGCGAAGATATGTACTATTGACAGCTTCTGCAACGACCTTGTGCGCGAAAATTTTCACTCGCTCGGCATATCTCCGGACTACTCCGTGCTCGATAACGAGACGGCGGTCATAATGAAAAACGACGTCTGCGAGGCAATGCTCGAGCGGGCATACGAGGAGGATACCGACGGCAGCTTTTTGCAGCTCAGCGATATGATTTCCACCGGCAGCAGCGACGACGCCTTCGCGCAGCTGATATTAAGAATGTACGATATATCGACCGCGTATCCGTTCCCGGAGCTGTGGCTCGACTCGCTTATAGAGGAGTATGCCGACAGTGACATAGGCAGCAGCCGCTGGGGGGATATCATAAAGGAATATATCTCCGATATGCTCAACTACTGCATATCCTCAAGCTCGGAGATGCTGAAGCTCATGGCATCCGACGAGACGGTGCTCTCGGCATACGGCGAGGCGGTGTGCAGCGACATCAATATGTATAAGGAGCTTTTGGAACGGCTTCACACCGACTGGGACGATACGCTTGAGGCATTCGGAAGCGTTAAATATATGGGCCTCGGCCGCGTGCCCAAGGGCTATGACAGCGAGGCAAAAAATGCGGTCACGACCGCGCGCAAAAAGCTCAAGGATCTTATCAAAAAAGTTCCGGATATTATGTGCGTCTCGTCGGCGGAGCACGCCGAGGATGTGCGGCTGCTGAGCGGCCCGGTGACGAAGCTCATAGGGCTCGTCAAGCAGTTCGGCAGGGAGTATTCCGCGGAGAAGGACAGGCTCAACTGCGCGGACTTTTCGGATATCCTGCACCGGGCGCTCAATCTGCTCGCAGTCTCCGACGGCAGGGGCGGCTATAAAAAGACCGACCTTGCGCGTGAGCTTTCCGAACATTATGTTGAAATACTCGTTGACGAGTATCAGGATATAAACGAGGCGCAGGATTTGATATTCAGAGCCCTGTCCGCCGATGAGAATAACCTTTTCACAGTCGGCGACGTCAAGCAGAGCATATACAGATTCCGCCAGGCGATGCCGGAGATTTTCCTGCGCCGCCGCGCCTTGACCAACAGCTTTGAGAGCGGGAAATATCCCATGGGTATCACCCTCGGCTCGAATTTCAGAAGCCGCAGGGGAGTTACATCTTGCGTCAATTATATCTTCCGTCAGCTTATGAGCGTAGGAGCGGGCGAGCTCGAATATGACGATTCCGAGGCTCTCAATGCGGCGGCGGAGTACCCCGAGCGCGATATCCCGGACTGCGAGCTGCATATAGTGACGGACTCGGGCAACAGAGCCGATACGCTAAAGGCGCAGGCGGATTATATCGCGGACTATATCGGGAAAACCGTCCAAAGCGGCTCGATTACTCTGACAAAGGACGGCGCCTTGCGTCCCGCGACCTACGGCGATTTCTGCATTCTTCTGCGCACGGCAAAGAATGTTTCTCAGGCATATGTCAACGCGCTCGCCGAGCGCGGCATACCGGCCTTTTCTCCCGATACGGGCGGCTTTTTCGAGGCCGCCGAGATAAGCTTTATACTCTCTCTCCTGCGTGTGCTCGACAATCCCGTGCAGGACATACCGCTCGCGGCTGTCATGCTCTCTCCGCTGTTCGGCTTCAGCGCGGGCGAGCTTGCGGATATCCGCGCCTCGACGAAAGAGCGGCTCGGCGCGGGCGAGACGGAACCGCTCTACCGCAGCGTTGCAGCGGCGGCGGGCGAGGGCAGCGAAAGGGCTGCGGCATTTCTTAAAAAAATCGATTCCCTGCGCAGACTGTCGCTGACGCTCAGCGCGGGCGAGCTTGTCCGCAGAGTGTGCGAGGAGACGGGCTTCGACGCCGTTGTCAGCGCCATGCCAGACGGCGAACGCCGCAGGCTAAACGTGAGCCTTCTCTGCGACTATGCCGAAAAATACGAGGCGGCGGGAAATCTCGGACTCAGCGGCTTTATCCGTTTTATAGATAAGGTTGCGCGCACGAGCGGCGACCTTGCTACGGCGGCGCGCCCGTCCGAAAACGCGGATATAGTGCGAATAATGACCGTTCACCAGAGCAAGGGACTCGAATTTCCCATATGCATTCTCGCCGATATGCAGCATAAGTTCAACGAGCGGGACAACAGCGATTCGGTGCTCATAAACTCCTACGCGGGTCTCGGCATGAAGCGGCGCACGGAGGACGGCATAAGCGTCTATGACACCGCCCCGCGCCGTGCGGCGGTCATCATGTCGGAGCGCATGGGGCGCAGCGAGGAGCTGCGCGTGCTCTATGTTGCGCTGACGAGAGCAAAGGAAAATCTTATTATGGTAACCTCGGTTCCGAATCCGGAAAAGAGCTTTGCGAAGGTTGCGGTCGAGTGCGGAATAGGGGAGAAGGCGAACCCGTTTGCGGTGATGAGAATGAATAATTTCTCCGATCTGGTGCTCACGGCGCTAATGCGCCACCCGTCCGCGGAGGAGCTGAGAAAGCTCGCGGGCATAGATGTGCCCGTGCTTAATTCCGATAAAGATAAGTTTAAGCTAAAGGTTGCGGTGAGCGATTCGCAGTCCGTTTTAAAAAAGGAAGAGGAGAGGAGCGAGCGACACGCAGAGCCTGTTTTCTATGACGAAGTCCGCGCCCGACTCGACTATTCCGACCCGCGTTCGGTGCTCTCGTCCGTGCCTGCAAAGCGCGCCGCATCGGACGGCTCGGAGCGCGGCATAAACCGCGAATACTTCGCCTCGTCGCGCCCCGCGTTTATGAGTGCGGGCGGACTGACTCCGGCTCAGCGCGGCACAGCCACGCATAAATTCATGCAGTTTTCTAACTACGCTGCGGCGCGGGATAATATAAGCGCAGAGCTCGACAGACTCGTTGAAAGCGGATTCCTCTCGAAGGACGAGGGCAAGGCCGTGAATGTCGGCGCGGTGAAGCGGTTCTTTGCGTCGCCGCTCGCGGGGCGTATATTCGCCTCCGACAGCGTGATGCGCGAGAAAAAGTTTGCGGCGCTGTTTTCGGCGGACTTCTTCTATCCCGAGCTCAAAGACGGCGCGGCGGAGGAAAAAATTGTCGTCCAGGGCATCGCCGACTGCGTTTTTGTCGAGGACGGAAAGCTGGTCATTGTCGATTACAAGACCGACACGGGAGTCAACGCCGAGGAGCTGCTCGAACGGTATTCCGCTCAGCTTGAGATATACCGCGAGGCGCTCTCACAGGCGCTCGAAATGCCCGTCAAGGAGACGCTTCTGTACTCTTTTTATATGAATTCGGCGGTTAAAGTCGGAACGGATTAAAAAATATGAAAAAAGGGCTTGCATTTTTGCCCCGTGTATGATAAAATTTCGTTTGCTAAGCTTAAAGATAAAGTTATATGCAGATAATCCGAAAGAGGTGACAATAATGAAGGAAGGAATCCATCCTAAGTACGAGCCCACAGAGGTCCGTTGCGCTTGCGGCGAGGTCATCCATACCTCATCCACAAAGAAAGATCTCCGTGTCGATATTTGCTCGAAGTGCCATCCGTTCTTCACCGGCAAGCAGAAGCTCGTCGATACCGGCGGACGCGTTGACCGCTTCAAGAAGCGCTTCAACATGACCGAGGACAAGAAATAATTATCCCGTGTGAAATAATGAGCTGCCTTACGGCGGCTCATTTTTCTATGCTTTTTATGCAACGTCTGTTGCGGCATCCAAGCATTGTTAACAATATATTTCTTCAAAAGACTTGTAAAATACTCTCTGCGGCGTTATAATATTTGTAATTATTTTGTAATCTTTTTAAGGAGGCGGAGCAATGTCTAAGAAGAAAAAAGGCAGTGCAGCCAATCCTGATTTGAACAGCTCGAAGCCGCCCGTAAAGGACGGGAGCGAGTCTGAAAACAGAATAAGTGAAATCGAGAAATACGATTTTTTTGAGAAGATAGACGTTGACAGCGACTATGACGATATCCTTGCCACATACGAAAAGACTCTCGACAGGCGCACAAGAGCGGCCATGAAGAAGGCGGGAGGTCAGGTTGACGGGGATGACTCGGACTCTGCCGAGGACGAAAATGTCATGATTGAGGCGGACGAAATCGAAGCAGAAACAGACTCCGCCGAAGAGCCCGAGGCGCAGCAGAGCGAAGAGGGCAAGCCGTCGAAGAAAAAGGCGAAGGCTCAAAAGGGCGATGCCTCGGCAGCGCTGTATGCCGCAATAACGGCGCTCGGACTTGCCGTCGGAACATCCTTTAAAAAGCTGCTCACGGGACCCAAGAAGCTCGGCAGAACAATTGTCGGATTTTTCGGATATATTTTCCGTTTCCTTTGGCTCGGCTTCAAAAAGTTTGTCTATATTATTTCGCATACGTTCGTAGACCAGGTCAAGGACTTCCGACGCGATGTGCGCTCCGCCATGCACTATATCAAGCGCAGCAGGCATAACCCGAAAACTCTGTTTCCGATTCTCGGGCACTATGTGAAAAAAGCCTTCACTACCCATACTCAGATGTTTAGGACCATAGCGAATGTCGTTCTGCCGGTGGCTGCGGTGCTCGCATTTGTGATTACCGTCAACTATTGGAGCAGCGTTACGTTTGCGCTCAAGGTCAGCTATGACAACAAGGAGCTCGGCTATATCTCCGACGAGTCGGTTTATAACGAGGCGCAGAGCGCGGCGAAAGAGAGAATGACCACGACAAAGTCAGATTTCTCCGTTGAGCTTGAGGAACCGAGCTATGAGCTCTCGCTCGTGAGCCTCAACAAGCTTGTCGATTCTTCGATACTCTGCGACAGAATAATCGAAAATTCCGAGAACAATGTCACAAACGCCTGCGGAATTTATATCGACGATGATTTCATCTGCTCGGTCAAGAACGAGACGGACGCTTCGAGCGTGTTCAACGCGATTCTCGACAAGCATCAGGTGACGGACAGCAACAGCTTTGTCGATTTCGTTGAGAAGGTCGAGTATGTTCAGGGCCTCTACCCCGATGACCCGAAGACCATGTGGGATGCGTCAAAGCTCAAAAAGCAGCTTGAACAGACCAAGGTGGCAAAAAAGACATACACCGTCAAGGACGGAGACACCATATACGGTATAGCGGTTGCAAACGGCCTTACGGAAAAGCAGTTTATGGCGCTTAACCCCGACATAGGCGAATATATACATACCGGCGATGTGCTGACGGTTGCGAACGAGGTCAACTATGTCCGCGTCAAGGTCATGAAAACCGAGACAAGGAAAGTCGAGGTTGATTATGATGTCGAAAAGACCAACGACGCCTCGATGTTCAAGGGCACCAGCCGCGTCACCCGCAAGGGTGTAGCGGGCGAGGATACCGTGACCGAGCTCGTGACATATATCGACGGGCAGCGTGTATCGTCGCAGGAGATTTCCCGCGTCAGGACGAGAGAGCCCGTGACCGAGAAGAAGCTCATAGGAACAAGATCGACGCGCGTCAGCGGCGGTTATAATATCCAGGTTTCCGGGCGCGGATTTGTGTGGCCCGCACCGGCGTGCACATATGTCAGCTCGCCTTACGGCTGGAGAACCCTGCGCGGTTACAGCGACTTCCACACAGGCGTTGATCTCACTCTTCCCGGCGGCGGTTCGACGGGAGCGGTAATAGTCGCGTCCCTCGACGGAACGGTCGAGAGCGTGCGCCGAAGCAATTCGGGCTACGGTCACTGCATCGTCATCAACCACGGCGGCGGAGTCAAGACAAGATACGCCCACTGCCTCGCAGGCTCTATCTCTGTCAGCGTCGGACAGCGTGTCAGCGCGGGACAGGCGATAGCGCGAGTCGGCAGCACCGGCAACGTCACAGGTCCGCATCTCCACTTCGAGATAATCATAAACGGCAGCACGGTAAACCCGCTTCCGTATATCAGATAAAATATCCCTGCGCAAAGCGCACGGAGCCATAAAAGCAAATCCTGCCCAAGGAATCCCGAGGGCAGGATTTTTTGTGTTCTGCGAATTTAAGAAAGCCGTAAATCACTGCAAAACCTGCGGGCGGATAATATCCGCCCCTATACGATTATATTAATTTACAATATTAAATTTGTTTGCCTGATGGCGGTTTTTTATCCCCACAACCCCCGATTTATCAATCTTCCCCAATATTCGCAGACGTGCGTTCTACGGTGCGTCGGCATAATCTCAAACTCAAAGGACACCGGAAATTAATTCCGATGTCCTTTTGCTGTTTTGCCAAACGGATTTTTACTCCTGAGGCAGAGTCGCGTCGGGGTCAAGCCCTGAGTTCGGGTTCTTGCAGTACTTCATCGTGGCTCTGAAGAAATAGACATATTCGCCGTCGGAGACTGTAACATTGGTTGCTTTTTTAAGCTGCGCGGGCTCGACGGTCTCTGAGCTTGATGAGACTGCGTAGTAGCTCTTGCCGCTGCCGTCCGGGGTTATCGTATATGTGCCGGCCTTGATATCCTTGCCTACCTTATACATCGCGGGGGTTGTGCCGTCGCAGCCGATGGACGCCATGCTGCATGAGTCGGCGTCATAGAATTCGCAGCCCGTGATTTCGACATATCCGTCCTTTGAAAGGGTGTAGTAGGTAGAAACATCAAACATCTCAAAATCGTTTGCGACGTTTTGCACATAGGGGTCGATACTATTTTTGAATCCGAGTCCGCAGTAGAGACCGGAACCGGGGATTCTCTTGACAATGTATTCATCCTTCGGAATATCTCTGCCTATCTTGTAGGTTCCGGGGGTATATTTGCCGTTGACGGCTTTGGGGTGTTCGACGGAGGCATTGATGAACTTGCAGCCGTTGACATAGAGCACATAGCCGCTCTCGACCGTGATAAGCGCGTGTGTCTTGCCGCCGAGGGTTATCTCGTAGGCACGGGGCTCGCCGTTACCGTCTTTTTCCTTGCCGTTCCAAACATACACAGAGGATTTTGAGGAGTTTTTGACAATATAGTATTCACCGGGCTTGAGCTGACCGCTGCCGCTGCCGACTTTGTAGGTGCCGGTGCCGTTCCAGCCGGTTGAGCTGGCGGCGTTGGGCTTTTCGGTTGCACTTGCGGCGGGGAGGGTGACTATATGTGCCCCGGTCGTCGGCGCGGGAGCAGCCTGAGCCGGCTTGGCTGCGGGCTTCGTTGTTGTTGATTCTGCCGTAGAGGTTTCGGGCTCGGTGCTGACTGCGGGAGCCGCTGTTGAGCCGTCTGCGGTCGTGTCCTGACCGTCGTTGTTTTTCTTGCAGCCTGCGAATGCCAGAACTCCGACGAGCACGGCGAAGCACAGTATTACAGATATGAGCTTTTTCATCTTTTTTCCCTTTCGTGAACTTATTGCGGGCTTTCCGCTGTGTTTATTATAACAAACTTAAACTTCTCAGTCAACACGGGCAAAAAAGAAGAGCCGCGTTTTGCGACCCTTCCTCGGGTTTCGCTGTTGTTTAGTTTTTTACTTAAGTATCTGCGTTACCGGAACCTTCGCCGCCGGTACCTTCGCTACCTGCGCCTTCGCTACCTGCGCCTTCGCCGCCGGTACCTTCACCGCCTGTACCTTCACCGCCGGGTGCTGGCTCGACATACTCTACGAGCTCAAAGCCTTCGAAAGAGATATATTGTCCGTCTTTGAGGTCAATAGTTATTGCGTCACTTGTGACATTCAACTCGCCTATGGGCTTGGCAAATGTAAGATGAGCGGTTCCGTATGAATATCCGTTTTTATCTTTTGTACGTTTGAGCGTATATTTACCGGGCTTTATTTCTTCACCGTTTTTGCCGTCACCGACTAAATAAGTTCCTTCTCCGTATTTCTTTGCGTCCTGATCTTGGCTGCCGGTACGATCTTTCGCGCTGATAACTTTGGTTTTTTGATTAAAAACTATGTAGTAGGGCGTGAGCGAGTTAGGATCGTTTTTCAGGCTGATATAAAAACGATAATTCTCATAATTAACCGCATAGCTGTTTCTGGGAAGGAAATCTACGGAATTTAAAACGCTGAAATCGGCGTTTCCGAATTCACCTATAATGTATTCGCCCTCATCGATATCTTTGCCGATTCTGTAAACGCCTCTTTCGTATACTCCGTCCGAGGGTTTCATGCTGCCGACATCATCCGCTAAGAGGAACTCGCCGTTTGTAACTGTGAGAGTGTATCCCTTTTTGACATGTACAAACAGTCCGTAGGACAGGGAAAGCTTTGTGGTGTTTTTGCCGTCAGTGACGGTGACGGTACCGCTGACATCTTTTTTGCTGGGACGGATATAGTATGTATCGGCGGCAATGTCTCTGTTGCAGAGATATGTGCCGGCCGGCTTCCAATTGTCCTCTTTGACATCGGGCTTAGGTATGGTCGGTTTTGAGGGTGTGGGCTTAACGGCCTGTTCGGGTTTCTGGGTTGTTGCAACGGGCTTTTTGCTTGCCGGTTTTGTGGGTTGTACCTGCTGCGCGGGTTTTGCGGGCTGTACCGGCTGACCGGGCTGCGCGGACTGCGTGGTATCCTCGAGCGCGGGCTCGGTGTCGTCACCGACTATATTGTCGATTGCAGCATCGGTATTCGGCGGGGCTGTTGTCTCGTCATTGTTCTTCTGCTTGCAGCCTGCGAATGCCAGAACTCCGACGAGTATGGCAAGGCAGAGCACTGCGGAAATCAGCTTTTTCATCGTTTTTCTCCTTTACTTTTGAACCTGAGTTTTGACACCGTTTTTTTGCCTGAATACGGTTTGCGCTGTGGCGGTGTCAAAACTTTTAAGTTATGGGACACGGCGGCGGCTGAGGCTGCCGTATCCCTGAGCTTGAATGTTAAGCTTCAAGCATTTGCTTTGCACAATCGAGGCAAGCGATCCTTACGGATTTGGTCGCTCTGACGGAGTTGCCGCAGCAAGGGCAAATGTACTTTCTGCTGCTTGAGGGCCTGACCGCTGTACCGGAAGCGGCTCCGCTGTGGGTTCCTGTGCCTGTGATTCCGAATCCTGCAATGCTTTCATTGCGGTTGATTAGGATATCCGTCAGGCCGTTGTTTATGGCAAAGTCTATAAGCTGCTCTGTGGGCTGAGTGATTGACCAACCGTATTTTTCGTGGTGGGAAACTTGTAATCCGCGGCTTTCCGCTGCTGCCTTGAAGCGTTTGTTGTGATAGGTGTTGCCGCGGCTGCAATCCTGAATGCCGTTTTTGTAGTTGAGGTAATGCACCATTTCATGCAGCAGCGTTGCTATTACTTCCTCAATGGGCCTTGCAAGGGTTCCTGCTCCTATGTTGATTTCGTGGCTGTTGCCGATTGTGGAAACCCATGTATCATCCTTTAATGAGAAATGGCCGTAGGCCTTTGGGGTGGACTGAATGGTTATTGTGGGCCTTGAAAGTTCATTTTCAAAATATTCTGCATTGAGCAGGTCGAATATCTTGTTGAGGTATCCTGCTACCCTGTTGTAACTTGTAAGCTGTTTCATGTTTGCGTATCCTTTCTTGATTCTGCGGAGCGGATACGCTATTATGTTGGTATCCACTCCGCTTGAGTGGTCATTAGCTCTTTGCCTGTTGCTTTGGTCTGCGAGTAGGCAAGGGGCTTTTCTTATACAATGGAAAACCTGCGGCTTGAGATTTGTTTGGTGAATCGCTTGTACAGTTCGCCGTATTCCCTTTTAAAGGCGGTGCTGTCAAAGCGATTTGAGAGGACTGAAGTCCAACGAATGATGTAAGCACCTGCTTCAAGTTCCTCAGTTTCCTGTTCGAGCATTTCGGCCTTTATGCTGTCTTTGATTGCTTCGGCTTCTGCCTGTGCTTCAGCGATGAGGCGTTCCCATTCGTTGAGGGCTTCGATCTTTGCGATAAGTTCGTTTCTAGACATTGTATTTTCTCCTTTTCTTTTATTGGGTTTCCCCTTTTGACTATACTTATTATACTACGAAAAACGTAATCTGTAAATACGTTTAACGTAATTATAATTACGAAAATCAAAATTTTATTATGAATTGCGTGTTGAAATGATACGAAATTCGTGATACAATTGAGCAAGAAAGGTGGGTGCGCTTATGATTAAGTTTAAGGTTAAAGTAATGCTTGCAATGCGTGATATGACACAAAAAGAACTTGCAGAAAGAACAGGCATTAGGCCGCCTACAATATCCGCAATATGCACCGGAAGCATTAAGCATTTGCCTGTTGAAGCACTGGATAAGATTTGCTCTGTGTTGGAATGTCAACCGGCGGATTTGATGGAGCACATAAAGGAGCAGTAGGTGTATGATAAGCAAGGATATGTATACGCTGCTGAGTGCTATACCAAAGACGCCGAAGGAAATCCAATATAAGGATTTGCTAAATGGGCTTTTGGAAAAGGGATTTAATCCTTCGTTGGGTCATGATTTATTAGTGGATGCATGTGCAAGCGGCTATGTTAAGGCATCAAACTATAAAATAGAAAACAGTTATATTGAATTGCAAGACAGAGGCGCAATTTTAATAGAGGAATACGAACGGAATATTAGAAGTGATGTTTTAATGGAAAAAGCCTATAAGACATCACAATATGCTATGTGGGCGGCGATTGCCAGTGCAATTGCGGCCGTAGTAGGGTTACTGTGCTCAATGTGGGAATTAGTACTATCAGCAATAGAAAAAATAGCAAGAATGTTTTAGTATACAAAAAGAGTGACCGAAGTCACTCTTTCTTTATTTTATCCTTATATTGGAGTTGTTCAGATTCTTCTTAATGGAATCCATTATCTTTGTGGATATCACTTTGCGGAATTTTTCGCTGTTGAATACATTGTGCATATCGTCAAAGGATACGTTGATTACTTCCTCAATATCCCACTCGATAGCGCCGATAACATCCTCTAGGGCGGCGGTGCATATCTGAACACACATTTCCTCAATCATTTGCGGCACAACTTCCTTAATGGTTTCCAGTGCTATCTGCCGCATTTCCTGACGATGTTCAAATCCATGCCCACCATGTCCATCTCTTGTATAATAACCATCTCGCATTGTGTATCCATCTCTAACTTGCGCTCTTGTTCCATCTGGCAAAGTTTCATAGTGCATACGCCATTTCTCATAGTTCATATTTCATTTCTCCTTGAGACATTTCATAAACTTGCGCTGCGTTGTTGTAATAATAGTGTTCGTAAAAATAAACTAAGTCGTTTATATCTACTTGAGGTGGGTCATAAGGACAATTCATAAATTCATAAAATGATTCGTGGTCACTAAATACCTTGTAAAGAAAAGCTTCCAGAGGTCTAAACGCATTGCGATAATCTTTGCAGCAATTGTCCATTACATCATAATATCTAAGGCCTAGTGTATAGAGCATATCTGCAATGTGGTCATAATCCTCACTGGGTTCAATAGGTTTGTAATCTACATAGATTTCATCACACATAATATCAAAATCATTTGCCATATTATTTCTCCTTTTGTAATTGATAGGGGGGAAGCATTATGGGAAATCCCCCAAGTCTATATAAATTTAAATAGTGTTCCTGCTGTATAAGGACTGCGAAATCAATATACATCACATAAGATCATCAAAATCCCAAAGTGGTTTTTTAGGCTTTTTAGGAGGACGCTTTATTATAATAGGATCCTTAGAAAAATCATTAAAAGCCAAACTTTTTGATTCATTATCTTTTT
>OHTF01000781.1_pt1 | contig 12059 bp, 8 predicted proteins | sample 1578811 | NCBI WGS metagenome assembly OHTF01 (sample SAMEA3879571, study PRJEB24766) | human gut metagenome | biome: human-associated habitat; feature: feces | place: USA | collected 1985/1987
CGATCCGACGAATGCGACCGGTTCGCCCGCCTGCCGCGTATCATCACCGCTTTGATTTTCCGTCTGTGATGATGCGGCCGCATGCGTCGCGCCGTCCGTGGCGGCCGCGGAGGTACGCCCGTAGCCACTGGTTACCACTGAGGCGTGCAGCAAACCGGGCGTGTGCGTTTCGGAACCGATCGCCACTCCGACGCCGTCGGATTGCGTGGTTTCGCTCAGCGAGCTCATCAACTTCATGAGCACCACCTGCTCCTCCAACGCGTCGAACAGCGGGGCCAGGTCGGCCACCGTGCGTTGATGCGCAAGCCGTGAAGTGCCCGCCATGTACAATTCGCTCGCGCGTTCGTCATCCGCCATGCCATCAAAGGCCTGCGCAAGCGTTTCCGCAAGCGTGCTGATCGCATGGTATTCCTTGCGCGCTCCCATCTGTCGTACGCAATCGGCCGTGCGGGTCAGCGAAACGCCGGAGCATTGCGTATTGATCTCGTTGGTCAGATGAGTGAGCGTCGTCACGTCCGGCAATTTCGTGACGTTGAGGATATGCTGCGCGACACGGCCGGTATCGGTGATCACTACGGCAAGCAGCGTATTAATGGACACTGGCACGATTTCGATATGCCGCAATGTCGACTTCGACAGTGACGGCGCGGCCACGACGGCGACCTGTCCGGTGATCTGCGCCAGCAGCCGGGCGGCCCGCTGCAGCGTGTCCTGCAGATTGACCGATCCGGACAGAAAGCTGTTGATGCCGCGGCGCTGGGCCTCCGATAGCGGAACGACCGTCGCCAAACGGTCGACGAAGTAACGGTACCCTTTTTCGGTCGGCACCCTGCCGGCCGAAGTGTGCGGCTGAATAAGATAGCCTTCATCTTCCAAGGCCGCCATGTCGTTGCGCACGGTGGCGGAGCTGACGCCGAGGTCATGATCCCGGGTCAGTGTGGTGGAACCCACCGGTTCCTGAGAACGGATGTAGTCCTCGACCACGGCACGCAACACCAGCATGCGTCTTGATTGCGCCATGCGCGCCTCCTTATGCATAGGTGTGTGCCGGTACGCCTTATGTTTGACGGCGCTGATGAGACGTACCCGGAAAACTTCTTTTAATGTTTTAGCACTCCGGCGCCCGGAGTGCTAATCGGTTCGCTTCCAGAGTAGTTTCCTTCATGCGGCAAAGCCTTGCGGCGACTGGCATTGGGAGATATATCGACAAACGAACATCTGAAGTTCACGCGAATGTTAATTGTGAGCGCTAACAGCACACAAACTACCAAAACACGCCAAAATTTCACCACAACGTCACCTCACATCGCTACTATGGGAAACGCAATGTGAGGGCGTCGAGCGCTCGGCACAAGCCGGATACGCGGCCCGACCAATTGGAAGGAAAGTAATCCATGACCGAATTCAAGGAGACCGAGCTGGACGAACGCGCCATCAAGATGGCCAAGGTCCTGTCGGCCGACGCGGTTGAGCGTGCGGGACACGGCCACCCGGGTTCCCCCGTCTCCCTGGCGCCTATCGCCTACACCCTGTACCAGCACTTCATCAAGCATGATCCGAACGACCCCAACTGGGAAGGCCGCGATCGCTTCATTCTTTCCGGTGGCCACGCCTCCCTCACCCAGTACGTCCAGCTGTACTTCTCCGGCTACGGCCTGACCCTGGACGATCTGAAGAACTTCCGTGGCGGCGCTGACACCCGTACCCCGGGTCATCCGGAATACGGCCTGACCCCGGGCATCGAAATGACCACCGGTCCGCTGGGCCAGGGCTTCGCCTCCGCCATCGGCTTCGCCTATGGCCAGCGTTTCCAGCGTGGCCTGCTCGATCCGGAAGCTCCGGAAGGCGAGTCCCCGTTCGACCACAACATCTGGGTCATCTGCGGTGAAGGCGATATCGAAGAGGGCATCTCCGGCGAAGCCGCCTCCCTCGCCGCCAACCAGCAGCTCGGCAACCTGACCGTGATCTTTGATGCCAACCGCATCCAGATCGAAGGCGACACCAACCTGGTGCTGGCCGAGGACGTGCTCAAGCGCTTCCAGGCATACGGCTGGTACACCGACGAGTTCAGCTTCATCCAGCCTGACGGCTCCTACAAGGAGGACGTCGAAGGCCTAGCCGACACCATCGCCAAGGCCCGCGCCGCCGCCCCGAACCAGCCGAAGCTCATCAAGGTCGACACCCTGATCGCATGGCCGACCCCGGGCAAGACCAACGACCCGTCCTCCCATGGCTCCAAGCTGGGCGCCGAGGCCGTCGCCGGCCTCAAGAAGCTCCTCGGCTACGACCCGGAGGAGTCCTTCCACGTTGACGAAGAGGCCCTCGCCCACGCCCGCAAGGTCGCCGAGCGCGGTCTCGAAGCCCACAAGGAATGGGACGAGAAGTACAACGCATGGCGCAAGGCCAACCCGGACAAGGCTGCCCTGTACGACCGCATCAAGGCCGGCGAGCTTCCGGAAGGCTTCGACAAGGCCATCGACGACCTCGAGGCCACCTTCGAAGTCGGCAAGAACGTCGCCACCCGTGGCGCTTCCGGCTCCACTCTGAACGCCATCGCAGCCGTCATGCCGGAACTCTGGGGCGGCTCCGCCGACCTCGGCGGCTCCAACAAGACCGACCTCAAGGGCGCTGAGACCTTCGCCCCGGCTGAGTGCGCCACCAAGCAGTGGCCGAACTGCAGCAAGTACGGCCGTCAGCTCCACTTCGGCGTGCGCGAGTTCACCATGGGCACCATCACCAACGGCATCCTGCTGGGCTCCCACACCCGTCCGTACGGCGGCACCTTCTTCATGTTCTCCGATTACGAGCGTTCCGCCGTGCGTCTGGCCGCCCTCATGGAGATTCCGAACCTGTACATCTGGTCCCACGACTCCGTCGCAGTCGGCGAAGATGGCCCGACCCACCAGCCGGTGGAGCATCTGGCTTCCTTCCGCGCCATCCCGCAGCTCGAGGTCGCTCGTCCGGCCGACGCTTACGAGACCGCTGAAGCCTACCGTTACTTCTTCGAGAAGAAGAACACCCTGCCGACCGCTATGGTTCTGACCCGTCAGGGCGTCCCGGTTCTCGCCGAGACCGCTGAGAAGGCCAAGGACGGCGTGAAGAAGGGCGCTTACGTGCTCGTCGACACCGAGGGCACCCCGGACGTCATCATCATGGCCACCGGTTCCGAGGTCCAGTGGGCTGTGTCCGCTGCCAAGACCCTGGCCGGCGAGGGCATCAAGGCCCGCGTCGTGTCCGTGCCGTGCGTGGAATGGTTCGAGGAGCAGGACGCCGAATACAAGGAGGCCGTGCTTCCGGCCGCCGTCAAGGCCCGCGTCTCCGTCGAGGCCGGCGTTGCCATGCCGTGGTACAAGTACCTCGGCTCCTACGGCAAGCCGGTGTCCATCGAGCAGTTCGGCCTGCAGGGTGATGGCGCTCAGAACATGATCGATCTGGGCATCACCGCCGAGCACGTTGTGGAAGCCGCCAAGGCCTCCATCGCGGAAGTCGAAGCCGCCAAGTGATGATACGGGGAGGGACACGACAGCATGTGCCCCTCCCCTTTCACCGATAAACAAGATTTGATCCAAAAAGGTATCAAGGAGAAAAAACAATGACTGAAGCAACTCAGCGCACCTCTGACTCCGGTGTCTCGATCTGGCTGGACGACCTGTCCCGCTCCCGCATCGAGTCCGGCTCTCTGCAGGATCTCATCGCCAACAAGAACGTTGTCGGCGTGACCACCAACCCGTCCATCTTCCAGAAGGCTCTGCACGAGGTCGGCCCGTACGATCCGCAGCTGAAGGAACTGGGCAAGGTCGACGTTGAGACCGCCGTGCGCGAGCTCACCACCACCGACGTGCGCAACGCCACCGACATCTTCCGTGAGGTTGCCGAGAAGTCCGATTTCGTTGACGGCCGCGTCTCCATCGAAGTGGATCCGCGTCTGGCTCACGAGACCGAGGCCACCGAGAAGCAGGCCGAGGAACTCTGGGCCAAGGTGAACCGTCCGAACGCCATGATCAAGATTCCGGCCACCCTCGAAGGCCTGCCGGCAATCACCGCCACCCTGGCCAAGGGCATCTCCGTGAACGTCACCCTGATCTTCTCCCTGGAGCGTTACGAGCAGGTCATCGACGCCTACATCGAGGGCATCGCCCAGGCTGACGCCAACGGCCACGACCTGAAGCACATCGGCTCCGTCGCTTCCTTCTTCGTCTCCCGCGTGGACACCGCTGTGGACAAGCTGCTGGAAGCCAACGGCTCCGACGAAGCCAAGGCTCTCGAGGGCAAGGCCGCTGTGGCCAACGCTCGCCTGGCTTACGAGCTGTTCGAGAACAAGTTCGCCAACGATCCGCGTTGGGCTGCTCTCGAAGCCAAGGGCGCCAAGAAGCAGCGTCCGCTGTGGGCCTCCACCGGCACCAAGAACGCCGCATACTCCGACTGCAAGTACGTCGACGAGCTCGTTGCTCCGTTCGTCGTCAACACCATGCCGGAGAAGACCCTGAACGCTCTCGCCGATCACGGCAATGGCGCTCCGTCCATCAAGGGCACCTACGAAGAGTCCCACGCCATCATGAACAAGCTCGCCGATCTGGGCATCAACATCAAGGATGTCACCGACAAGCTGGAAGCTGACGGCGTCGCAGCCTTCATCAAGTCCTGGGACACCGTCCTCGCCGACGTCCAGGCTGGCATCGACCGCGTCAACGGCTGAATCATTCGCTGATACAGCACCGTTAAACGGATAAAAGCCGAGAGGTCTCCATCTTTTGATGGAGACCTCTTTTACGTATGCCGGAATAATACGCGCAGAAGACATACGGAAAGACAAAAAGGCCGCGATATCAAATCGCGGCCATAATCGAAAGAAAAGCGAACCGGAAATCAAGCCTGCCAATACGTGCTGAAGAAGTCGCCGATCTCGCCGATGGTCTCCTTCAACATGCTGATACGAGGCAGATAGACCACACGGAAGTGGTCCGGCTCCTGCCAGTTGAACGCACCGCCGTGGCTGATGAGGATATGCTTGTCATGCAGCAGGTCAAGCGCGAACTGCTCATCGGAATGGATGTTGAACTTCTTCACATCGATCTTCGGGAAGATGTAGAACGCCGCTTTCGGTTTGACCGCGGTGATGCCTGGAATATCGTTGAGCATGTTGTACACCAACTCGCGCTGATCGTAGATGCGGCCGCCGGGCACCAGATAATCCTTGACGCTTTGATGGCCGCCCAATGCGGTCTGCACCACCGACTGCGCAGGCACGTTCGAGCACATACGCATGTTGGCCAGCATGTTCAGACCCTCGATGTAATCCTTGGCGAGACGCTTGTTGCCGCTCAGCACCATCCAGCCGACACGCCAGCCGGCGATCATATGGGACTTCGACAATCCGGAGAACGTCACGCAGAACAGGTCAGGCGCAAGGGACGCGATGGAGGTGTGCTCCAACCCATCCATGACCAGACGGTCGTAGATCTCATCCGAGAAGATCATGAGCTGGTGCTCTCGCGCAAGATCGACAATCTGCTGAAGCACTTCCTTCGGATACAGCGCGCCGGTCGGATTGTTCGGATTGATGATGACGATCGCCTTGGTCTTGTCGGTAATCTTGGAACGCATGTCGTCGATGTCCGGATACCATTCGGAATCCTCATCGCAGACGTAATGCACCGCGGTTCCGCCGGCCAGATTCACGCAAGCTGTCCACAGCGGATAATCCGGCGACGGCACGAGTACCTCGTCGCCGTTGTCCAGCAACGCGGATAAGGACAGGTTGATAAGTTCGCTGACGCCGTTGCCGGTGTAGATGTCGTCGATGGACACGTTGGGGATGTTCTTCAGCTGCGCATACTGCATGATGGCTTTGCGCGCGGAGAACAGGCCCTTCGACGGCGAATAGCCTTCCGTGTCGGGCAGCTGCTGCGACATGTCGTAGACCACTTCATCCGGCGTGCGGAAGCCGAACGGTGCCGGATTGCCGATATTGAGTTTCAGGATGTGCGTGCCGGCGGCCTCCATGCGCGCGGCCTCGTCGGCGACCGGTCCACGGACGTCGTACAGCACATTGTCGAGCTTGTGGGATTTCGTAAAAGTGCGCATGGTTCTTCCTTCTGTCGGTTGCTCGGATGCATCGTCAACATGGTCGGGCTGTTCACCGGCAAAATCCGGCAAAATCGCGGCATGCTCTTCCATGGGAACATCCTTGCCCATCAGCCAATCCTCGTTGACCCGCAGATACGCGGCAAGGAAATGCGCGATATCGGCACGGGGAACGGTTTTGCCACTGACGTATTGGCTCATATGGCTTTTGCCGAGCTTGATATTGAACTTTTCCGCAGCATGAACGAAATCAATCTGTTTAAGCTCGCGTAATGCCATGGCATCATTCAATCTGGTCGAGAATGATTCCGTCATGCCTATCCTTCCAGTTCAATTTAAACAAAAGCTAGTTCAAAGAATAGCACGACAGGGCACCAAGAAAGACAAAGAGTTCAATTTTGGTGGATGTGTTTCATGCCGCTGCATGAATGAGTTCAATTCCGTGAAAAGACTCCATGTGGGGGGGGGACGGTCAAAGCAGATTGTTCTCAACCCATTGGGCCACGCCGTCATCGTTGTTCGAAGGGCAGATCTCATCGGCGATTTTCAACACGTCAGGATTCGCGTTGGCTACGGCCACTCCCCTGCCGGATTCACGAAGCATGGCGATGTCCACCAAATCGTCGCCGAATGAGACGGTCCGTGACAACGGCGTCGACATGCGATCGGCGAGGATGCTCAATGCATGCTCCTTATTGGCCTGCGGATTCATCAGCATCCACAGCGAGCCTTCGGAGATATGCACGTCGAAATCGTCGGGGATGAGCCGTCCCACACGCTTCCACTGCTCCTCGTTCGGGAACAGGATCAGCTTGTCCGCGGTGCCGTCCGGAACGTCATCGAAATCCGTGTATCGCCAGGTCTGCGTCTTCCAGTATTTCGTGACGTCGAAATTCGTGTACCTGACATCATCCATGACGATGCCCACTTCCATGTCAGGCAGTTCCTCCAGCAGGTACTTGCAGACCTCGCAGGCCCTTTTCGAAGAGAATCCGATCTTCTGCAGATGTCCGTCCTTCGGCAGTGTCGGTGAGGTGAGCATATCGTAATCGGACGAGACGGGGTTGAAATCCAACAGCGCCCCGTTGAGATAGGCGACGGCGTCAACCGGAAGCTTCTGCACGAACGAGTAGCCGGTGCTGACCGGTCGCGCGGTCTCCACCACGAATTTGATGCCGGCGTCGTGCATGCGGTTGATGCTGTCAATGGATCGTTGCGTCAGGAAACGGTCCTCGAAAGTCTCTCCGTCGTGCAGCAGTGTGCCGTCCAGATCGGCGACGACCATGGTCACGTCATCATAGGTGTTGTTTGTCGAAGTCATTTGAATCCTTTGCGGGAGCAATCTAGCCGGAGACAAGTTTGGCCCATGACCGTGAAGCCGGTCATGGGCCAAACCAAATTACGTCAATCAGATGAGGTTGAATTTCGTCATCAGACCGAGGGCGATGATGATGGCCACCCACAGCAATGCGATGATGACGGTCCAACGGTTCAGGTTCTTTTCCGCGACACCGGAGGAACCCGCATTCTGGGTGAGTCCGCCGCCGAACATGTCGGACAAACCGCCGCCCTTACCCTTGTGCATAAGGATAAGCAAGGTGAGCAAGAGGCTGAGGATGACAAGAAGAATCTGCAGCACAAGCTTGACAGTAGCCATAGCGGACACGGGTGAACCTCCAGTTCGTAAACACTGTTTCTGATAATAGCGCATGGTGTTGAAAAAATCGAGCGTCCAACCATGCTTTTTAAAAGTTTTCAGGCGGTTGTTTCCAATGTCAGCTTGCAGATGCGTGTGAGTTCATCGACCTTCAACGCGGAGCCGCCGATCAGGAAGCCGTCCACATCCGGCTCGTTGATCAGTTCCACCGCGTTTTTCGAGGACACCGAACCGCCGTACAGGATTCGCACCGTTTCGCCGACCCGTGTTCCGAACGTATCGGACAGGTCGTTTCGGATCGCCCTGGCCGCGTCCTGTGCCGACTGAGGCGTAGCCACCATGCCGGTGCCGATCGCCCATACCGGCTCGTACGCCACAATCAGCTTCGCGGCCTCCTCATCGGACAGGTCCCGCGTCACGTCGTGCACCTGGCCGACCGCGAAATCGAGCTCTATGCCTTTGCGCCGTTCCTCGTAGCTTTCTCCGACGCAAAGTATCGGCTGCATGCCGGCAGCAAGCACGGCCCTCACCTGGTCGACGATGTTCGCGTCGTCTTCGGGATGGTATTTGCGTCGTTCCGAATGGCCGACGATCACGTACGAGCAGCCGAGATGGGCGATCATATCGGCGGAGACGTCGCCGGTGAACGCTCCCTGCGAGGTGACTGAGACGGCTTGGGCCCCGTAGCGGATTTTCAGATTGTCCGATTCGACGGCGACCTGCACGCTGCGGAGTGAGGTGAATGACGGCATCAATGCGATTTCGCAACGTTTGTAGTCGAAATGGATGGCCCGAAGATTCCATGCAAGCTGCTGTACGAAATACGTCGCTTCAAGATGATCGAAATTCATCTTCCAGTTTCCGGCCACCAAAGGAATCCGTTTCGGCCCCATAATATTCGTCGTCTCCCGTCCGTGCTCGTCAAAGCGAAAGGTCGTTCTTGTGACATTGTATGCGAAATACGCAAAAGGTGCTCCCCCACCCACTGATGAGGAAGCACCCCTTCATGATTCTGAGATCAGTCGAGCACCTTCAGGCCCGGCAGTTCCTTGCCCTCGAGGAACTCGAGGGAGGCGCCGCCACCGGTGGAGATGTGCGAGAAGCCATCCTCCGGGAAGCCGAGGTTGCGCACTGCGGAAGCGGAATCGCCACCACCGACGATGGTGAATGCGCCGGCAGCAGTGGCATCGACGAGAGCCTGGGCCACGGCCTTGGTGCCTTCAGCGAAGGTCGGGACCTCGAACACGCCCATCGGGCCGTTCCACACGACGGTCTTGGAATCGACGATCTTGTCGTGGAAGAGCTTCTGGGATTCCGGACCGATGTCCAGACCCATCTTGTCGGCCGGAATGGCGTCGGCGGCCACGACTTCCGGAGCGATGTCCTCATCGGATTTCGGGAAGACCGGGTTGATGACGACATCGGTCGGCAGCACGAGTTCGACGCCGTTCTTCTCGGCGCGCTCCATGTAGCCCTTGACGGTTTCGATCTGGTCCTCTTCCAGCAGGGAGGTGCCGACCTCGTAGCCCTTGGCCTTGAGGAAGGTGTACGCCATGCCACCGCCGATGACCAGACGGTTGGCCTTGTCCAGCAGGTTGTCGATCACGCCGAGCTTGTCGGAGACCTTGGAGCCGCCGAGCACGACGGTCAGCGGACGCTCCGGGTTCACGGTGGCGCGGGACAGTGCCTTGACTTCCTTCTCGACCAGCAGGCCAGCGGCGGCCGGCAGATCGGCGGCGACGTCGTAGTTGGAGCCCTGTGCGCGGTGCACGACACCGAAGCCGTCGGACACGAAGACTTCGCCGAGGGCGGCGATCTTCTTGGCGTATGCGGCACGCTCCTCCGGATCCTTGCTGGTCTCTTCCGGATTGAAACGGACGTTCTGCAGCAGCACGACATCACCATCGCTCATCGCGGCGACCTTGGCCTGCGCGTCCTCACCGTAGGTATCTGCGGCCAGCGGAACGGTGATGCCGAGCAGCTCGCCGAGACGGGCGGCGACCGGAGCCAGGGACAGTTCCGGAACGACCTTGCCCTTCGGACGGCCGAGATGAGCCATCAGAATGACCTTCGCACCCTGTTCGCGCAGAGCCTTGATGGTAGGCAGGGCGGCCTTGATGCGACCATCATCGGTGATCGTGGTGCCGTCCAGCGGAACGTTGAAATCGGCGCGAACCAGAACGCGCTTGCCCTTGAGATCTCCAAGATCCTTGAGTGTCTTCATGTATATCCTTTCCTAGCCGCTTGTAAGCGTGGAATGGCCATATTGCCACTTACGCATAATACAAGCCCAAACGAACAAAAAACACCATACGACGGAAAAGTCGCATGGTGTTTTGTTTCCGGAAACGAAAATCAGGCCGCTTGACGGCGTGCCTTCTCCGTTTTCTCAGCCAATTGCAGCAGTCGACGGATACGTCCGGCGATCGCGTCCTTGGTGATTGGCGGGTCGGCGAGACGGCCCAGCTGCTCAAGGGACGCGTCGGCATGGTCGAGTCGGAGCTGGCCGGCGGATTTAAGATTGTCCGGAACGTCATCGCCGAGGATTTCAAAGGCCTGGCGGACCTTATCGCAGGCTTCCGCGGCGGCCTTGGCGCTACGGCGCATGTTGGCGTCATCGAAGTTCGCCAGACGGTTCGCCTTGCCTCGGGCCTCTCCGTCGGAACGCTTTCCGGTCCATTCGCGGGCGGAATGAGGGGCGCCCATGAGGATGAGCATGCGTTCGATGGCATCGGGGTCGCGCAACGTCACACGTTCGGAGCTGCGCAGCTTACGCGGCTTGGCGGTGATGCCGAGACGACGCGCGGTGGAGACCAGCGCCAGCGCGGCCTCATGATTCGGACATACGATTTCGAGATAGCTGGCCTTGCCCGGGTCGGACAGGTGTCCGCCTGCGAGGAACGCGCCACGCCAGGCGGCCTTGATCTGGGCGATCATGGCATTCACAGCGGCCTCATCGGTCACGTCGGCCACATAGCCGTGTGCGTCGATGCCGACAGCCTTGTAGGCGGCCAGGCCCTTTTCCAGGCTGCCCTCGTTGGAGCAGTTGAAGCAGACGGTAGCGCCGCACTTTGCCATGCCCTCGGCAATGGAGAAGCCGATGCCGTGTGCGCCGCCGGTGACCAGGGCAACCTTGCCCTTCAGGTCAAATGCAGTAAGATCCATAAGTAGAACTCCTTTACTGAAAAACCCCGCGCCGGATCGCCGGTGCGGGGTCTTATTTGTGTTTAGCGCAGGTCGGTGGTAGCGATGTTATCCATGTCGTCAAACTCCATGTTTTCGCCGCCCATAGCCCAGATGAACGTATAGTTCGAGGTGCCGACACCGCTGTGGATGCTCCAGGAAGGGCTGATGACAGCATCCTCGTTGTGCATCACGATGTGGCGGGTCTGGGTAGGCTCGCCGCACATATGGAACACCACCTGCCCCTCGGGCAGTTCAAAGTAGGTATAAATCTCCATGCGCCGCTCGTGGGTGTGGCTGGGCATCGTGTTCCAGTTGGAACCGGGGTCCAGCTCGGTCATGCCCATGCTCAGCTGGCAGGTCTTGAGCACGTCGGGGTGGATGAACTGATTGATGGTGCGCTTATTGCAGGTCTCGACACTGCCCAGAGGGCGATGGTTTGCATCGGCCATCTTGATCAGGCGGGTCTCGTAAGAGCAATGTGCGGGAGCGGACACCATGTAGAACTTGGCGGGATGCTCCGGGTCGGCGGAAGCAAAGGTGACTTCCTTGGTGCCCTTGGTGATGTACAGGCAGTCCTTATAGCCCAGCTCATACTTCACACCGTGGCCAATGTTGGTCACGACACCAGCGATCAGGGTGATGAGGCTGGCGAAAAAGGTGTTCAGGACGAGGAAGAAAACAGTCTTGAGGCCGATGTTCTTCAGACGGACGGAATTGCCCAGATTGGTGATGCTGGAAATGATACTGAAGATCAGCAGCGGGATGACCACAGCCGAAACGACGTGGGCGTAGATGGTACCCACAGCGGCGACATAGGTGTGGTGGCCCTTGAACACGAGGCCCACAATGAGGCCGAGGCCCACAGCCAGAATGGTGCGCACGCCGAAGTCAACGTGCTTTTTCTTGTGCAGGTAGTACAGCAGGGCAAAAAATACGGCAGTCAGGGCCAGTGCGGCCAGATCCAGAATTTCTACAGACATAAAACGGATTCTCCTTTATTTTTGAGTGTGATGTCGTTTTTGTCTGTCAACACATTCGCTCTCCCATGATGTTCCTCCCATTTGGCATAAACCTACTTTGTATGTATGTTTGTTCGGTTGCTGTGGAGTATACTACATACAAACCCTGTTGT
>OHTF01000783.1_pt1 | contig 12029 bp, 7 predicted proteins | sample 1578811 | NCBI WGS metagenome assembly OHTF01 (sample SAMEA3879571, study PRJEB24766) | human gut metagenome | biome: human-associated habitat; feature: feces | place: USA | collected 1985/1987
TACGTATACTTCTTCTTGCCAGACTTTTGCTAAAATATCTTCGCGGGAAAACACACGTCCCTGATTTTGCAATAGGAGCAGCAGAATCTCAAATTCTTTTTTGGTAAGAGAGACTTCAATACCGTCAATACTTACTTTCTTTTTGGTCATATCAAGTATCAATCCTTTATAAACCAGTTGTTGCGGAGCTTCTTTTTCGTTACCCGATGCTGTGCGACGCAACACCGCCTTGACACGTACCATTACTTCGCGCAGGGAAAAAGGTTTTGAAATGTAGTCGTCAGCTCCCAAATTGAAGCCGGTCACGGTATCGTTTTCTGTATCTTTGGCAGTAATGAAAATGATAGGAATAGTGGCGGTGGCTTTATTTTTTTTGAGCATACTTGCCATCTTGAAACCTGAGATCTCACCCATCATGACATCCAATAAAAGGAGATCGTATTTAGTGAGATCCGTTTTTAAGGCTTCTTCGGCAGAGTTGGCAGTATCTACCAAATATCCTTCGTTTTCCAAGTTGAATTTAAGAATCTCACAGAGATCCTCTTCGTCATCAACTACTAAAATGCGGTAATCATTCATGTCGTTCCTCTTTTTATTTACTACAAAACTAATCTTTTCTGATCAGCATTGCAAAGATGGAGCATTTTTATTACTATTTGATGAAACAAATATTACAAAAAGATTACATGCTATAAAATCGTTAAGTTCTCATCGCAGATTACACCATTTTAATGATTCTGCAATCATCCCGCCGGATGATAATTGGAACGCAATAAATTATGATTTCGTAAACTCTCCGGCTACCGGAATACTCATTTGGTAACGTATTTCTCTTTCACTTTTTCCGTGTCCCAAAAGGAACATCAGTTTGGTTAGAACGGATTCCACCGTACTGTCATAGCCGCTGATGACCCCTGCGTCCAGCAGATGGAGTCCGGTTTCATATCTTCCCATTTCCACTGTTCCGGTAGAGCATTGGGAGATGTTGACAATGATGATTCCCCGTGAGGTGGCATCCCTTAGAAGTTCGATGAACCATGGCTTTTGCGGAGCGTTGCCCGAACCGTAGGTTTTTAATACCACTGCGCGTAATCCCGGTGTATGCAGGATATTGCTGATCATGTTTTCCTGGATGCCCGGGAAAAGGGTCAGTATAATTACATTGGTATCATAAAGATAGTGTGGTTTTAATGGCAGATTGGGATCGGCTTTGTGAATACGGTCATATTCATATTTTATGTGGATGCCTGCTGTCGCCAGCGAAGGGAAATTGTATGAACGGAACGCATTGAAATTCTCCGCATTTATTTTTGTGGTACGGTTTCCGCGCAACAGATGGTTTTCGAAGAAGATGCATACTTCGGGTACAATAGCAGTGCCGTTCGGATGTTTGGCAGCGGCTATTTCTATGGAAGTGATCAGATTTTCCTTTCCATCGGTGCGCAACATGCCGATGGGCAGCTGGCTGCCAGTCAGGATAACCGGCTTGCTCAGGTTTTCCAGCATGAAGCTGAGCGCTGAAGCGGTGTATGCCATGGTGTCTGTACCGTGCAGAATGACGAACCCGTCAAAATTATCATAATTGTATTTGATGATCTTGACTAACTTGGCCCACAAGGCAGGTTCCATATCCGAAGAGTCAATGGGGGGATTGAATTGGTAAGAGGAGATGCGATAGTTGAACCGCTTCAATTCGGGGACATTGTCTTGTAACTGGTCGAAATTAAAGGCTTCTAGTGCACCTGTCTCAGGATTTTCAATCATGCCGATCGTACCGCCTGTGTATATTAGCAAAACGGAAGGATATTCACTCTGTATCATGCGCTTCTCTTGTTTAATTTTGGCACAAAGATAGTAATTATGTATAAGTATGACAAAAATAAGAGAGGGAAATAACAAAATGTTTTTCTTTATAGGTGATAACTGCTTCTGCCGGATGCTGTGGATGGAAGAAGTAGAAAGATCAGGTATAAGATTATAGATCTTACTGCTGCAAGATATATAATCTTATACCTGTAAGGTATTATATTTTTCACTTGTATCGCCATGATCTTTCAGGTGGATTTTTGAAGAAGAGGATGTTACGAGTTGTGAAAGGTTAGTTTTTCAAGGCTTCCAGCAGCTTGTCCGCTGCTTTTTCCGTATCTCCGTCTTCTTCATCCAGCAAGGTCACGAATTTACTGCCGATGATGGCTCCTGCGGCATGAGCGGATGCGGTTTCGAAGGTTTGCTTATTGGAAATTCCGAAACCTATCATGCGGGGATTGCGTAAATTCATGTCGGCGATGCGTTGGAAATAGGCTTGTTTCTGTGCGTTGAAATCTTTTTGAGCACCGGTGATAGCGGCGGAAGATACCATATAGATAAAACCGTCGGTATGTTCATCAATCAGGCGGATACGTTCTTCACTGGTTTCCGGAGTGATGAGCATGATGATTCTCACATCTTGTTCCTCGGCTATGGAACGATATTCCTCCATATAATCTTTGAAAGGCAAGTCGGGGATAATCACTCCGTCGATTCCCGTCTCCCGGCAAGTGCGGCAGAAATCCTTGAATCCATATTGCATGATGGGATTGAGATATCCCATCAGCACCAGCGGAATCTGTACTTCTTTACGGATATCTTTCAGTTGGTCGAAAAGGAGCTTCAGTGTCATGCCATTTTTCAAGGCGCGGGTGGCGGCGTGCTGGATAACGGGACCGTCAGCCATCGGGTCACTGAAAGGAATGCCGATTTCAATCATGTTAATCCCTTTTTTTTCCAGGACTTTGATGGTGCTTGCCGTACCTTCTAAGGTAGGAAAGCCTGCACAAAAATAAATAGATAGGATGTCTTTTTGCTTGGTACTGAATAACTGGTTGATTCTGTTCATTGTATTTTTTGTTTTAATTGGTTTATAAATGTGTGGACGGCGGCGTCGTCTTTCAGAGCCGGAGCGGTCTCGAATCCGCTGTTCAGGTCGATACCTGCCCATTGTTCATGCTTGAATTGCAACAAAAGGGAAAGACTGCCGGGACGGAGACCGCCACTCAGTAGGAAAGGCGTCTTTCCCCGATAGGCTTGCAGGATATTCCAGTTGAAGGGTTTGCCGGAACCGCCATATCCGGAGCAGGCAGTATCGAAAAGAAAGTAATCGCAAACGCCCTCATAACAACCGGCGGATTGCAGGTCACTTTCCTGTGCTATGGAAAAAACTTTAATGACTCCCAGTCCGGCGGCTTTTAATTTGCGGCATTGTTCCGGTGTCTCCCTGCCATGCAATTGGATATGGTGCAGACCGAATTCCTGTGCTTTCAGCAGGATGTTTTCGCTGCTTTCGTTGACGAAGACCCCGATCCGGTGGCATTGTTCCGGTAGGTATTCCGGACGATGTGATACGTAGCGGGCAGATTGGGGGAAGAAGATGAAGCCCATCCAGTCTGCTCCGGCTTGCTCTATGGCGCGTATGTTTTCGGGCTCGCGCATACCGCATACCTTGATAATCATTGTTGTTTCATCCTAACATTTCTCTAGTTGGGTTATAAATTCTTTTAAGGCTTCTCCCGGTGCGGGTGTTTTCATGAAGTTTTCCCCTATCAGGAAGCCTCGGAAGCCGGCAGCCCGGAGTTGTTTGACTGTTTCGGGGCTGGAGATGCCGCTTTCAGAGATCCGGAGCATTTCTTCGGGTAGTTTTTTCGCCAGACGGAAAGAGTTTTCCACCTCTGTGTGGAAGCTTCCCAGATTACGGTTGTTGACTCCCACCATGTCAATGTTCTCGTCTATATATTCCAGTTCTTGCTCGTTGTGGATTTCCAGCAGGACTTCCAGTTCCAGTTCATGGGCTTTGAGGGCTAGGGCTTTGCATTGCTCTTTCTTCAAAGCGGCGGCTATCAGAAGGATAGCGTCCGCTCCTACGATGCGTGCCTGATAAAGTTGGTATTCATCTATAATGAAATCTTTCCTTAGAATGGGAAGTTGCACGTGGGGGCGTGCCGAACGGATATCTTTCAGGCTGCCGCCGAAGTATTTTTCATCGGTGAGGATGGAAAGTGCGGAGGCTCCGGCCGCTTCGTAAGCGGGAGGAATGGTATCTGCCTGTGCGTCTTCTTTTATCCATCCTTTGGAGGGAGAGCGACGCTTGAACTCGGAGATGATGCCGTAAGGAGAAGAGGCAAGACTGGCACGCATACTGATACGTGGCATGGGTTCGTTACAATTGTTTATCAGCATTTCTTTGCTGATGGCAGCCTTTTGCAGTTCGATCTCGATTTGCTTGCAGGCGATGATTTCTGTTAATATATCTGTCATTGTATGAGGCGTTTGGTAGTGGAATACCGGGTGTGTAGTCAACTGTTCAGTTCCACAAATTTTTTCAATGTATTCAATGCTTTTCCGCTTTCCAATGATTCACGGGCGATGGCCACGCATTCTTCTATCGGTTTGGCCGGTTCCATGGCTTGTATGGCAAAAGAAGCGTTAATCAGTACACAGTCTGTCTGGGCTTTGGTGGCTTTGTTCTCCAGTACGTTATTGAAGATTTTCGACGCTTCTTCGGGAGTGTTCCCACCATAAAGCTCTTCTTGTCTGGCGAGAGAGAAGCCTAGTTCGGATGGCTTGTAGATGGTTTCGTAGCGATTGGTCATCACTTTGAATTCATCGGTCAGTGAGATTTCGTCGTAACCGTCCAGGTTGTTTACTACGGCAAAGCCAATGCCCAGTTTTTGGAACACGTTGGTATAAAGGCGCATTTGCGGCAGATCGGCGACTCCTAGAAGTTGGTAAGCCGGAAGACATGGATTAACCAGCGGACCTAGCAGGTTGAATATGGTACGTACTTGCAGTGCTTTGCGGACAGGGCCTACACTTTTCATGGCAGGATTGAACAACTGGGCATGCATATAGACCATTCCACATTCTTCCATAGAACGGGTCAGCTTATCCGGATTGTTCGTGAATTTTACACCGTGTTGTTCGATGACATTGCTGGCTCCGCTGACGGAAGTCGCGCCATAGTTGCCGTGTTTGGCAACATGATATCCGGCTCCTGCTACAATGAAGCAGGCGCAAGTAGAGATATTGAAGGTATTTTTTCCATCACCGCCTGTGCCCACAATGTCAATAGGGGTGTAAGCGGAAAAGTCTATAGGTATGCGGGTGGTGAGCAATGCTTCACGGAAACCTATCAATTCTTCTACTTTGATGCCGCGCATTTGGAAAACGGTCAGCAGGGCAGCTATCTGTGCGTCGTTATACATTCCCCGGGTTATGTTGAGCAGCAAATTCTTTGCTTCTTTTCGGGTCAGTTCCTCGTGATTGAAGAGGCGGGATAATATAGCTTTCATATTTATTATGTACGGTTGGGGTTATGCGTTTAGAAAGTTGGCTATCATGGCTTTACCATCGGGGGTTAGTACGGATTCGGGATGAAACTGGATGCCGTGGATATCGTATTCTTTATGTTTCAATGCCATGACGAGACCTTCCTGGCTTACTGCGGTTATTTCAAGGCACTCAGGGAAACCGTCCGTATCTACCACCCATGAGTGATAACGTCCTACCGGCACTTCATCCGGCAGTCCGTTGAAAATGTAATCGGTTTTCTCTCCTTTGTCTTTTAATTGATTCTTTTTAATTGAGATGGGGGTCTGTACGCCATGAAATACTTCGCTCAGATTGGTCAGTTTGCCGCCAAAAGCTTCTCCTATGGCCTGTTCTCCCAAGCATACACCCAGAATCGGTTTCTTGCCGGCATATCTTTTGATTACTTCGAGCAGCAGGCCTGCTTCCGATGGAATACCGGGACCGGGTGAAAGAATGATTTTATCGAATTTTTCCAATTCTTCCAGTTGGAAAGCATCGTTACGTAATACGGTAACTTCGGCTCCCAGTTCTTTTACCAAATGACTCAAGTTGTAGGTAAATGAGTCATAGTTGTCTATAATTACTGTTTTCATGATGATTCGTTTTTACATTTGTTCTGCCAGGATGATTGCTTTTTTAAGTGCTCCCAGTTTGTTGTTTACTTCTTGTAATTCGTACTCTTCATTGCTCTTAGCTACGATGCCGCCACCGGCTTGAAACCATAGTTCGTTGTTGCGGCTGACGAATGTACGAATGGTGATAGCTTGGTTCAATGTGCCGTTCAGCCCGATAAATCCGATACAGCCGCCATAGGCTCCACGGCTGTGAGGTTCGTATTCGCTGATCAGCTGCATGGCTTTTACTTTCGGAGCGCCACTCAGGGTTCCGGCCGGGAAAGTATCAATAAATGCTTTGATGGGATTGGCTTTGGGGTTCAGTTCGCCGCTGACCCGGCTTACCAGATGAATGACGTGGCTGTAATATTGAGCTTCTTTGTAAAATTCTACTTGTACATCGTGACAGTTGCGGCTCAAGTCATTGCGTGCCAGATCTACCAGCATTACATGTTCCGCATTTTCTTTGGGATCAGCCAATAGGTTGGCGGTGAGTTCAGCATCTATTTTCTTGTCTCCGTTGCGGCGGGTGGTTCCGGCGATAGGGTCGATGGTGGCACGCCCGTTTTCTATTTTACAATGGGTTTCGGGAGAGGAACCGAAAATACGGAAGCCTCCGAAATCGAAGTAAAATAAGTAGGGGGACGGGTTGATGCTGCGTAAAGCACGGTAAAGTTTGAAATCATCTCCTTCGTAACGTTGGATAAAACGGCGTGAAAGGACGATTTGGAAAACATCGCCGCGCATACAGTGGGCAATGCCTTTGCGGATGTTCGCCTTATGCTCTTCATCGGTCAGGGTACTGGTGGTTTCGCCTACGGCACGGAAGTCGTAAGTGGTATAGTTACGGTTGTGGATCGCTTTTTCCACATAATCCAGATGGCTGTCCTCACCGTCCTGCAACATTTCCAGTAATAACATTTCGTTGCGGAAGTCATTGAAGACAATCAGATATTTATATAAGATATAGAGCATTTCGGGAGCGTCATTTTTGGGGTCGCAACTGTCTTTTACATTAATGTGCTCAAAGTAACGTACTGCATTGAAAGTGGTGTATCCATACAGACCGCAATAATGATCCGGAGCCAGCGTCCCATAGTCACCCTGTATAAAATCTATGGCCGCACCAATAACCGATGCCTGATCTGCACTCGGCACTCTGTCTGCCGCCAGAACCCAGCACAATCCTGCGATTCCCTGCCAAAGCATGCCGAGCGTTACGGCAATTCTTTTACACCAGATGGTGATTTTGTCACCGGCCTTTTTTTCCACTGCCGTCAGAACTGCATACAATAGCAATATCAGCGCTGCTGCCGCCAGATTCCGTATTACGGAATCCGGAATCTCCACCAGATCTTCATGACCTGCCACCGGAAGCATATACTGCAGGGTACGCATGGCATACCATACAAGGAACAGAAGGATCAGGCTGCCCATGATCCGGATCACCCAGTTTGCTGTCTGCTTTACTATCGATTTTATCTTTGGTAAACGACTCTCCACAGGTATTCTCCTTTTCTTACTGTAGAGTAAACTATTCAGCACCACATTCGCAAAATCGCATCTCCGACGCTTCCTTTTTGCTCATGTGGTTACTTCGTCGCATCAATTCTGCCGCACAGTCTTACGAATGCAGGCATTCGACGCCTGTCAGCAGAATTGCGCTACTCTGAATAGTTTACACATTGAAGCAGCTTCCACCCACAAATTCTCTGCACAGAGAATTATTGGGAAGGCTTTCACTGGTCACACCCAGGAAATACTCCAGGAACTTAAGCAGTCTCTTGGCTTCGTAATATTCCGGTTCTCCCTTATCGATCTGGAACAATAACGGCTCTGCGAACTGCTTTAACACTGCCAGTTCATAGATCAGGACGGAATTAAACATGGCATCCGCATCCTCCTGGAACGGAAAAATATTCTGTTCCTCTCCCCGGCGCACGGAAGCCCACATATCGATGGTGCGTCTCGCATCCGCACCTCTGGTCCTCGCATCTCTGACCATACGGCGGAGAAGTCTTCCGTCCGTAGTCGGGATCCGGTTATGCTCATCAATATTGATATTGGTCAATGCACTGATATAGATCTTGTATTTACTCTCCTCGGGAAGTGCATAAGATGTCTTCTCATTCAGACCGTGGATACCTTCGATCACCAGAATATCATCCGGTCCCAGTTGTTTGAAATTGCCCTTATATTCCCGCTTTCCGGTCTTGAAGTTAAAGGAAGGCAGTTCCACACGTTCACCGGCTAACAATCTGCACATGTCGTCATTGAACTGCTTTACATCAATCGCTTCCAGACATTCGAAATTGTAATCACCGTTCTCATCCCTTGGCGTGAATTCTCTGTTCACGAAATAGTCATCCAGTGCAATGGGATGCGGTGTTTTCCCCAGGGTCTTCAACTGAATGGATAATCTGTGGGAAAAACTGGTCTTGCCGGAAGAAGAGGGTCCGGCGATCATGACAAATTTCACGCCGCCCCTGTCTACGATGCTCTTGGCAATCTCGCCGATCTTACGCTCCTGCTGCGCTTCCTGTACCAGGATCAGTTCACTCAGCGACCCACGGCAGATCTGATCATTCAGATCACCTACGGTCTCAATACCGATCTCCTTTCCCCATTCCTCAGATTCTTTCAACGTCCGGAATAACAGCTTTCTCTCTTGAAACGGCTTAACATGTGTAGGATCTTTTTTATCCGGCAGCAGCAGCATAAATCCATCCTCATACGCTATGACATCGAACCACTTTACATAGCCGGCATTGGGCAGCATATAGCCGTAATAATAATCGTAATAACCGTCCATTTCATAAATATTTACGAAAGAGCCTCTGCGGTAACGGAACAGCTTTTCCTTATCCTTCATCCCCTCTTTCCGAAACAGTTCCATGGCATTATCCAGGGAATAGGATCTCTTCAGAAAAGGTGTCTTTGCCTCCACCAGCTCCCGCATCCGGTTACGGATCTTTGCAGCATTTTCTTCCGTCGCATTGATCTTCTCTTTTGGAGAGATGTAGGAGCCGTTGCCGATGGCAAATTCCACACGACAGCTCTGGGCCGCCTCTCTGCCGTAGACATCAAATACCGCTTTCAAAAACAGCATTGTGGCAGAACGCACATAAGTCTTGTTGCCCACATCATCCTTCAAGGTAAAAAAGGTAACCTCGCAATCCCTTGTCAGTTTCTTGAACAATTCTCTGATCTTGCCGTCTCTGGCTGCCAGTGCGATCAGATTCTCATACTCCTGCTGATAATCGTTGGCCACATCCTCGTAAGTGGCTCCCTGAGGATATTGTCTCTCTTCCCCGTTTATCTTCACTGTGATCATTTTTCTCACCCTGTCCTTCTGTAATCTGCTTTTACAGGTCTTATTGCCTAAATACAATCCGCTTCCTTGCCATTATCATACCAATCCAGTGCACGGGTAATCAGGGTGATCTCGTCTGCGATCTCCTGTCTGCGGCATATGGTTCTGGGATTGTCCGCATCTGCCTTTTGCTCCATGCGTCCCACGATCTGCTTTCGCTCGGTCAGCATCCATTCCAGATACTCCCGAAGTATCCGGTCTCTGCGGGATAAAAGCAGCGGGCCGAACTTTTCCGCCAGTCCGGGATCCAGACCTTCCGTCTTCCAGGAGTCCCCGACCTTCTGCCGTACCGCATCGTCCGTCATCGCACCCAGCCAGCGCACCTTCATCATAAAATAATATTTTCCTTCTTCGTAGATGATATTCTCATCCAGCAGAAGATATCCCTCATCCATCAGGAATGTCCGAAAATGCGGGATCTCCGACTGTGGCTGCAGGATCAGCTCTGCAAATCCCTGTGCCTGTTCTCTTCCTTCGGTAAGAATCTTCTCCATGAGAGGTCCGCCCATGCCGGCACAGATCATCCCGTTCGCCTCTCCGGTCTTCAGGCCGTGCAGACCGTCGGAAAGTCTGGTCTCTATCCTGTCCTGCAGACCGTATTCCCGGATATGCTCTCTGGCACGCTCCAGGGGCCCTGACCGCACATCCATGGCGATCACCCGTGGGGAGAGCCCCTTCTGCACGAGATAGACCGATACAAAACCATGGTCACACCCCACATCTGTTATCACAGTGCCGGGAGTGACCATGTCTGTTAAAGCCTGCATTCGATTGGATAATATAACTTCCGCCATTAATCCAGATAATCCTTCAGCTTGCGGCTGCGGCTGGGATGACGCAGTTTGCGCAATGCCTTTGCTTCGATCTGACGGATACGTTCACGGGTAACGTTGAATTCCTTACCTACTTCCTCCAGAGTACGGGCCCGTCCGTCATCCAGACCGAAACGGAGTCTCAGTACTTTCTGTTCTCTCTCTGTCAGAGTACCCAGCACTTCCACCAGCTGTTCCTTCAGCAGGGTAAATGCTGCAGCATCGGAAGGAACCGGTACATTATCATCCTGAATGAAGTCGCCTAAATGGCTGTCTTCCTCTTCACCGATAGGAGTCTCCAGGGATACGGGCTCCTGGCTGATCTTTAAGATCTCACGCACTCTGTCTACCGGCATGTTCATCTCTTCCGCGATCTCTTCGGGGGTCGGTTCTCTTCCCAGCTCCTGCAGCAGCTGTCTGCTCACGCGGATCAGTTTGTTGATGGTCTCTACCATATGCACCGGAATACGGATGGTTCTTGCCTGATCAGCAATCGCTCTTGTGATTGCCTGACGGATCCACCATGTCGCATATGTGGAAAACTTATATCCTTTACGATAATCGAATTTCTCTACAGCTTTAATCAGACCCAGGTTACCTTCCTGGATCAGGTCTAAGAACAGCATTCCACGGCCTACATATCTCTTGGCAATACTGACTACCAGACGTAAGTTGGCCTCTGCCAGACGCTTTTTCGCTTCCTGGTCGCCCTCTTCCATTCTCTGGGCCAGTTCGATCTCTTCCTCAGCACTTAACAGGGGCACCTTGCCGATCTCCTTTAAGTACATACGGACAGGATCCTCAATGCTGACGCCTTCCGGTACGGACAGGTCGATGTTCTCCACATCCACTTCGTCCTCATCGGTCAGAATGATCTCTTCGTCATCCACATCATCGTCATCGGTAATACGCAGCACATCTACGTTGTTCTGGTCCAGATACTCCAGAACCTTCTCCATCTGTTCCTCTTCCAGAGGCATGTCCGCAAAGAAGTCACTGATTTCCTGATACTCCAGCACATTCTTTTTCTTTTTCGCCATATTCAGGAGCTCTTTTATCTTCTCCGCAAATTTTGCCTGTGTGTTTTCATCCATTTTCGTGGTTCCATCCTTTCATTGCCATTATTTATAGCCATATTTCGTATTTTTTATAACTGTCCCGAGCCGCAAACCCTATTATTCCAGAGAAATGCGGGCTCTTTGTAATTCTTCCAGTGCTTTTTTGCCTTCCACCGCTTTTTTGACCGCGTTGACATCTGTACCCAGCTGCGCCATATAGTACTGGTAGCTGTTGCGTTTGACTGACACCAGAATGTCATGGAAAGCTCTTTCTCTCTCCTGCTTCGTGGACAATTCGGGGAGCGTTGTATGAAACAGCTCCGCTGCCTGCCTCTGCTCCTCTTCATCCTCAAACATGCTGATGATCCCCGCCGGCTGAAACTGTCCGTTGTCCAGCTCTGCAAACATCTTCTCCGCCACCTTGCGATACAATTCCTCCGTGAAATCCTCCAGAGAAATGTACTTACGTACAATCGTATACAGAGAAGGATCATCTCCGATCCAGGTGATCAGCAGTCTCTGGGACTTCCGTCCGCTCTCCGAAGGATCGCTCTTGTTCTGCACTCCGCTGCGGGGACGGGGAATCGGTCTGGCGATTCCCGTCTGGGAAGCATATCCTATGACCATTTTGCGCAGATCATCGGGACGGATCATATATTTTTCGGCAATGGCCTGCAAATAATTCTCCCGCTCCAGATCTTCCGAAAATTCGCACAGTTTCTGTGCGATCTCCCGGTGGAACTTCGTCCGCTGTTCCGGATCACTCTGATCGTATTGTTCACTCAGGATACGGATCTCGAAGTAGAAACTGTTCTCCGCCTGATCGATT
>OHTF01000787.1_pt1 | contig 11993 bp, 9 predicted proteins | sample 1578811 | NCBI WGS metagenome assembly OHTF01 (sample SAMEA3879571, study PRJEB24766) | human gut metagenome | biome: human-associated habitat; feature: feces | place: USA | collected 1985/1987
GAAGCCATTGACTCAATCATTGATGTCAAAGAAGAAAGCGACATCGACAGCCTGTTCTCTGCGGGCGGAACAACGGCATTGCTCAGTCAGGTGTCCGGACTGGATGATTTTGAATTGATTTGCTTTCTTGTTGTAAAATGAACGCACAGGGGTGAAAAACGTGCTGGGCTTACCTGTATCTACCGAGTTCAATAAACGCATCCCGAAGCAGAAGTTCTATGAGAACATCGCTGTCACTCCGGCTATGAAGAAGGCCTTTGTCGAGCAGATCAAAATCATCTACTGGCGCAATAAGATTGCTGCCACCACCCTGAATCTGGCGGCTGGGGAGCAGGTGACGGAGATCGAGGTGTTTGAGATGCGGCTGTCTGCCCCGGAGCTGGACGAAAGTGTGCTGCGCCAGATCGACCGGGAAATTCCGTATCACATCCTCTTTTTGCTGGAATACGAGGGCAAGTATCGTGCTGTCATCGGCTACAAGGAGGCTGCGACAGGCAAGACGGCCTTTAAGGTTGACCGCTATTATTCTACGGATTGGCTGGACGAAGACGACCTGCCGGTGCATCTGGATGGGCTTTCGCTGGATGCCGTGTATGAGAATTTTGTCCGTCAGATTGCAGGCGAGGTTCTGGCTGACAAAAATGGTACTACTCTGAAAGAAAGCGTTGAACAGCAAAAGCAACGGGAACAAATTGAAAAGCAGACTGCTACATTGGAAGCTAAAATCCGGAAGGAAAAGCAACCGAAGAAGAAGTTTGAATTGGTACAAAAACTGAGTGCTATGAAAGACATACGGGAAAGAGGAAAATAAAAATGAAGCGAATTTTAGAAAGTGGTCAATTCTCGAATTATAAAGATGGGATAAGACTGGATTCGGCATCCAGAGAGGTTTCCAGTATTTATCAATCTTATGGAATGACGACAGTTTTTATTTCTCATAAACATGAAGACCTTGAGGATTTAAGCGGTCTTATTGGTTTCTTGGAGAAAAACTATAATGTCAAGGCTTACATTGACAGCAAAGATTCTTCTATGCCGAGTGTGACTTCTGGTGTGACGGCATCAAAAATTAAAGAGCGTATTCGTCAGTGCGACAAATTCATCCTTCTTGCAACGGATTTGGCAGTTGAATCGAAGTGGTGTAATTGGGAACTTGGATATGGAGATGCGCAGAAGTTTAATAGTAAAGATATCGCCATATTACCGTTAAAACGAAAAGGGTATGATGATGCTTCCTATAAAGGAAATGAGTATATGCAGATATATCCATATATCGCTTATTATGATGGAACGGAATTTTATAGAGATAGAACCCCAGTACAAAGGGGCTATTATGTTGTGACTGAAGACGAAAAAGGAAATCGTACAATAAATCCTCTTAGAGACTGGCTGAATAATCATTGAGGAACGAAATAATGGATACTGAAACTGAGCTGGAAGTAAATGAAAAAACAAGGCATGAAGACAAGGTCGTACATCTTCAGATGATACAGGGCGTCATTGATCGTATGTCAACATCAGCAGCAATTTACAAAGGATTTGCAGCAACTATTGTGACAGGGATAGCAGCGATTTCCTTTACAGAGGTGAGCGCATGGATATTATTGATTGCGTTCCTTCCAGTAATCTGCTTTCTGGTGATGGATACATACTATCTCAAATTAGAAAAGCAGTATCGGATTCTGTACGAAAAGATACGGAATGAAAAAATCGTTCCAGATTTTTCTTTAGATTCAAGATGTTCAAATACGGAACTTTATGATGCAAACGCAACGTGGCTTAAATGTTTACAATCCCCAAGCATCTGGATGTTTTATGTTCCAATTATTATTATTGGAGTCATAATTGTGTCGTTGAAATTTGCAGGAGTGATTTAAGATGGCAAAGAGACAAGTCTTTTTTAGTTTTCATTTTGACAAAGATATTTGGCGTGTTGGACAGGTCAGAAACATAGGGGCTGTAGATGGGCAGGAAATATTTTTTGATAATGGTTGGGAAAAAGTTCGCTTGAAGAGCGATACGGCGATTAAAGCATGGATTGACAGTGAGATGAGAATGCGTTCTTGCATAGTTGTTCTCATTGGAACTGATACAGCTTCACGCAGGTGGGTTCAATATGAAATTGAGCAAGCGTGGAGACTTGGAAAAGGAGTCGTTGGAATTTACATTCACGGACTGGAAGATTATTGGGGACGGCAGGCATCAAAAGGACACAATCCTTTTGATGATTTTTACATTGATAGACAAATAAATTATATATCTCACAGAAGTACTCCACTTGATGATAATGACGTTCTGATGAGCGCAGTATGTAAAGCATATGATCCGCCATATGTAACGAGTAAGGTTGTTTATCAAGATATTAAAGATAATATTGAAAAACTGATAGAAGAAGCAATTGAAATCCGAAATCGTTATCCTAAATAAGGAGTTTATAGTTATGGACAACCTTAAAATGCACAGCCTTGACGGTGTACAGCGCAACATAGATTTAATCGGCAAGCTGTTTCCCAACGCCATTACCGAGGTAAAACGCAACGGCAAAGTAGAACACGCCATTGACTTTGACGTTCTGCGGCAGGAGCTTTCCGACTCCATTGTGGAAGGTTGGGAGGAACGCTATCAGTTTACTTGGCCGGACAAGAAAAAGGCGATGTTGGCGGCAAATGCGCCCATTACGGCAACCTTGCGCCCGGTTGTGGCAGACAGCGTTGGTAAGGACGGTACACCCGGCGGCTTTGACAGCGAGAACCTCTACATCGAGGGCGATAATCTGGAAGTGCTGAAGCTCTTGCAGGAAACCTATCTGGGCAAGGTCAAGATGATCTACATTGATCCTCCATACAATACGGGCAATGACTTTGTCTACGAGGATGATTTTGCACAGAGCACTGAGGATTACATGGGCAACAGCGGCCAGTACGATGAAGAAGGCAACCGTATGGTGACAAACACCGAAAGCAATGGCCGCTTTCATACGGATTGGCTCAATATGATTTATCCTCGGCTGAAATTGGCAAAGGATTTGCTGGCAGATGATGGGGTTATTTTTATTAGTATTGGAGATAATGAACTTTTCACACTGAAGCAAGCGTGTGACGAAATTTTTGGAGTTAAAAGTTTTATTTCTGTTGTAACACGTCCGACAGGGACACATACAGGTTTGACCAATAGAGCCATCGTAGGAGAATCTGATTATCTACTAGTATACTCTAAAAATTCTGAAAGTGTCTCTATTGACGGGCTTCCAATGTCGGATAAGGACACTAGAATATATGATATGAATGATGAGTTTGGGCGATTTTTAATTAGACCTTTACGTAGAACTGGTGGTGAAAATCGTCGTGAAGATCGTCCTAATATGTATTTTCCCATTGAAGCACCTGACGGAACAATAGTTTATCCTATTGGTCCAACAGGATATGAGAGCCGCTGGATATGTAATCCCGAAGGATATGATTATTTCAAAAAGGCGAATAGAATTTATTGGAAACAAGTGTCCGATGGGGGAACATTAAAGTGGCAAGTATATCAAAAATTTTATCTTGAGGATAAAAAACGAGCAGTCTCCAATTTGTGGGATGATATTGATGGCAATAAAAAAGCTACAAGAGATTTAAAAGGACTCTTTTCGGATTTTGATATTGGATTTGACTTCCCTAAACCCATTCAGTTAATTGAACGGTGTATTCAAATTTCTAACGATTCTGCAGCAATTATTCTTGACTTTTTCTCCGGTTCTGCTACTACCGCCCATGCCGTAATGAAATTGAACGCCGAAGATGGTGGACAACGCAAGTTTATCATGGTGCAGTTGCCGGAAAAGACGGACGAGAAGAGCGAAGCCTACAAGGCAGGCTACAAGAACATCTGCGAAATCGGCAAGGAGCGCATTCGCCGCGCCGGAAAGAAAATCAAGGAGGAAACAGGTGCGGATATTGATTATGGTTTCCGTGTATTCAAGCTGGATGACAGCAACATGAAGGATGTGTACTATTCCCCTGCCGAGTATGACCAGGGGATGCTGTCCGGTCTGGAATCCAACATCAAGGAAGACCGTACTGACCTTGATTTGCTGTTCGGCTGCCTGCTGGAATGGGGGTTGCCGCTTTCAGAAAGAATGACGGTGTTCCAGATAGATGGGGTGGATGTGCATGCCTACGGAATGGACGCTGAAGAATATCGTGGCTGCAAAGACGGTATGTTTTTTTATGAGGATAATATTCAAATGATTGATAATCATTTATATACACCCACACACACGCGCGTCCCGCTGCTTGCCTGCTTCGCGGACAGGGTGCCGGAGTCTGTTATCCGCGGCATAGCCGGGATGAAGCCCCTCTGCGCCGTGTTTCGTGATTCCTGTTTTCAGGACAGCCCCGCCAAAATCAATGTGACGGAGGTGTTCAAGCTCTTGGCTCCGGATACAAGGGTGAAGGTTATCTAAGGAAGGAGGTTTCAAAATGGATAAAAACGAAATCCGGAAAACAGAACATATGTATTCCACGATTCAAATTGGCGAAACAGTGTTTAGCCAATTTGAAAAAAAACTTCTTGAGGAACAATTATCCGAGGAAGACGGAGGCGAGCTATCATGAAACTGCAATTCAAGCACCAGCAGTTTCAGGAAGATGCGGCCAAGGCGGTGGTGGATGTGTTCGCGGGTCAGCCGTATCTGACGCCGACCTATATGATGGACAGGGGGGACGGGGCTTATCAGATGGGACTGGAGGAGGACAGGAATTTCACGGGCTGGAGCAATCAAAAACTGGTGCCGGAGCTGTCCGATGAGGTGATTCTGGGGCATATTCAGACGATTCAGAGTGCGCATCAGATTGCGCCTTCGCTGAAGCTGGAGGGGCGGTTCAATCTGACGATTGAAATGGAAACGGGAGTGGGCAAGACGTATACCTATATCAAAACCATGTATGAACTGAACAGGTGCTACGGCTGGAGCAAGTTCATTGTGGTTGTGCCCAGCGTGGCTATCCGCGAGGGTGTCTATAAATCTTTCCAGATGACCCAGGAGCATTTTGCCGAGGAATACGGCAAGAAAGTACGATTTTTTGTTTATAACTCCGCCCAGCTGACGGAGATTGATCGCTTCGCCTCCGACAGTTCCATCAATGTCATGATTATCAATTCCCAGGCATTCAACGCCAGGGGCAAGGATGTCAGAAGAATTTACATGAAACTGGACGAGTTCCGTTCCCGCCGTCCGATTGATATGATTGCCAAGACCAACCCGATTCTGATTATTGACGAGCCGCAGTCCGTTGAAGGCAAACAGACCAGGGAGCGTTTGAAGGAATTCTGCCCGCTGTTTACCCTCCGCTACTCCGCAACCCACAAATCAGACAGCATCTACAACATGATTTACCGTCTGGACGCGATGGAGGCGTACAATAAGCGACTTGTTAAGAAGATAGCCGTTAAGGGTATTACCGAAACGGGCAGTACTGCTACAGACGGCTATGTTTATCTGGAAAGCATCAACCTTTCCAAGAAGGACCCTACCGCAACCATTCAGTTCGATATGAAGGGCGCAAGCGGTATCCGTAAAGTAAGCCGTACTGTAGCAGAGGGATTTAATCTTTACGATCATTCCGGCCACATGGAGGAATACAAGAACAATTTTGTCGTTAAGCACATTGACGGCAGAGACGACTCCATTGAGTTCCTCAACGGCAATCAAGCTGTACGCAGGTGATGTTATCGGCAAGGTGGATGAAAACCAGCTTCGCCGTATTCAGATTCGTGAAACCATCCTCTCTCACATTCAGCGTGAGCGCCAGTTGTTCTATAAGGGCATCAAGGTGCTGTCCCTGTTCTTCATTGACGAGGTTGCCAAGTACAAGGTGTACGATGCAGCCGGACAGTCTGGTAACGGCATCTACGCAAAAATGTTTGAGGAGGAATACACCGATATTATCGGAAACCTCCAGTCTGTCATCGGCGAGGACGAATACATTAAGTATTTGAATTCCATCAAGCCTTCCGCAACCCACGCAGGTTACTTCTCCGTGGACAAGAAAGGCAAGATGATAGACTGTAAGTTGGCAAAGAAGGAAACCACCTCGGACGATATTGACGCTTACGATTTGATTATGAAAAACAAGGAACTGCTCCTTGACCGCAATCCGAAGCGTTCGCCTGTGCGTTTTATTTTCTCTCACTCCGCTCTGCGTGAAGGTTGGGATAACCCGAATGTATTCCAGATCTGTACGCTGAAACAGTCCGGCTCTGATGTGAGAAAACGCCAGGAAGTTGGTCGTGGTCTGCGTCTGTGCGTAAACCAGGACGGTGAGCGTATGGATTCCGGCGTTCTCGGAAACGATGTTCACAACATCAATGTGTTGACCGTTATCGCCAGCGAAAGCTATGACAGTTTCGCAAAGGGACTTCAGTCCGAACTTGCTGATGCCGTTGCAAACCGTCCAAAGGCAGTTACGCCGGAACTCTTTATGGGCAGGACTATTACCGATGCCCAGGGCAGCACCGATGTTATCACTGAGGATGTTGCCAGAGAAATTTGGCTGGGTATGCGTATGGAAGGCTACATTGACAAGCAAGGCTCGCTGACCGACAAGTATTACGAAGATAAGGCAAATGGCGAAATCAAGCTGACGGATGAGGTTGCAGGTTCTGCCGAAAGCGTTATCGGTATCATCGACTCCATCTATGACGCCAAGGCAATGCAACCCGAAAACGCTCGCAGCAATAATGTGGAACTCACCGTGGACGAGGACAAACTCGCAATGCCGGAGTTCAAGGCATTGTGGAACAGAATCAATGCCAAGAGCGTTTATGTGGTTGATTTCGATACAGATGAACTGGTGCGTAAGTCCATTGATGCGTTGGATAGAAAACTTCGTGTATCTAAGATTTACTTTAAGGTAGAAACGGGCGCTATGGAGCAGATTAAGTCCAAGGCTGAGCTGGAAAGCGGTGCATCCTTTGTGAAAGAGGAATCCGGAACTTACGGTGCAACCATTCACGCAAGCAGTAATGTGAAGTATGACCTGGTCGGCAAATTGGTAGATGAAACTGGACTCACCCGCAAGGCTGTCATTGCCATTCTAAAGGGTATTCAGCCGTCTGTGTTCAATCAGTTCAAGGACAACCCGGAAGAATTCATCATCAAGGCTGCTGCCCTTATCAATGACGAAAAAGCAACCGCCGTCATTGAGCATATTACCTACGATGTTCTGGATGAGCGTTATGGCACAGACATCTTCACCGAGCCTACCATCAAGGGCAAGCTGGGCTTGAACGCAATGAAGGCGAACCGCCACCTGTATGACCATATCGTTTACGACTCTACCAACGAGCGTGACTTTGCAACCGACCTCGACACCAATAAGGATGTCGCAGTATATGTGAAGTTGCCGGATGGATTCTACATTTCCACTCCTGTTGGTAAGTATAATCCGGACTGGGCGATTGCATTCTACGAAGGCACTGTGAAGCACATTTACTTCGTGGCGGAAACCAAAGGCTCTATGTCCTCTATGCAGCTCCGTCTGATTGAGCAGTCCAAGATTCACTGCGCGCGGGAGCATTTCAGGGCTATCAGCAATGGAAATGTGGTCTATGACGTAGTGGACAGTTACAAGAAACTGATGGACATCGTCATTAAGTGACGCTTTTATATATAGAGAAGATTCGAATGATGCGAAATACGCGTGGCATGAGGCGGCTTTGCTTTTCATACTCCGCCCGATGATGAAACTTTACGGAAGCAGCCCGGAAGCAACCGGAGACGGCGCGGAAGATTTATTCCCGCGGCAGGGAGGAACAAAAGGAAAAGGTGTGTGGGCGATCAGATTCTTTTGCGGCGAGCCGCCAGCAAGGCTGCTCCAAACAGGCCCAGAGAAGCCACAGCGGGTTCCGGAACGAGGTGGTTGTAGATGCTTGAGGAATAGACTTTGACATAATCGATGTCGAATGCGGCTCCGGAATTGGCCAGCGTATTCTGGTCGATTCCCTTATTAACTCCTGCATTTTCCACCCAGTTGCCTCCAATCTGCTGGTCGATGATCAGGTAGAATTCGTTTCCGTCCTTGTCAAAGGGCCAGTTTGCGTTATTGGGCTTTTTGAATGAACCGGTTGCTTTTCCATCCACATAAAAGGTGATGCCTTCTTCCGTCCATTCCATCCCGTAGGTATGCCAGTTTGCTTTTTCAGCACCATCGTTCCAACCGGGGGTGACCCCCTGGGATTTATCCTGATTGGGAACGCCGTTTTGCGACCAGTGGATTGTCTGGTAAACACGGCCTTCGTAATTCAGGTGTTCCATGATGTCAATTTCCCCTCCGACAGGCCAGCCGATGCTGTCGGATTTGGGCATCATCCAGATGGCCGGCCAGACGCCCTGCACGCAATCGAATCTGGCGCGGACTTCTACGTAGCCATATTGGAAGGAGAAGGTTTTCAGGGAATATACCCCTCCGCAGGCGTATGTTTTGGCCGGTGCGGTCTGGTTGGTTTGAGTAGTGTAGTCCCCGTATTTTCCCCACAAGGTCATGGCGGAGTTGCCGTCCTTTTCCCGGAATTCCACAAGGCTTTCGTCCCGGGATTGGTACTTGCGCCAGTCCGGGGCGTTATAGCCTACGTAATCAATGCGGCTCCAGTTATGTTCGTTCAGAGATGAGCCGTCAAAGTCGTCTTCAAAAACGAGTTCCCAGTTCCTGTCGGATGCCCAGGGAGTCGCTGCCATGACGGAAGATGCTGAAAGTGAGAGAAAGAGAAGAGGAAAAAGGAGTGCCGTTCTGATGAACATCATGAGAAAATATAGGGCGGGCGCCGCTGAGTGTCAATAGACAAAAAATTGGCAGGCGGCCTCGGCATGGAGAAGGAAATTCCCTCCGTCCCTAAAAGGGATTGCTCTGTTTTCCCGGCAGGGGCGCTGCGATTGGCGCTCCTGCCGGGATTCTCTTATCACAAAGGCTTTTTGTCATTTCCAGCTGCGGGCGGCCGCAGCTTAAGAGCGGAGAGCCATATTTTTGGCGGCGTTCGCTTTGTACACGTGCAGTTCCGCAAGGCGGACTTTTCCGCCCTTCTGGAAGAGTTTGACGCGCAGCCTGTTGGTGGTGACGGGGTCAAATGTTCGCATGCATTTGATGAATCCGTTGCCCGGAAGCTGGAGCATGCGCAGCACTTCCGGTTCATTGGCGTACATGGCTTTCTGCGCATCGCTGACGCCGGCGGTGGAGGCTCCCAGGGAACCCCAGTGGATGGGGATCCACTTGCCTCCCTTGTAGGCCTCAATGATGAGGCGGTTGTGGCCCTTTTCAATCTTGATGTCCACGGCGCGCAGGGCGGCAGGGGATTTCAGGGTGAGTTCCAGCACCAGGGGCTCGTCTTCCGTGGGGGAAGCGTCCAGTTCCTCAACGGTAGTGGCGTCCCGGTCCATCAGTTTGGCCGTGTCCACACGGCCTCCGGTGGAGGCTTTCAGCTTGTAGTCCTCCACTTCCTCCGTGGAACTTCCCAGCAGTTTCAGTTCACGCACGCGGCATTCCAGGCCGTGCCAGTCCGTGGAAACGCGGAACAGGCAGCGGGAACCCTGAGTCAGGCAGGAGTCATTCGGGGAAACCCAGGTTTTTTCCTTCTTTTTATCCGTTTTGTCGTACACCTCTATCTGGTTGCCCTGAGAGGCCGCGGAAATGTAGGTTCCGTCCGGCAGATGGAAGGAGCAGCCCCAGTTGCCGTGATCCCGGATCAGGATGCCCGGCACCCACAGATGGTTGCAGTTGGTGACTGAGAGGGCCTTTTCTGCACATCCCACTTCAAAGCCGCCCACGGCAATGGGGCGGTCGTATTCCACCTCCAGGTCATTGACGCGCCATTTGATTTTGGCGTTCATTTTTTGCACGCCCGGCTGGGTTGGGCCGCTGAGTTCCTTCTTGTAGGAGTAGACGTTCCATTGGCCGCCGAATTTGGAATTGGGCGTCCAGGAAATGGTTTCCATGGGGGAGAAGGTGGTCGTGTCGCTGAATTGCACCGTGCCGGCAAAATCATATTTGTAGGCGGAGTTGGCTTTCCCTTCCAGCTCCTTGTCGCGGTGAAGCCCCAGGGCGCGGCCGCCCAGAGGCTGCTGGACGTCCACGTTCAGAGAATATTCCCCGGGCTGGGGGTTACCGTCGTTGAGCTTGGGTTCAAAGAAAATGCGCACATCCATGCCCAGAATCATTTCCGCGCAGGTAGCCCTGGTGAGCTGGTCCACCCCGGGAATTTCCATGATGGCCTTGGCGATGGGGAGGGCTCGGTTGTTGACGACATTGATAAGCTTAAAGCGGCAGCCCTGTTCCACCGGAATATTTTTCAATTCCCGGATGGCGGATTTCAGGGAGGCGGGGGCCTTGGTTCCAAGCGCAGCGTTTACCATGGACCAGTTGCGCACGTAGGTGTTCAGGAAGCGGGATTCCGTGTCAATGATGGGGGGCACCTTCCGGAACGTTTTGGCCTGGAATTCAGGCTTGCCCGTAATTGCCAGATTCTGGCGTTCCGCGCAGAGGGCCGTGATCCAGATGCTGGTGCGGATGTAGGTGCCGATGACGGAGTCCGCCGTCATTAGTTCCAGGCGGTTGGGGTTCTGCATCATGCCGCCGTCAAAGGGGCGCAGCAGCGTCAGTTTCCACCGGAAAGCCTCCATGTTTTTGTAATATGCTTCCGGATTGGTTCGCCAGTAGGCGGGGAGAGCCCACATGATGGAGAGCGTCTCGGAGGAGTGGCCCTGGTCACAGCCGCCGATGGGGCCTTCCCCATACATGATGCGGCTGTTTTTTGTGTACAGCTCCGGTCCGCCGCAGATGAGGGAGGCGATGTAGTACGGGCCGTGACGGCCGGAGTAGGTTCCCCCGCATTCACGGTCGGGTTCAAAGGTGAAGGTTTCCGTCATGCGGCCATAGGGCCCCATGCCGGTGGGGCAGATGGACTGGGCATGGTCCATCATTTTGTCCAGCACGCCGTCTTCCGTGCGCGCCGGAGTTTTGCTGGCCAGCGCCAGGAACAGGCACATGTGGGAACCTCCGATGCTGACGCCTGTTCCCCGGTAGCCCGGGTGAATGCCGTGGCCGGTGACGAAGTCCCCATAAAGAACTTCGTTTTTCATGCGCTGCACGCTGTTGCGGATGGCCGGAAGCACGGAGTTGTCCCGGTAGCGCAGCCAGTATTCGCACAGGAAGATGCCCGCGGAAGCCTGGGGGACGGCCCACCAGCATTGGGAGCCGGAGAAGGCGATGTACTGAGCCGCTTTTTTAATGGCGGGGTCATACTTAGGGTTGCCCGTGGCCATCAGGGCCAGGCCGGCCCAGCCTGTATCATAATGGTTGCCGCAGTAGCCGCCCGGGCGTTCCCAAGAGCCGTCCTCGCGCTGCTGGGCCGCCAGCCATTCGCTCATCATGTGGACTACCGCCTTGCTCTTGGCGCAATTTTTGGGGAAGCCGAGGGCATAGGAACCAAGCTGGGGGATTTTGAAGGTGACGTTTTTCACATATTTCTTCACTGCGTCCGGCAGGGCGGAGGAGCCGCCCACCTGTACGGTCACGCCCACGGAGGCGGACCACCTGGGGGTTCCCGTTCCTTTAAGGTTCCAGTCACCCTTGGGGATATCAAAGACCAGGGAAGAGACGGCGTGCGCCTGCCATATTTTGCTTTTGGCGTCGTACCTGGCTTCTCCGTAACCCACGGTGTATTGCTGGGCTTTGGTCAGCGGAACGGTTCCGCCGGGGCCTTCCAGCCTCAGATCCGACCATTCGAAGCCGTCGCTGCCGATGCCGTTGCCGCCGTCATCCACGCGCAGGCGCACCTGCTGGCCGCCCTCTACCGGAATGGAAAGGGAAACGGGCTTTTTAGCCTGTTCCTCCCGGAAGACTTCCTTCCAGAGGGGCTGGATGCCCTGGATTTTTTCCACGCTTTCCGCGGGAATGAGGTTCAGGGTGATTTTTCCGGCTCCTTCCGCCTTGTCCACCAGAAGGCCCGCGTGCATGTCC
>OHTF01000800.1_pt1 | contig 11886 bp, 12 predicted proteins | sample 1578811 | NCBI WGS metagenome assembly OHTF01 (sample SAMEA3879571, study PRJEB24766) | human gut metagenome | biome: human-associated habitat; feature: feces | place: USA | collected 1985/1987
GGTGTTCGTGGTGTCCCTCGGCATGGTCGTCAACCACGAGTCCTCGAAGGCGACCGGCGGCGCGTCCGACGCGTCATCGTCGACTTCGGCCAAATCCCCGAAAGGGAAGAAGACCGCCAAAACCGGCGGCTACGGCGGACTGAAGGCCGCCGGCATCCCCACGCCGGGAGACTGGTCCCGCCAGCGGGTCCTCTCCATCGTCAAGGAACAGCAGGGAGACGAGCGAAAGGTGTCCATGAAGCCCGTCGGAGGCAAGGGAGGCCCCGTGGACGTCGCGTTGGACACCGTCGACAGGATCCTCGACCCGACGCCGTCCGACGAGGAATGGAACGACACGATGCAGCAGCTCTTCCAGCCGGACATCGCGGGCCAGTCCCACGGCCCGTCCAACATGGCGCGCTACTGGTGGAGCCAGCGCAGGCTGAACCCGGACCTCCTGTGCACCGGTCGCCAGTCCGACAACCTCATCATCCAGTCCTACGACTGCTCCACCGACCGCACGTACCAGGGAGACGCGGACGGAATCGTCAAGGACACCCAATCATGGATGCAGGGCTCCGACCGGGTCTTCTTCGACATTCCCGGGTCGATCGGCTCGTCCATCGCATCGTCGACCGACCCGCAGTCGGTGATCTCGCAATACTACGACGCGGTCGCCATCCCCATGGACGACGGCATGTGGTACGTGACGGTGGCCTGCCCCGCGGCGGCCGACCACCCGTTCATGGACGAGAACGGCGACGAGACCGGATACGCGTCGATCGACGACGTGCCCGCCGGCACCCGTGTCTGGCTCGCGGGAGGCTCCGTCGGAGTCGGCACGAACCAGCGCCCGTGTCGTCCGGTCGAGATCACCGTCGGCGGACAGCGGCCGTTCTGGTACATCGGCGCGGACGACGGGAGCGACTGACATGTCCGGCCATCCACGCCGCGGCCGACCCGGGCCGTTCCACCGCCGCCTGCTTCCCATCGTCGCCGTGCTGTGCGTCGTCATGACCACCGGGGCGTGCAATCCCCTCGACGTGCTGCATTACCTCGCCGGCTGCAAGGACGGCTCATCGTCCTCGTCATCGGCCTCGTCGAGCACGGTGGCGTCCACCGCCAAGGGGGAATGGACGAAGCTCATCGGCAAGACCGAGGGCGAGATCAAACGCATGTGGCCCGACTACGTGACGCCATGCTCCGGCTACAACATCGTCTACGGAGGCAGCGGACTGCAATGCACCTGGTGGGCGTGCATGCGCCAACGCGCGCTCGGCCACGACCTCGGCCAGGGCTCCTGGGGCGACGGCGGCATGTGGGGAGCGTCCGCCAAGGCCCACGGCTGGAAGCAGGGGGCCAAGGCCGGAGGCATCGTCTCCTGGACGCCAGGCGCGGCCGTCAGTTACATCGGTTCGGGCGGCTCATGGACCGCCGACGGCAGGTACGGGCACGTCGCGGTCGTCGAACAGGTCGACGGCGACAGCGTGCATATCAGCGAGGGAGGCAGCGGCTTCAAAAACGCCAACGGCGTGGTGTCCATCCATTCCGGCGTCATCAGCGCCAAAAGCCCCGGCGCGACCTTCTGGTATCCCGACGGCAACACCACCGCCGCGAGCAAGCCGTCCGACGGCACCTCATCGTCCTCGCAGGGCTCGTCCGCGACGTCGACGAAATGGACGTGCTCGGCCTCCTCGTCGGACGATTCGGACACGGGAACGGTGAACGTGAAGTACAGCGGGAACGGCTACCACGCCAGCCCCGAGGACGCGAAGGGCATCGCCAAGCAGATGATCGCCAGCGGCTACAAGGAATGGGACAACGACAACGACTGGCAGGCGCTCGTGTGGATCTGGCAGCACGAGTCCGGCTGGCAGTGGAACGCCACGAACCCCACGTCGGGCGCGTACGGCATCCCGCAGTCCTATCCCGCGTCGAAGCTCGCGGCCGCCGGAAGCGACTGGAAGGACAACGCGGCGACCCAGATCAAATGGGGGCTGCAATACATCAAACAGCGTTACGGCAGCCCGCACCAGGCCAAGGAGTTCTGGCTTCGCAACAACGCCTACTGACGCCCCGCGGGCGGATAAGCGGATAAGCATGTAAGCACTTGCTTATCCGCTTATCCCGTTCCTGTAGACATCGTGTCCCGTCCGCCCGCCGCGCGGGACGGAGGATTGTGACGACACGGCCATCCACGACGTCTCCGGGCGGAGGTCCCGGCATGGAAGCCAAGGAAGGGGAATGCGGCGATGGCGCAGAACTTTATAAACGGAATCCTGATTCCGGAGGACGGGGAGCCGCGGCGGGTGGCTCTTGAGACCGACGGGCGCGGGCTGATGGGAGACGCGCTGTCCAGACTGGTCGGCGGCTGCTTCGACACGTTGCCGATCGTGATACCGGGAGTCGACCTGTGGGTCAACGACGACGGCACGTCCGAATTCGGGCCGAACCGAGCCATCTACGCCACCCGGGCGATGGAGGAGAGGGGTTGCCTCAGCCAGATCGACTACCGGCACGTCCCGGCCGAAGGCGAGCTGTACACGATACTGCACGGCCCGATCGTCGCGCTCGGCTTCGACCCGGACAGCGGCGCCAGCGTCTCCCTGACCGAGGAACAGGCCGAGACGGTCACCGAATACTTCACCGAGACATCGCCCGCCGGAAGCGGATTGCTGGAGAACCTTCGTCTTCGTCTCGGCCTGCCATCGTTCGCCGCCGACCCGACGGACACGTCCGACCCGACCGGCATCGCCACGTCGTCCGACGTGGTCACGCCATCCATGAAAGGACTGTGAGCATGGGCGAAGAGATGAAAGGCACCACCAGATACCTCGACGCGACGGTCATGGAATACGCTCTGCTCGACCACGCCCGGCTGCGCACCCCGTACGGCACGCAGGACGACGTCCGCGCGTACGCGGCCGGCGGCGAGAAGGCGGCCCTGCACGACCTCGCGCTGGCATTGGCCGACATGGCGTCCCGGACCGGAATATCGTGGACCACCGCGTCGGACACGGCCCCCACGTTCCGCGACGGAGGGACGGAGGCTTACGTGGAGCTTAGGCGCGACCAGCCGAACGGCCACTACTCCCACCTCGACGCGGAAGCGTACCTCTGCACCGCGGACGGGCCGCGATGCATCGCGCGGCTCAACCTCACCGAACCCGGAGACATTCCGTCCACCGTCAGCGGGGCCGACGGCCTCGCGTCCAGGATCGCCGACCGGCTCAACCATCCGCAGTTCCCGAAGGCCGGCGCCTACGGGCCGACCGCCGGCCGCATGGGCGACTGGTACCGCGGCGTCGAGGAGCGGTTCGCGGCCATGAGCGAGGAGAACCGCCGGACCCGCGCCATCGAACCCGACGAGGAGGCGTACCACGTCGGCACGGGCATGTACGTGACCGCCGAACAGTTCGCCGACGTCCTGCCATCCCCCCTGCTTGCGAACCGGTTCGTGATCATGTCGTTCGGATACGACGCGGACCAGGCGAGCCTGCACTGGAACGACATGGACTACTGGAGCGACGAGGCCGCGGAGACCGCGATCACGGACGGCGACGAGGACGGCTGCTACTGGACCGGCTGCATGTGGGACGAGGACGACTATCCGGACCGGTTGGAGACGCCCGGCATGGAGGAGTCCGCCCGTCCCGGCGGCAAAACCATCTAGGAACCAGACGGATAAGCATGCACGTACGTGCTTATCCGCTTATCCCGTTCCTGTAGACATCGTGCCCCACCGCGCCGTCCCGGCCGACGGACGCTGGAACCGGCCGGCCGCGCATGCGGACGGCCACGATCCGACGGATGGAGGAATGATGGTTTGGATCAACAAGGACACCGGCGTCGTGCTCAGCAAGGACGGGCACACCCTTTTCGTGGACCTCGTCGCCGAGGACGAGGAACGGGAACGCCTCGCGGAACGCTCCGGTCTGGCCGACCCGCATGGGGACATGCCGGACAAGGAATACCTCGAGGCGGCGGTCATCATCCACGACAACGGGCACGCCCACGGCGAATGCTACGCGACTGACAGACACACCGGCATGGTGCGGTTCGGCCGGTTCGAGCTCACGGACATGGAGCTGAACCAGCTCGGACGGGAGCTTCCCTTCCTCGCAGACCGCGAGGACCCGAGAAAGGGGCAGGAGAGGCTGGGCCGTTTCTTCGGCGGAAGCCCCTACGTCCGCCACTCGGAACGATATGTGGGCGGCGGACGGCACGAGGCGAATCCGGACATCCGCGCCGGAATCGCCGACTATCTGGATGCCGCCCTCGCCGAATACCGGGAAAGCGGATACTCCGCCTACGAAGGCGGAATGAGCATGACCGGATACCAGACCCGCGACCTGTCCGACATCAAGGCCTTCATCTCCTACATCGCCTCGTCCCCGGACTGTCCCGCCACGACCACCCTGCGCTCCTGGGCGGAGTACGAGGACCTTTCCGACCATGCGGGGTTCCTCACGGACCTGCTCGACGAGGCCCGCGGAAGGTTGGACGGGTTCGGCCTGTCCGGGCCGGAATGCGGAGCGGGCATGGACGCGGATGCCATGGGCGTCCAAGGGCCCGCCAGGTGACGGTCGGACGTGCTGGCCGTTTCCGCGCCGGACGGCGTGGATTCCACGTTGGCCGCGGATTTCGCCGTTTTGGCCGGGCTTTCTGTCATCGGCGGCGTATGCTGGTGATGGTCGCCTGCGCGGCCGATCAGGTCCGACGGTTTGCGCGGACCCGGATTCCACGGCGATGTTTCCGAAGAGAGGGGAGGACGCCATGGCCGACAGGGCGAGGCTTGTGGACAGGCTCAGGTACGAGCGGGACGCGCGGATCGACCACGCGTTGTTCTATTGGACGCAGGTGTTCATGGCGTACAACTCGAACCATATGGAGGGTTCGACGCTGACGCCCGAGCAGACGCGTCAGATCTACGACACCGGGCGTCTTCTCGCCGACGCGGACGAGCAGATCAGACTCGACGACGCCATCGAGACCAGGAACCATTTCACCGCGTTCAACTACGTCATCGACCACGCCGACGATCCGGTCGACGCCGGCTACGTGTGCCGCCTGCACGCCCTGCTGAAGCGCGGCACGTCGCAGGACGGCGACCCGGGGTTCAACGTCGGCGGATACAAGACCAGGGACAACGCGATCGTGCAGCGCATGGGCGTCGCCATGGTCAGGACGGTGCCGGCCGGCGACGTGCCGGGGATGATGGAGCGCGTGTACGCGGCGTACGCCGGCCTGTCCGACGATCCGGTGCGCATCGCGATGTGCCATTGGATGTTCGAGCGGGTCCACCCGTTCAGCGACGGCAACGGCCGCGTGGGCAGGCTCGTCATGTTCAAGGAGTGCCTGCGCCTGGACACCGTGCCCCCTCTGGTGCGCGACGAAAACCGGAACATGTACGTGCGCGGCCTGGACGAGTTTCCCGGACAGCCGGGATGGCTCGTGGACACGCTGCTCGCCGAACGCGACTCGTACCTGTCCTCGTTCATCGAGACCCTCGCGCCCGGGGCCGTCCGCTGTTCCTACGCGGACGAATGGTCGGAGGGGGCATCCTCCGGCGTGCTGGCCGAGGCCGCGGACTTCGAGCGCGACGTCGAATCGCTCGCGGCGTCCGGAGACGGCCCGGACGGGGACGAGGATCCGTTCGCCTCGTACTACGGCGGCGCGCGTCCGACGACCCGCGGCGGACGATAGGCGGATAAGCATATGCGTATGTGCCTATCCGTTTTCCTGTAGACATCGTGTCCCGTCCGAGCCTTCTGGCGGGAGGACGATTGTCCCATCCGGGGCCGCGGCGGGACGGGAGCGGGTTCCGCGCCGGCCGCGCCCGCAGGCGAAAGGAAATGGATCATGGCCGGAGAGGGCAATTGGTACGACCTGCGCGTGTACGTGGGCAACATCGGCAGATACAACGAGGGCTCCCTGGTCGGCGGCTGGGCGACGCTGCCGATGGGGCGGGACGATCTCGACGCGTTCCTGCGCGACAGGGTCGGCATCGACGGCGAACGGTACGAGGAGTACAGGATCGACGATTTCGACCTGCCGGACTGGCTTCCGGCCGGGCCGGGCGAACGCGTGATAGACGAGCGCACGAGCCTCGAGGATCTGAACGTCATGGCCGGAGTGCTGTCCACCCTTGACGAGGACGACGCGGCGAAGGCGAGGATCTGGATCGAGGAGGGCATGTCGCCCGCCGAACGGCTTTCCCCTCTCGTGTTCGCGAATGTCGCTCTCCAGGCCGACGACATCCCGTTCTATGCGTACGAGGCCGGCACGCGCTTCGATCCCGGCGTCTCGTCGAACGAGGAGGCGTTCGCGCTGACGGTCGCCGAGAACGATCCGGAACTTGCCGAGGCGCTGGACGGACGGTTCGGCCCATACCTGGACCTGGAGGCGATCGGCCGCGACCTCGCCATGGACTGCACGCTGCATGACGACGGCTATCTGGACCGTTCCGTGGATCCGGGCATCGACCCGGAGCTGTATTCGCGCGACGAGCTGGTGTGCCTCGCGGGGTTGGACGGCGGTGATGACGACGCGTGCGTGATGTCCGGCCTGGACGTCCCCATGGACAAAGCAGTGGTCAGATAAGACCATAAAAACCATATAAGCCCTATGTGAAACTCACATAGGGCTTATATGTTCCCGTGATTCAGACACGCGCGGCCGCGCGAACGCCATAGCGCCGCCGCGCGGCCTCGGCGGTGACGCCGAGCGCGCGTCCGATGGTGTTCCACGACTGGCCGCGACGGCCGCCTCGATCTCGCGGTCGAGGGCGTGACGCTGGTAGTTCAGCCTCCGCAGCTCGCGGGACGGGTCGTAGCGCGGGTCGAGCGTCGGGTCGCCCGGCGCCGGCTCGTCCATGGCCTCCATCTCGGCCGCGACCTCGTATCCGTACTCGGCCAGCGCGTCGCGTTCGGCCTTGGGAAGATCCTCGAACCTCATCGCAGTCCCTCCTTTCGCAGGTAGCCCTTGCGGGCCTTCATCGCATGCACGATCAGCTCCACGTCGTATCCGGCGCGGGACGCCGTGCCTATCTCGTACCACACCGCGCCGGAGACCCCCGGCCCGACGTACATGTACGTCGGAGGGTCCCGGTCGTAGTTGATGTCCACCGGTCCGCGGGCCTCGCGCCACGCGTGCAGGATGTCGTTCTCGGACACCCCGTGCTTGAACGCCGAAGGCAGGATCAGCGGCTCGTCGTCCTTGTTTGCTTTTCTCACAATACAATTATAGTTGGCAACAAACATTGGTGTCAAGTGGTGTTCGTGATCCACTGTCGTTTGACCATGGCATATATGGTTCTTATATGGGAATCATTGTATATTTACATGCTTCTGGACGATGCCGGTCTGGTCCCGCTCTTCCCGCGCCGTTGATGTCCGCCACGGATAAGCGGATAAGCATGTACATACATGCTTATCCGCTTTTCTTGTTCTTGTAGACATCGTGTCCCGTCCGTCCGTCGCGCGGACGTGAGGATTGGGTCGTTGGCGGTGGCCGTGTGTGGCGGTCTTGCGGAAGGAGCGGATCATGGATGATCTTTCGTTGCGGGTCTATCTGGAGAACGGGTCGGATGCCATGCGTGGCGGATGGTTGGAGCTGCCGGTCGTGCCGGAGCGTCTGGACGCGTTCATGCGTGGCGTGGTCGGTGTGGATGATGGCGGCGGGTACGCGGTCGTGGATCATGAGCCGGGCTGGTTCGGGGATGTGCTGGGATCCGACCTGGAGTCGTTCTCCGTGTCGTCGTTGAATCTGGCGGCGCGCTGCGTGGCGCATGCGCGCGACCTGGCGGTGGCGGATAGCGTGGATGGGGACGTGTTCCTGGACATGCTGGCGACGGCCGCGGAGTCCGAGGACGTCCGGTTCCCGTCAGGGATCGCCGCGTTGGCGGCGCGCGCCGGGGACGTGGCCGAATTCTGGACGGAGTATTCGCTGCCGGATTCATGGCGCGCGGGCAATTCCTCTCCGGATGAGCTGTACGGCGCGCATGTCGCGTACGGGCTGATGGGCGACGACGCGTATTCGAGCCTGTCGTACTGCATGGATCTGGAGAGGCTGGGTCGCGACGAGGCGTCGAACGCGGGCGTGACGCCGGGGGCGTCGGGCTTCGTGTCCGATCACGAGCCGCTGGCGCCTTCCGGTCCGGTTCCGGACGGGGCGCTCGACGCGTTGGAGGCGTTCGCCTCCGGGTGGAGGCCGCCGTCCGCGGAGTACCGCCCGTTCGACATCGCCGACATCGTGTGCGAGGGCGAGACCGTGGCCGACTACACGTTGGAGGGCGACGGGACGAATTGGGGCGCTCCGGTCTACCAGTGCGTCGTGGATGATGGCTTCGACGCCGGATCGGACGTGTTCGGCGTGGATGTGCTCTCCGCGTTGGAGGACACGTTGCGGCGCATCCGTTCGGCGCGTGCCGGCATGGGCGATTTCGACGAGGTCGCGCGCGAGGTGATGGGTGTGGAGCAGTTCAGGCCCGAGATGTACGACGACGATTACGGTTCGGTGGCGCTCGACCTGGGTTATGTGCTTCCCTCGCCGATGGCGTCGTTCGAGCCGCGGCCGGCGGCCGCCTCCGCGCCGGACGGCGCGGACCCCACGCTGCTCGCCGATGATTCCGCCGCGTCGTCGCGGCTCGTGTGATCGTCCCGCGTCCTCGGACGCGGCCGTCGCGTGGTCTTTCCATCAGTCGTTCGCCTGTTCTTCGGATGGGGAGGGTCGGAACGTCCGACGGGCCGTGTCGCGGCGGCGGTTGCAAGCCGGGGACCGGCGGACGTTCCGGCCCTCCCCATCCTCCGTCCCCGCCTGCGGGGGGCGGAGTCCGGCCGGGTTCCGGGCGTGGCGGACGTGGGGGTGCGGGGGAGCCGGTGGCTCTCCTGCCGTGGTTCGCTCGTGTTTTTCCGTTCCGGCGGTAGGGGGTGGAGGGTGCGTGTCGCGTTCCTCCGCCCCCCTGTCGTCGTGTGGTCTGGTCTTCTAGCGGCGGCGTATGCCGGTGGTGGTGTCGATGCCGTCGTTGAGCATGTCGTTTATGGCGGCTTCGTATCCGTCGTTCCAGCCTTCGATGTAGGCGTCGTCGTATTCCGTGCGCCATTCGTCCCAGATGGTGTCCTGCCATCGGGTGTTGGACACCTGTATGGGTTCGCCTTCCGCGCCTTCGATGGTCTGGGGTGGCGTGAGCCATTGGATTCGTCCGTTTTGGTCGATTTTGGCGAATTTTCCTTGGGTTCCGTCCGTGAGGTCGGTTTGTCCGGTCTGCCATGCGAGTATCGCGTTGCGGCTGTCGCTCGCGTATCGTCCGTTCGTGTGTTTTTGGGCGATGCCGTTGTGGGCGATGTATCCGTGTTCGTCGTTGCCGAGCGTGTAGCGGAACGGGTGCGTGTTCTCGGTGTTGACGGCTCCGTGGGTGGCGAGTCGGAAGTGGATTAGGCAGGGCGTGGCTTTGAGTTCGTTCCAGTGTTCGGTGATGAACGCGAGGGTCTTGCCGTTGTCGGAGTGGCGGACGCGGTGGAGTCCGTTTCCGTCGTGCCATGCGATTCCGGCTCCGTCCGGGTTGGTCTCGCTCATTCGCGTGAGTTGGTCGATGGTGGGCATGCTTCCTTTTTCGGCGGTGACGATGACGCACATTTTTCAGGCTTCCTTTCGTGCGGAGAGACGCATCGCGGGTGTGGTTCGGGGTGTTTGGTAGGCGCTTCGCGCGCTTTCGCGCATGATGTCGGCGGTTTTGAGCTGGTAGAGGTCGTGGCTCTCGAAATGGCGCCACATGTGGCTCGCCCATTCGAGGGCTGGTATGAGTCTGTGGGCGGTGGTCTCGTCCCATCGGGCGAAGGTGCGCAGCTCGATGGTGTTCTCGTGACATCCGTTGACGGCGGTGTGCTTGCCGTCGTAGTCGCCGTGGATTAGCTCGCACCATCGGTTGTTGGAGGTGTGGCGCATGTTGAGGTTGCGTGCCTGCTGGTCGGACAGTCCCTTGAGCGCCCAGTACCAGCGGCTGGGGGTCTGGCGGCTCGTGCGGCGCAGGTGCATGTGCCCGCCAGCCTTGTCGGGTTCCCTTGATTCGGTGTGGATTCCGCGCACGAGTCCGTAGATGGCGTCGAAGTCCTCGCGGGTGAGGATTCGCGTCTGGTATTCGCGTCCCTCGTCGTCGAGGCTCAAATCGGTGCACCAGCCCGCGATGAGCGGGCTTTCCTTGAGTCGGCTCTGGCCGTGCGCGCCGTTGATTTCGATTTCGAGCCCGATGGTGAGCATGTGCTTGTGTTCCTGCATTTTGAGCCAGCACGGGCTGTCGACGTAGTAGGGTTCCTGCCGTCTGCTGTTCCAGCAGTCGGAGCAGTAGGCGTAGTCGCCGTCGAGGTCGTACACGCATTCGTAGCAGAGCGCGCAGTCGCAGTCCTCGCACCTGTATTCGCAGTCGGAGCAGAGCGGGTCGTCGCAGACGTCGCAGCGGACTGCGCAGTCGGAGCACAGCAGCATTCTCCCGCACGCGCTGCAGGGGAGCGCGCAGTCGTGGCAGAGGGTTTCCGCGCATTGGCATTCCTCGTAGCATCCGTGGCACAGGCCGACGCCGCAGTCGTGGCATGTTTCGACGCAGCTCTCGCACAGCGTGACGTGGCATGCCGCGCATTGGTGCGTGTCCCGCGCGGGCGTCTCGCCGCCGCACTCCGCGCACTTGCCGGTGGTCGCCTCGTTTTCCTTGTCGTTGTCGTTCATGGTCTTTCCCTTCCATGGTTCGGACGGTTCCCCCGTCCGTGGGTCGTCCTGTTCTTCGGACGCATGACGGTGGGGCACCTGGTCCGGAGCCCGCCTGCGGGCGGCGTTGCGCAAGGCGCGTGGACGGCATGGGCATCCGGAGGCCCGTGGTATACACCACGGGACGATGGTTGCCCGTGCCGGACGCGCGGATCCTTGCGAAGCGCCGGGCCGGGTGGCACGCTGGCATGCGCCCGACCTCATGTCCTCGTTCCGGTCTTCGGGGATCGCCGGTCGTGCCGGTCCGTTCGGTGTTCGTCAGTTTTCCGGGTGGGGGAGGGGCTTCGGGGCCAAGAGGGAAGGCTTCGTCTTCCCGGTTTTCGCATGGTTTTTATCTGGGGAGGTCCGCATGGTGGAGGTCGTGGACGGGTTGACGTGGACGAGGTCGAAGCCGGATCTGCGCATGTATCGCGAGATGTTCGGCATGTCCACGGCGGAGTTCGGCCGTCTGGCGGCGGTGGACGGCAGGACGGTGAGGGCTTGGGAGAATCCGCGGGAGTGGGTTCCCGACAGGACCGCGTGGATGGCGGTGGAGTCGCTGTGGCGGGATGCGGAGCGCATGGCGTCCGGACTGGTTCCGGAGGCGGGCGCGGATCCCGTGGTGCTGCCGTATGGCACCGGCGCGTCGACGCCCGCGTGCGTCGCGTCGAGGATCGCGGCGGGACGCCTGGCAGCGGCGGGACGGCCGTGGGGCGCGTCGTTCCCGCGTCCGGATGGTCCGGACGGCGGGAAGGCGCGGTTCCGTCTGATGACGGACATGCTCCACCTGGGCGGTGAGAAGGGGTCGGTCCTGTTCGGCGTGACCAGGCAGACGGTGTTCGCGTGGAGGCATCCGCGCATGCGCGATTCGGTCCCGTCGCCCGCCGCGGTCGACGCGCTCGACGCGCGGTGGTCGGCGATGGTGGCGCGCGCGTCGGAGCTGGCCGCGGCCGACGGACGACGGCGGATGGCGCCGCCGTTGACGTTCTACCGTCTGCGTTCGGACTGGGAGGCGTGGCATGGGCCGGACGACGGCGGATGGCGCAGCGAGGACTGTTCGGTGTGGCTGGCGGCGGTGCTGCTGCACGACATGGGGCTGGAGCCGAGCGTCGTGTACGCGGAGGCGGATCCGGAGGCCATGTTCTGACCGCCGTGGTTTCCGTGGGGCGG
>OHTF01000803.1_pt1 | contig 11864 bp, 10 predicted proteins | sample 1578811 | NCBI WGS metagenome assembly OHTF01 (sample SAMEA3879571, study PRJEB24766) | human gut metagenome | biome: human-associated habitat; feature: feces | place: USA | collected 1985/1987
GGATGTTCTTCTCTATGTTTTTTCGTACAGTCACTCTTGGAGGGCGATTACTCAATCATTCCATACGCCTTGTAATCTTAAATTATCTGTATAATGTCTACCAACTTTTAAGACTAGTTTCTATCCTTTGTTAGCCGTGTGCAGTGTTTGCGTTATTCTCAACAGCGAGAATAAAGTCAGCCAGTGTCATTGCAGAGTTTACAAATAGGCGAGCATGATAGTCGCGGATTGGAATCCGTTTGGAACCAACACCGTGGGCATCACTGTCTTTGTTACGCATTTCAGAAATAGCAGATACGATACTATTCAACCCAGAGAGCAGTGTGTTGATTCGCCGATCTGTATCTTTGTCTGTGTGCATATTGTAAAGCTCTCGAACCTGCTTGAATAATTTCATCATATCTCCATTGTCCGAAGGAGCAGCGCCTTTCTTTTCAATGACATAACAAAATGTTTCTTCAAGCAAAGTTCTGGACTTTGTAATTGCGCTATCAAAGTTGTTCTGCTCCACATCGTCCATAGCACGACTTGAGATGTCTTTGATGTATTCTCGGTCAATGGCTTTAATTTTAGGTGTTTCTACTTCAGGATGACTGCCGATGGGATGAACAATAAACTGTTTTCCAATAAGGGAAAGCTCATTGCCGCCGAAATATAGAATGCCATTGATCATCTGGATTGCTCTTGAAGTAATATAGGTATAAGCAGCATCAATTTCAGCGACATTATAACCGAATAAGGCATCGGCGAACTGAGCTTTATCGAACAAGTAGCTTAATAAAGCGGAAAACTTATCTTGTTCGATGCAGTAGTCCATAAGATTATCGAGATATTGCCATCTACTCAGGGTTGCATCCCGATTGTAACTGACAGGCAGTCCAAATTGGTTTGAAATGTCACACAGATTAGGGCCACTTAGATACGGCATTCTTACCTCAATTGTTTGTCCATCAGAGAACAGATAAGTACCCATCGGGGTGTCACCATCGAGAATGGCAAGGATATTTTTGTTTTTTAGTAAGGCGTAAGGCGATGTTTTAGAGTTCATGCAAAAATCACCTCTACATAAATTCAATCAATTGTTTTCTTCAAAATTTTCAACCTGCTCCATGACCTTTTTGAAAACTTCGGGGCTGTACCGCGGTGGATAGCCGTTTTTTACAAGGCAGATCTTGATCTCCAGCTTCAACTGATTGCGGACGTTCTGGTTGTTCAGCCAGTCAGCAAACGAAGATTTGGTGTCGATGATCTCTTTGACCTTTTGCGCCAGAGCCTTGCACTTGTCGTTGATGACAACGCCGCCAACCTCTTTATCGGTTCCGTATTCAAAATCATACTGGTCCCGCAGGGCAAGGAGAATATCGTAGAACGCCTTTTCTTCAAAGGTCAGACCGATCTTTCGGAAGCTCTCCTGGCTTTCCTTCATTTGGCGCAGAACTTCCAGCGCATGGTCATAGGCGGCTTTGATAATATCGTCTGAAGCCTGCTCCTGTGCTTCGCCGACTTCCTCGATGCTCAGATGCTTGCGCCGTTCATGGTAGGCACGGATCGTGTCCTCCAACATCTGCTCAAAGGTCTTTGCAGCCAACTGGTTCACCTTGCTGTATTCCCGGATCTGCTTCCGCATCATCTTCACAAGAATCTCCAGCTTGGTGGCAGGCATCTTGATATCGGATAGCTTTTCAAAATACTCCGGGCTGAAAATATCTTCTTCCTCGCCAGTGTCAAGAATGCTTTCCACCTGATTGTATTTCAGGGCTTCTTCCACCATCTGGGACACATAGCGGTTCATGGTGTCGGTATCCACATCACTGGTGCCGCTCATTTTGCGGACAAAACCGGCAATCGCCATGAAGCACTGTGCAAGAGCAGATTCGTCCTCATGCAGCTCGCCGGAAGGCTGGCAGATGTCATAAGCAACACGCATCCGCTTGACGGCTTTGAGGAAATACGTTTTGAAAGAAACCTTCTGGCTGCCGTTCTTGCTTTCGGTGTTCAGTTCCTCCAAGGATGCAAAAACATATTCCGCACCCTTTGCCAGCGCACGGTAACGCTCCACCGGATCGCTGTTCTCGCTTAAAAACGGAGTCAGGTCATAATTGGTAAAAAGCTGCTTGAGGATCTCCAGTTCTTCCCGGAATGCTTGGGTCGCCTGCTCCACATCATCTCTTGTGGGAGCCACCGAGGTGTTGCCACCATAGATCTTCATGGCTTCCCGCATATTGTCCCGGATGCCGATGTAATCCACGATCATGCCATACTCTTTGCCCGGATATTTCCGGTTGACACGGCTGATGGTCTGGATGAGCAGATGTTTTTGCAGGGGCTTGTCGTTGTACATATAGGTCAACGACGGCACATCGAAGCCGGTGATCCACATATCGACAACGATGACAATGCGGAAATTTGAGCGGTCATTCTTGAACGCAGCATCCAGCATATCCGAACGCTTGTCGTTTTTGACACCTCCCAGATAGTTGTACATTTCCGGCTTGTCGTTGCTGCCCACGCTTGCCACCATCGCAATAAAGGGCACAGGTTTCAGCTTGGAAAGTTCTTCCTCCGTGGCGGATTCCCCTTCCGGCACTTTTCTTTCCACGAACCACTCCGGGTATTTTTCTTTGAACTGTTCCAGCAGCGCAAAAGCGATGGGGCGGCTGGAACAGACGATCATGGCTTTCTGCACCCGCTCCGGGTCCTGCCCGCAGGCAGAAACATAGTGGTCGTGAATATCCACCGCCAGCCGTTCCAGACGGGAAGGCTCGCCCAGAATCACCTCCATGGAACTCATGGCGGCTTTGCTGGCTTCGATGTCGTCTTTGGTGGCACCCTCGTCCGCACAGCGTTTGTAATAGGTCTCGATTTCCTTGACCTTTTTCTTGTCCAGAAGCACTTTTGCAATGCGGGGATGGTACTTGATGGATACGGTCAGACCATCCGCCACTGCCTGATCCATGGTGTAGCGGTCGATCTCATCGCCAAAGGTCTGGTAGGTCTCTGCAATGGGGGTTCCGGTAAAGCCCACAAAAGTTGCTGTCGGGAACGCCTCCCGCAGCACCTTTGCATAGGGCTTGGACACCAGTGCTTTCATGTTCTCGTCGGAATCTTTGCTGAACTGGATCTTTTTGGAGTGTTCCAGTTGTGTCCGGTGGGCTTCGTCGGAGAAGCAGATGATGTTGCGCCGGTTGTTGATCAGCCCAATCTTATCCTCTTTGCGGTCGCAGAACTTTTGAATGGTGCAGATGTAGAAACCGCCGCTCTGCCGCTTGCCCAATTCGTCCCGAAGCTGGGCACGGTTTTTGACCACAGCCACCTGCCCCAGATTCAAAAATTCCTGACTTCTGGTAAAGAGTTTGGCACTCTGCTTTTGCAGGTCCTCCCGGTCTACGATCATCACGATGGTGGGAGATCCGATTTCGGGCACATCCGGGCAGCGCAGTGCCAACTGCCGGGCAAGAAACGCCATGGTGTAGGTCTTGCCGCAGCCGGTAGCACCAAAATAGGTGCCGCCTTTTCCGCTGCCGCTTTTGACCGACTTTACAATGCTATCCTTCAGCAGCCGTGCCGCAAAAAACTGCGGGTAGCGGCAGACGATCTCCACCTCGCTGCTGTCGTAGATACTATCCTGAAAATAGATGTAATCCCGGAAGATCTCCAAAAAACGGGCAGGACTATAAACGCCGTTGATCAGAGTTTCGGTTTCCGCAAAAGGCAGCGCAGAGATCTTGTCGCCATCCTCCACACGCCGCCATGCGTAGAAATGCTCATAAGGGGTACGCACCGTACCAAGGCGGGTCTTGACACCATCGGAGATGCAGGCAAGGGGGCAGTAGTGCAGCAGATGGGGGATGTCCCGCCAGTAGCGAATGGTGATCTGCTCCCAAGCATCGTGAATGGTCGCATTGGCGGCAGCTGGGTTTTTCAGTTCAATAATGCACAGCGGCATTCCGTTCACGAACAGCAAAACGTCCGGGCGGCGGGTCTCTTTCTGTCCGTTGTTGGTGTACTCCACAACAAACTGGTTCACTGCCCGGAAAATGTTCTTTCCCGGCTCCTCAAAATTGATGAGGGGCACCATCCGTGCCAGACCGTTCTGGGGCACAAACTGGATGCCGAACACCATCCAGCCATACAGCTTGTGCAGGGTGGCAAAATCGCTTTCGCCGCCTGCAAGATGCACGGTATCATAGAGCTGGTCGATCTCCCCGGCAGTCAGGTCCGGGGCATTCTCTTTCAGAAATTCTTTGAAGTCCGCTTCCAGCAGCACCTCATGTCTGGACGCACGGTGGAGCGCATTGCCTGCCGTGTAGGTCCATCCGGCTTTTTCCAAAAAGCCCAGAAAGGCATTTTCGTATTCCGATTCGCAGTAGTGGCCGTTATAGTCCTTTAACTTTGCCATGATTTACGCCTCGTTTGTTCTCATTCCTTCTTCGATAGAACCCTTGATCAGGATGGGGCAGATATTTTGAATTTGAGCTTTCAGCTTTTCAGCAATTTCCTTGCGGGTATTGTACGCCTTGAAAATGTCCACAATGTCCTGTTGGATTTTAATGTCAGGAACTGGGATTTCCACTTCACATAAGTCAGTAAAATTGAAAAACTCGGTTGAACTTCCCCATGAATTTGTGATTACATAACGATCAAATTCAGAACGATTGAAAAACATATAAAGCCATTGAGCTATAAGCTGTGTTTGATATTCAGGCTTGATACGAAATACAACGTAATCTTCTGTGCAGATAATGGGGGATTTTCCATCATTGTAGGCTATACTGAATTTAGAACCGTTTCGAGAAGTGCGATGATTAAAGACAAAATCTCCCGGATAAACAATTTGAAATTTACTTAAATCACGCCCGTTTAAGTCTGATTTAGATGGCATCAGTTCTTTTGTATTGTTGACGCCTCGAACATCCGATGCGCCATACGCTAAATCGGAATTGACATTCTCACAGAGAATGAGGTAGGAAGCAAGATTTTTAAGTGGAGCTATCTTTTTAAGGGTTTCAACATACATATCGCAAACCAACTTCAAATCCCCAAGTCCTTTTTCGTAGCTTTGTTGATTGGCAAGCATGGCGTTGTAGATGTCCACATATTTTTGCTGAATAGGAATTGACGGAAGCTGTATTTCAAACTCTGACAAATTTGCTACACGAAAATAATTTCTTGCGGAGCCAATAGCCTCAAACCAGCACTTTCGTGCAAACTCATCACGCTTAATATAAATGTTTAGATATTCAGGCAAAACTATATCGGTCCGAGTAACGAAAAAGACCTCGTAGAGAGACGAGCAGATAGCCTTGTCGAAATACTGGTTAAGTGCAATGGAATTGAGTTCCATTCTTGCAGGGTTGAAGACAAAATCGTTTTTGTAGTACACATTATAAATCGAGGTATCGGCTCCGTCTTGCCGCGGCTGAATAAACCCATCTTTAGAGACGCCCCATGATGGAAGCTGTTCTGTGCCATCGTATTTTTCACGTCGCTGTTGAATCAAATCTCCCAGCCGATATTTAGTCAATGCCATAGCCGATCCCCCTGAATGCTTTCTCCAGCATCCGCTGGGAATCCTTTTCCTGCTTTATGATACTCTGCATTTCGGCCTGAATCCGTGCCATTTCTTTCTCATAGTCAATGTCCAAATCACGGTCGATGAACTCAATGTACTTGCTGGGGGTCAGAACCCAGCCATTCTTTTCAATTTCTTCGATGCCAACACTGCAATACAGTTCGGGAACGGCATAGTTGATGCTATCCGTGCCCTCGTTCTGCCAAGTATGGTAGATGGCCGCAGCCTTTTCAATTTGGGTGGTATCCAGCAGAACTTTCTTTTTGCCCTCACCCTTGACCGGATTCTCAGTCCATGTACGCAAATCCATGAACAGAATTTCATGTTCCCGGTTGCGGAGCATCCGTCCATGATAGCTGCCGCCCTTTTTGTTCTGGTTCAGAATCCACAGGGTCACGCTGATGTCGGTGGTGATAAACAGTTCACGGGGGAGGACGATGATTGCCTCCACTTTGTCGTTCTGGATCAGCTTTCTGCGGATGGCAGCAGCGTCACCATCATTCAGCGCACCGTTTGCCAGCAGAAAGCCTGCAACACCATTGGAGGGCTTCAGGTGGGAGAGAATGTGCAAGACCCACGCATAGTTGGCGTTGCTTTCCGGCGGGGTCTCATAATCCGCCCAACGGGGGTCGTCTTTCAGGTTGCTGTCGTACCAGCCTTTCAGGTTGAACGGCGGGTTCGCCATGATATAGTCGAAGTACAGCCCCTTGTGCAGGTCATGGGTAAAGCTGGAATCGTTGGTCTCGCCAAGGTTGTGGCTGATGCCACGCAGGGCAAGATTCATTTTGGCAAGGCGGTAGGTGGCGGCTTCCTTTTCCTGACCGTAGACATTGATGCGGTTGATACCGCCCTGCTTGGACTGGACAAGGGCGGCACTCTGGACGAACATACCGCCGGAGCCGCAGCAGGGGTCGTAGAGTGTGCCGTCGAAAGGTTCGATCATGGCAGCGATCATCTGCACAGCATCATGGGGCGTGTAGAACTCGCCCTCCTCCTTGGTGGCGTTGACCGCAAACTCTTTCAGGAAATATTCGTAGACTCGACCGATCAGATCTTTTTCCTCGCCAAACTGCTTGTGGCTGATCTTGTTTATCTCGTCCACGATCTTTTTGATGTCGTTGGGGGCAAGGTTGCGGGTGGTAAAGGTGCCCTCGATAAAACAGCCCTTCAGTTGCTCGGAACCGGCAGCGATGCTGTGCAGTGCGGTGTCCAGTGCCACATTCAGGTTTGCCGCAGGCGTGTTGATGATGGTGTTCCATCGTGCTTCCGGGGGAAGATTGTAGGTTCCATCCGGGAAGGTGGGGTCATCAAAAAATGCTGCATGAATGTCTTTATCGTCTGGGTCAAGCCCCTGTGCCCGAAGTTCCTGTTTCAGCTTTTCAATGCCGTCCTCGTATTTCTCACCAATAAAGCGCAGGAACACAAGGGTCAGCATCATGTCACGCTTTTCAAAAAAGAGCCGGAGTTGCGGGCAGCGCGCAGGTAGTCCCGGCAGTTAAACAAAATTTGATCCAGATTCAAAGCCTTTTCTTCAGCTTTCTTTTTTGCCATTATAAGGTTCCTCCAGAATCTTCTGTAATTGTAACAATTTTATCACAGACGATACCAAACATCAATTCGACTTTACAAAATGGCACAAAAGATAGCGTTTACACGTTATCTTATCGTATAATCTAATTTCATAACTCTCTCAAACTCCAAATTTTCACCCAGATATAATAATCATGATCCAAAGCCTCTGAGTCGAAAGACTCAGGGGCTTTTTTATGTCTGGAGGTGAGCATTTTGTTATTCCGCACCACCACTATCATTATTACCATCGTATTTTAAAGCGCAGCTGCGCAGAAAGGAGAAAGCATTATGAACTTTTGGTCCGAAATCGTCAAAGAGGTTGGCACCGTCCTGGTGGAAGTCCTCGTCCGCATCGCTGAAGAAATGGAAAACAACAATTGATCACAGTACACTGAAAAGGAGATTTTACTATGCCCGCAAATGTTGAAACGATGTTCTCTGTCCGTGAGACCCCTTGGCACGGCCTTGGCCGTATCATCATGGATGCCCCTGCAAGCCGTGAAGCCTTGGAACTGGCCGGTCTGGATTGGCAGGTAGAGAGCCGTAATATCTATTCCGGCACGGGTGCTATGATCCCCGGCTATCGCGCAAATGTCCGCAGCACCGATGATGCTGTTCTGGGTGTGGTATCCGACCGCTACCGCATTGTGCAGAACGAAGAAGCATTTCAGTTCACCGATGACCTGCTGGGTGAGGGCGTTACTTACGAAACTGCCGGTTCTTTGCAGGGCGGCAAGAAGGTCTGGATGCTGGCAAGGCTTCCGAGGAAATATCTTATCGCTGGAGATCAGGTAGTACCATATCTTGTGATCTTCAACAGTCATGACGGAAGTTCTGGTGTGAAAGTGGCCATGACTCCGATCCGTGTGGTCTGCCAGAATACTCTGAACCTTGCGCTGAATACCGCAAAGCGCAGCTGGACTGCACGCCACACCGAAAATGTTCTGCTCCGCGTGCAGGATGCCCGTGAAACCCTGCAGCTGGCCAGCAACTATATGGTTGAACTCGGCAACCGTGGCGATGAGCTGGCTCGCATCGATTTATCCGATCACAAGGTGCAGGAGTTCATCAATGAGTTTTTCCCGATTTCTGAGGACCTGTCCGATTGCCAGCGGAAGAATAATCTGCGCCTGCAGGAAGAACTGAAGACTCGCTACTACAACGCACCGGATCTGGAATGGGTCGGCAAGAACGGTTGGCGCTTTATCAACGCAGTCTCTGATTTTGCTACCCACGCAGATCCTCTCCGCAAGACCAAAAACTACAACGAGAACCTGTTCCTGCGCACCGCAGAGGGCAACCCCATGATCGACAAAGCCTACAAGATGGTGCTGGCCGCAGCATAAAGGAGCAAGCCATGAATGATGTAAATAACCGCATTTTCAGGGAATTCACGGAATTTTTTGACAACGTTGAGAAGAGTGCTTCTGAAATCAGCGTTACCATGGCTTATGAGATCACGATGAAAAGTACCATCAGCACCGCCATTATTGTTTTGGAATCCGAGGGCAGACTGGAGGAGCGCTACTGGAACCATCTCAGGGTGCAAAATAATATTCTGGATTTTCTTTATGACCTGTGGGTTGGCTCTTGCCATTCATTGGCCAGCGACTTTTCCACCATCATGAAAGACTTGGTGGAATATGACTTCATTCTTGCGAATCTATTATGAAAGAAAGGATGCAAAGCGCATGAAAAGATTGATTTCAACTTTGAACCTGTCCAAAGAGGATTGGCTCCGCTACCGCAAGTGCGGTATTACCGGCACCGATGCAGGTGCCATTCTGGGTGTAAATCCCTATCGTTCTGCTTTTCAGGTTTACTGTGACAAAAACAGCGAAACTATTGAGAACATCGATAATGAGGCTATGCGGCAGGGCCGTGATTTGGAGGATTATGTGGCGCAACGCTTCACCGAGGCCACCGGTCTGAAGGTACGCCGAGCAAATGCCATTTACCAGAGTGAGGAACATCCGCTGCTTCTGGCAGATTTTGACCGCCTGATCGTTGGGCAGAAAGCCGGGTTGGAGTGCAAAACGGTCTCGCCGTTTTCTGCGGACAAATGGGCTGATGGAAAAATCCCTGCACATTACATGGCTCAGGTCAATCACTATCTGGCTGTCAGCGGTTTTGACTGCTGGTACATTGCTGCTCTGATTTTCGGGAAGGAGCTGGTGATTCACAAGATCACAACCGACAAAGAAGTTCTGAACAACCTCATTGCCAAGGAAGAGCACTTCTGGAAATACAACGTGATGCCCGAAATTCCGCCTGTACCTACCGGAAGCGAGGGGGATACACAGCAGATCAATCAGCTGTACTCTGCAGATGATCGAAACAAAACTGCCGATCTGAATCCCATCCGCGACCTGTTGGACAAGCGGCAGGAACTTTCTGATCAGATCGAACAGCTGGAGCAGGAAAAAGCCTCTATTGAACAGCAGGTGAAGTTGGAGATGCAGGACGCCGCCTATGGTACAGCACCGGGCTACAAGGTGTCCTGGGTATCCTCCGAAAGTAAACGGGTAGACTCCCAGCGTTTGAAGAAAGAACAGCCCGATATTTTCAATCGGTACAGCAAGAATGTAAGCAGCCGCAGGTTTACCATTATCCATGCAGCATAATTTTTGTACGCCTATAGACACACAAAATTTGCGCTTCAGCTATTTTTGTTTAATAGAAAAGCACAATACTGTTTACACAACAATAATTGTATGCTAAGATAAGAATATGAGGTGCTGCACGATGGTTCTGCGCAAAAGTTATTTGGATAAGATCATTCCTTTTATCGATCAGGATCTGATCAAAGTTCTGGTTGGAATCCGGCGCTGTGGAAAAACAGTCCTTCTCGGTCAGATCAAGGACGTGCTCCTCCAGCGCAACATTCCCGCACAGAACATTATTCAGGCCAATTTTGAGTCCATGCGCTTCCGCAACACCCGTACTGCAGAAACGCTTTACGACTACATCGCAGAAAAAGCGGAAGGCTGCACCGGCAAAATTTATATTCTTCTGGATGAGATTCAGGAGGTGGAGCGCTGGCAGATTGCAATCAATTCTCTTCGTGTCGATTTCGATTGTGATATTTACCTGACCGGCTCCAATTCCAAGCTGCTTTCCGGCGAACTGGCAACCTATCTTTCCGGACGATACATCCAGATTCAGGTTTTCCCCTTTTCGCTGGCCGAAGCAAAACAGCAATGCATTGAAAACGGAACCTATACTTCGGATGAAAAGCTCTTCGCAGACTATTTGAAGTACGGCGGTTTTCCGCAGCGTTTCTTCCTCCCTGACGATCATTCAATCACCACCTATCTGGACGATCTTTACGAGGCTATCATTGTCCGTGACATCATGCTGCGCCACAATATTCGCGAACAGACCGCATTACGTAATGTCCTTGCATTCCTGCTGGACAATATCGGCAATCCGTTTTCTGCCCGTAATATCAGTGGACGCATGGTTTCGGAAGGAATCAAGACAACCACTGCTACCGTACTGAACTATGTTGATTATTTCAAGGAAGCCTTTATCCTTCTGAATGCACGCCGCTATGATATCAAAGGAAAAGCGCTCCTGTCCAGCACAGAAAAGTACTATGCAGTCGATCTTGGCCTGCGGAACGTTATCAAGAAAAGCGAAAAGCTTGACAGCAACAAGCTGTATGAGAACATCGTATATCTGGAAATGCGGAGCCGTGGCTATGAAGTTCAGGTCGGCAAGCTGGACGACACCGAAATTGATTTTATCTGCTACCGTGGAGATGAAAAGCTCTATATTCAGGTTGCTTACCTGATCACTCCCGCCGATGAAGAACGGGAGTTCGGTAATCTTGAGCGGCTGCACGACAACTATCCTAAGTATGTTATCAGTGGTGATTTGGTGAATTTAAGCCGAAACGGAATCATTCATCGAAACATCATTGATTTTCTGCTCAATCCGTAATTTTCACATCATGGGGCACAACAGTTGACGCTGTTGTGCCCTTTTTTCTTTATCAGAATTGGAGGCATTCTTATGGAAAATCCATTCGTAAAATTATTTGCTATTGACTTCAAAGATCATCTGGAAGTCAAAAAGTCCGGCAATACCGAGCTGAAATATGTAAGCTGGGCGTATGCCTGGGCAGAGGTGAAGAAGCTGTATCCCGCTGCCAGCTATGAGGTCAAGAAATTCAACGGCCTGCCCTATGTTTATGACCCCATAACCGGCTTCATGGTGTATACCTCGGTCACGATTGAGGGCATTTCGCACGAAATGTGGCTGCCTGTACTGGATGGCGCAAACAAAGCCATGAAAGCTGTGCCTTACACCTATACCACCCCGAAATGGGACTACAATCCGCAGACCCGCCGCCGTGAAAAGATCGGCATGGAAGAACGCACCGTAGAAGCAGCCTCCATGTTCGATGTGAATAAGGCTATCATGCGGTGCTTGGTGAAGAACCTTGCTATGTTTGGTCTTGGCCTGTACGTTTATGCCGGAGAGGATTTGCCGGAAGATGCTGCACCGCAGCCGGAATCAGAGCCGCAAAAGCAGCCGAAACCGAGATCCTCTACCCCGAAGCAGGAACAGCCGCCTGTGCCCTGCATCTGTGCCCGGTGCAACCAGCCTATCAAGAGGGTCAAGCTGAAAGATGGCTCCATCATGCAGGCGGCAGAGTTTGCAGCCACCCATGAGGGAATGTGCGCCGACTGCTACAAAGCCACCAGATTGAACG
>OHTF01000841.1_pt1 | contig 11514 bp, 9 predicted proteins | sample 1578811 | NCBI WGS metagenome assembly OHTF01 (sample SAMEA3879571, study PRJEB24766) | human gut metagenome | biome: human-associated habitat; feature: feces | place: USA | collected 1985/1987
AGGCGATTGGCATTACCAACGAACATCGTACCCCAATCGGCTACAGTCGACTCATAAATACCTTCAATACCTTGAGCCATCTTCTTCAAGTTTTCTTCTCCCCAGCCCCACCAGTCATGTTCCGGCATTTCTTTATTGGCTTCCAGCCACATGGAAGCATATTCCTGCATACTGGGAGAGAAAGCCATAATACCATTGGTAGTGAAACGCATATTGAAGCCATAATCAACCGTTGTCTTGCCTTTACCTTTTTTGGTAGTTACCAAGATAACGCCATTAGCTGCTTTCGCCCCATAAATGGAAGCTGAACCGTCTTTCAAAACACTAATATTCTCAATATCATCTGAGTTTAGATTTTGGAATGACTCTGAATTCAATACAGGTACCCCATCTACAATAATCAACGGACTACCTCCATTGACAGATGTCAGACCACGAATCTGGAAATTTAAACCTTCATTACCCGGACGTGAGGAAGAACGAGTGACTACCAAACCCGGAGTGGCTCCTTGCAGAGCAGCACCGACATTGGTAATGGCACGACTTTCCAATACCTGGCTACCAATTTGTTCTACCGCCCCTGTCAACGTCGCTTTTTTCTGCGTGCCATAACCCACTACAACAACTTCATCAAGCATTTCTGTATCTTCTTTCAACACTATCTCATTTAATTTTTTATCTGAAGCTGATAATTCCACAGATTTATAACCTAAATAAGAAACAACTAAAATAGCTTTAGATGAAGAAACGCTCAATGAAAAGTTTCCATCAATATCAGTAATTGTTCCATTGGTAGTACCTTTTTCTATTCTGGCAATGACAGGCTGTTTTATACCTGTTATATTTTCCAATTCTTTTTGGGTAAGGCCTTTTTCACGTCGGGCTTTGATAAGTTCACCGATAATGGCTACACGTAAGTCGCTGGCAGCAATTTCTTCGGGTGTAAAATATTCTTTTTCAAATTCTTCCCAGCTTATGCCGATTGCAGGATTGTTTTTGAGCAAATCTTTTTTCATTATTCAAGCCCCCTTTGCCTGATTTCAGATAATTCCTTTTTAGCTTTTTCAATTTCTGTTTTTGGTGTTTTTTGAGTCTTTTTCATAAAAGTATGCAATAGCACAAAACTGTTATCAATCCAGGCGGCAAATAAAATTCTGTCGCGTAGTGGGCGGAGTTCCCAAATTTCACCTTCAAGGTGTTTTAAATACGGTTCACCAATTTGTGTTCCGTATAGGCTTAAAGCTTTTATATAATCTCGTATTTTAGTTGCTTTAATACGGCTGTCTTTGTTGTTTTGGGCAGCTAAAAGATTAAAATAATCAGCAACTGGCTGATTACCCTTGCGGTCTTTATAAAAATAGATTTTATACAAATTTGCGGCTCATCTCGCAATTATTATAACTTAAAAGTTATAAACAGTCAATAACTTAAAAGTTATTAAATATAACAGAGCAAAAAATAAGGCTTTACCGCAGGTATTGACAGTAAAGCCTCATAACTGAAAATATTTGAGATTATTGGAATTTGTAAAAATACATGAAATTAATGAATGTTTATAACGTACTTATCTGCCATGCGGGTCAAAATCCAAAAAGCTGTCGCCGCCGCAAATGGGGCAGACTGGGCTTTTAAAGAAAAAATAATAAATGGCGTAAAACAGCAGCCAGCTGCCGCCTGTAAAAAATGTCAGCAAAAGCAAAATAAAGTAGTTAACTTTCTTTTCGGGTTTTATCATGCGGTGGCAGTAGTTGCAGTATTTCAACGTAATCACCTCGTTTTATTCAGGGGTTATCCGGTTTATATTCTAACTTTATCTTACACTAAAATGGTGTAAAAATAAATGACACAGCAAAATTTTTATAATTGTATTTGATTATCAGAATAAATTTTTATTTTACTGTTTACTGCGCTTTTACAGCTTCTTTACGGCGTTTTGTTGACATTGCTTTTTAAAAATAATATAATAGATTAGTCGCATAGGAAGCTGCGGCGTTATTATTTTTTTAGCATTACCCTGCTGCCGTGAGCAGCCAGCAAGAGAGGAAGAAAGACTTTTATGATAAGAAACGATTTGCGTAATATTGCAATTATTGCCCACGTTGACCACGGCAAAACAACCCTTGTAGATGCCATGCTGAAACAGAGCGGCATTTTCAGGGCCAATGAACATGTTGAAGAACGCGTTATGGACTCTAACGCACTGGAACGTGAACGCGGCATTACTATTTTGGCAAAGAACACGGCTGTAATGCACAACGGCACTAAAATTAATATTCTCGATACCCCGGGCCATGCCGACTTCGGCGGCGAAGTAGAACGCGTGCTCACCATGGTTGACGGCGTGCTGTTGCTTGTAGATGCTTACGAAGGCCCTATGCCGCAGACCAAATATGTTCTGCGCAAAGCGCTTGAACGCAATTTGAAACCTATTGTTGTTATTAATAAAATCGACCGCCCCGACCAGCGCGTAAACGAAGTTATTGACGAAGTTCTTGATTTGTTCATTGAACTGAACGCAAACGACGACCAGCTGGAATTCCCGGTTGTTTTAACTTCTGCCCGCAACGGCATTGCCAAACTTTCCATGGAAGATGAAAGCGACAACCTGGAACCTTTGTTCCGCGTAATTTTAGAGAACATTCCCGCACCGGACGTTGATACCGAAGCTCCGCTGCAAATGCTTGTTAATACGCTTGACTACGACGATTATGTAGGCCGCATTGTTGTAGGCCGTGTTGTACGCGGTACCATTCACAACGGCGAAAACATTATGCTGATGGACAATAGCAGCAACCGTAAGGCTAAAATCGGCCGCCTGTATACCTATCAGGGCTTAAAGCGCGTTGAAGTTGACGAAGTTGCCGCAGGCGATATCGTTGCTTTAATCGGCCTTGCCGATGCTAATATCGGCGATACCATTGCCGACGCCGAAAACCCCGAAAAGCTGGAAGGCATCAGCATCGACGAGCCTACTCTTTCCATGGTATTTTCCGTTAATACCAGCCCGTTTGCAGGCCGCGAGGGCGAGTTTGTAACAAGCCGCCATCTGCGTGAGCGCCTGTTTAAAGAAGTTAAAACCAATGTAGCCATGAGGCTTGAAGAAACTGAAAGCCCGGATTCTTACATTGTTAAGGGCCGCGGCGAGCTGCACCTTTCCATTTTAATTGAAACCATGCGCCGCGAAGGCTACGAATTACAAGTTGGCAAACCGAAGGTTATTACCCACCGCGACGAAGAAGGCAATTTGCTTGAGCCTATGGAAGCGCTGACCATTGACGTGCCGCAGGACTTTATGGGCGCCGTTATGGAAGGCCTTGGCCTGCGTAAGGCAGAGCTTCAGAACATGACCGAAATGGCAGGCTACCTGCGTATGGAATTTTTAATTCCGGCGCGCGGCCTTATCGGTTTCCGCAACCAGTTCTTAACCGATACCAAAGGCAACGGCATTATGAACCACGTGTTTGCAGGTTATGCGCCTTATAAAGGCGATATTCCGGGCCGTACCCGCGGCAGCCTTGTTGCTTTTGAAGCCGGTGAAACCACTTCTTACGGCATCAGCAACGCACAGGAACGCGGCACCATGTTTATCGTGCCGGGCGAGCAGGTTTACGAAGGCCAGATTATCGGCGAAAACAGCCGTGAAGATGATATGGACGTTAACCCATGCAAGAAAAAACACGTCAGCAACATGCGTGCTTCCGGCAGTGATGAAGCAATCCGCCTGATTCCGCCCAAAACCTTCTCTCTGGAACAGGCTCTGGAACATATTAACGACGACGAACTTGTAGAAGTAACACCCAAGAGCATCCGTATGCGCAAGAAAATCCTCGACAGGGTTGAACGCGGCAGACTGCGTGCGCGCAATAAACAATAAATTTTTGCCAAAAGCAGGATTTAAAAATTTTTTGTAGAAGTATTAACAGTACATTAGCTGAAATATGAATTTGGATGGAGGCACAGGAGATGGATTTAAAAAACACTGCTTTAAAGTTTTGGCATACAGATACTGAAGAAGTTGGCTACGGCGGGCCTTGCCTTGTAAAATCCGGGCATATGGATATTCTGGTGCGTACACCGCGCCAGTTCAGCGATGTGCGTGAATATGCAGATGCGCTGATGAGCGGCTCCACGCTGATGATTTCTTTTGAAGCTGTGGACTGCGTAATGCGTAACCGTATTTTTGATTACCTTAACGGTGTAAGCTATATTATCGGTGCGCGCGTATCCAAAGTGCAGGACGATATGCTTTTGTATGCTCCTTCTTCCGTAGAAATAAACAAAGAAGCAGGTAAAAAATCTTCCCGCTCCTGGCTTGGCAGATAATAAATAAAACTTTTAACGCCTGACGGTCAATGCCGCCAGGCGTTTTTATTTTAACCAATAAAAAACGCCCTCATACTTTTAAAGAATGAGGGCATTTTTTATGCCTTAATTGCGCCCGGATTTACAGCGCTTAATTTAAGTTTAATTAATTTATATTGTTAAGGCTTACGCTATTTTGCCGCGTAAATTTTTTAACGCCTGCTTGTGGTGCTTGGCAGCCATAGCAGGCGTTATTTTCATCAGCTTTGCAGTTTCGTTAAGTTTGTAGCCTTTAAAATATAACGCCAAAATCGTGCTGCGCTGTTTTAAAGTAAGTTTTGCCAGCGCCTGGCTTAATAAAAGACTCAGTTCCTCACGTTCTATGGGGTTATCGCAAAATTCCGCGCTTTCTTCTTCACCTTCGTTTGGCAGGGGCGCTGTTTTGGCTGCGCCGTTCCAAATTTTGCGCGCTTCATCGTAAAGCGCATAATGCACGCGGCAGCGCACATAACCGGCAAAATGCGTGTAATCCGCGCCGTTATAATTTAAAACAAGCTCAATAAACTTTAAACGTGCCAGGCTCAAGCCTTCTTCAGCGCCAAGCGTGTTGTAAAAAATTTCACGGCGCGCCTCCTTTAAAAACAGCGGCTCAAACATGGTGCAAAGCCTGCCAAGCGCCTCCGTGCTTCCGTTACGGGCAGCTTCAACAAGCTGTTTAAACACCTGCGCCTGCTGCGGCGCAGCGCTGCCCGCCATAATGGGCAGGCTTTTGCTTTGCAGTTTTTTGGGTACGGTTGCTAAAGTTGTTTGGTTTAAATTTTTGATAGTTGACAAAAAGTAAACCCCTTTCTAAAAAATTTTTAGCAGCTTTAACGGTGCCGGGCACCAAAAAGCGGCGAAAATTATGATAACAAAAATGCGGGCAAAAAAACAAGACTGTTTTTGTAAATTTTTATATGCTAAACTTATAGGTTTACGCCTTTTACAAAAAGAGTTCTTTTGTTCGCAAGACAACGTAAAGTTCTACTTAAAAAAACCAAAATAGTCTTGCGGGGGGGGACGAATATGATATTATAATATAAATTGCAATAAAAATGCTTTACCACGCATTATAACATATAAGGAAACGGATGGATGGTATGGAAGAAGCAAAAACAGCAGCGCAAAACGCAATAAACACAGGCTCCGCGCAAAGCGAAGCGGCAGCCGCAGCCCAAAACCAAACCGGCACGGCAGGCAGGGGGCAGGGCACGGGGCAAAACGCCACGGCGCCGGGCAAGCCATATATGCTTTTTGAAACAGGCGCGCCCACGCAGCAAAGCGGCGTGCCCGGCATAGCCTTTGATTTTAATTACGGCGCGCGCGTAACCGTGCCGCAGGGCGAATACCGCGTAAAATTTATTGACCGCGGTGCCTGCCTTACGCTGTACGACGCACCTGCAAACGGTGTTATATGCACCAGCGCCAAAAAATATTTTATAAACTTCCGCATAGAGGTTTACCAAAAACAACAAGGGCAGGATAAGCTTATTTTTGCCCACGATTTGGATTTAAAAGGCAAAAAAGTGGTAATAAAGTTCCCCACCGGCATTTTGGGCGATGTTTTGGCGTGGTTTCCCTATGCGGAGGAGTTCCGCAAAAAGCACGGGTGCAGGCTTTACTGCGCCCTGGGCGAAGAAATGGCAGAGCTGTTTAAGCCCGCCTACCGGCAGATTAACTTTATTAAGCCGGACGCCAAAATTGAGGACGCTTACGCTACCTATTACATGGGGATATTTTTTCCGTGTGATGACAGAGTGCACCAGCCAAGCGATTTTAGGGTGCGCGGGCTGCACAAAAACGCAGCCATGATTTTAGGGCTTGACGAAGGCACGGAAGCGCCGGATGTTTACATAAAGCTGACGCCCAAAAACAGGCAGCGGCAAATAAAAGAACCCTACGTGTGCATAGCGGCGCAGGCAAGCGGGCAGGCAAAATACTGGAACAACGGCCGCGGCTGGATTAACGTTGTAAAATACCTTAAACAAAAAGGCTACCGCGTATTGTGTATAGACCGCGACAGCATTTACGGGCAGGGCAGCAGGTTTAATTTAATACCCTACGGGGCGGAGGATTTTACAGGGCAGATACCCCTGCAGGAACGCATAGATTTACTGCAATATGCCGATTTTTTTATTGGCTTAAGCAGCGGGCTCAGCTGGGTTGCCAACGGTATGGGCAAGCCCGTAATAATGATAAGCGGCTTTACGCTGCCGCTGAACGAATTTTACACGCCTTACAGGCTGATAAACTACCACGTTTGCAACGGCTGCTGGAACGATACCACCGTAACCTTTGACCACCGTGATTTTGAATGGTGCCCGCGCCACAAAGGCACGGACAGGCAGTTTGAATGCAGCCGCTTTATAACGCCGGAAGCGGTTTGCAGCGTAATAGACCGGCTGATGAAAGATTACGGATTAAATCCGTTAAGCATAAACAAAAACAAAAGCACAAAGGAGCAGTTGAGATGAAAAAAAGAAAAAACAAAGCACAGCAGGCGGTAGCCGCCGTAGTAATGGGCATGAACCTTGTAAACACCATGAGCCCGCTGGCACTGGCAGCGCAGGCACCGGTGCAGCCGGAGGCCGTGCGCCCCGCGCCGCAGGCACAGCCTTTGGAATACACCGTGCTGCCGCAGGTTTTGCAGGCAGTTGAAGGCATGGTGTTTGCCAGGGCGGAAGCGGCGACGACAGTTACTATAGGCAATGGTCAATCAAGCAGTATTGAAAGTTGGGGCGATGATGATTGGATGTCCGTGCTTAAAGGAGGAACAGGCATTATCGGCACAATGAACGGCGAAGCTATACAGTGGATTAGCGATGGTGGTACCGGCATTATTGATATTTTTAACGATGGCCAACAGCAATCTGAAGACTCTGCTACTCTTTTAGTTAATGTTATGAACGGCGGCTATCAGGCTATTGGCGAAGGCACCGGCAGTGTTGGTACTATGTATGGCGGTACGCAGGGTGTTGTCTTCGGCGGCAGTGGCAGTGTCGGTGTTATGAATGGCGGTGTGCAGAATGTACGAAGTGGCAGTGGCAGTATCGGTGTTATGAATGGTGGTACGCAAAACGTGACAGCGGCTGGCATAGGAAATATTGGCGTAATGAACGATGGCGAGCAGCAAATTGGCGGTACGGCCGTTGGCATTATCTCCAGCCTTAACGGCGGCACGCAAATACTTAACGGCGTCAGCGCCACGGCTAAAGATACTACCATTAACGGCGGTACGCAGCTTGTTCAAAACGGCACAGCCCAAAATAATACAGTAAACAGCGGGGAGCAAATTATCAGCGGCGGTGCAGCAACGGAAACCACCATTAACGGCGGCACGCAGCTTGTGCAAAACGGTACAGCCCAAGATAACACAGTAAACGGTGGCACGCAGATTATCAGCGGCGGCGTTGTAAGCGGCAACACCGTTAACGCGGGCGTAATGCTTTTTGAAAATGCTGTCGCAACGGTTGACGATGTTACTATGAACGGCGGCGAAATGCTGTTTGGCTCTGCCGCTGCTTACAGCATAACAAGCCTTAACTTTAAAGGCGGCACGGTAGATTTAACCGAAAATGCTTCAACCGATTACCAAACCTTAAAGCTTGAAAATTACAGCGGCAGCGGCGGCACCTTTAAGCTGGACGCAGACTTTGCAACCCGCATTGCGGATGTTGTAGAAATAAACACCGCAAACAATGCGGCAGGCTACATACAGGTAAACGGCGCCAATATTGACGCGTCAACCGTATCGGAAACTAAACCGCTGCTTTTGGTAACCGTAAGCAATGGCAGCGCCACCTTTACCGGCAAAAGCCTTAACGGCGGCGGGTTATATGAATACAACCCGGAAATAGCGGAAGGCGGTGAAATTAGCCAGAAGGCTAATTGTTATTACTTAACCGGCCTTACCAAAAACGTAAACAACGATACCTTAGCGCTTTTGGACGGCATAGATAACTCCTACGCAATGTGGCGCAACACCAACGACACGCTGCGCAAGCGTTTGGGAGAAATACACACGCTGCCCTCAAATGACGGTGCTGACGGCGTATGGGCGCGCTACATTGGCGGCAAATTCGACGGAGGCAGCTACGAAGGGCAGTACAACTTATACCAGCTTGGCTACGATAAAAACTACGACGCCAAAAGCATAATCGGTTTTGCGCTTGAAAAAGGCGGCGGCAACGCTGCATACAGCTTCGGCAGCGGTGAAGACGACCTGTTTGCGGGCGCAGTATACGGAAGCTGGCTTGCAGACGACGGCAGCTACACCGACGTAGTAGCCAAAATAGGCAGGTTCGACACGGAACTTAACAGCTACGGCGACTTCCCCGACAGTGCGGATTACAGGCACAACGCTTACAGCTTAAGCGTAGAATACGGCAAAAAAATATCGCTTAACAAAGCGGGGTTATACCTTGAACCGCAGGCGCAGTTTATTGCAGGCAGGCTTGACAGCGTAAACTACACCACAGACCGCGGCACCAAAGTAAGCGTTGACGGCATTAACAGCTACATAGGGCGCGTAGGGGTAATGTTTGGCCAGCAGCTTGAAAACGGCAGCGACGTTTATATTAAAGCCAACCTGCTGCACGAATTTGGGGGCGAAAGCAGCCTTGCAATGCTTGCAGCCAACGGCGATGCACTGACAATGGAAAAAGACTACGGCGATACATGGTATGAGCTTGGCATAGGCGCTAACATAAAAATAGGCAGGGCAAGCTATTTTTACGGTGATATAGAACGCGGCTTTGGCGGTGATATTGACAAGAAATGGCAGATTAACGCCGGGCTGAGGTTTGAGTTTTAAGTAAAGTTATGCAGCATAAAATACGGCGCTTGCCGTGTTTTATATAAGCGCTTCCGGGGATTAACCGTGTAAAAAGGCTGTCACCCAAACGTACATTGGTTTGGAAGCGCTTAATTTAAAAGTACCTGCCCGCAGTAAATAAAACTAAAGTCTGTCCAATCTTTCTCACTCAAACTGCGGGCGGCTGCTTTATAAAAGCAAAAAGGCATATTATTAAAAAAAGGGTGTTTTTATGGAACAAATGCCGTTTAATACTGAAAAGTTTAAAAAAATTGCCGGTGAAAACTGCGTAGCAGAGGATGTTAACTATATGCCGCGCAGCAATATAGGCATGAAAAAATGGGAAATTAAAGCGCGTTACAGCGACGGCACCTGCAAGATTGTTGTAATTCGCGAGAACGGTTTTAGAATAACCGGTGAAATAATTGACGTTAACGATTTTAATAACCGTGACGAGCGCAATGCCGAAATTTACCGCCTGTATCACGAATGTGGGCTTTCGCAGGTATTTTTGGCAGGCCTGTTTAATATCAGCCAGTCTTCGGTTTCACTTGTGGTAAACGGCAAACGGATTGATAAACTTAAAAAATAAAATGTAAATAAACCCTGTGTTACATGGCGATGCAGGGTTTATTTTTTAGTATTACACAATTTTTGCGTAATACTTTTTGTTTTTAGCAGGTATTTTGCATAGTTTAAGCGAATAATATACTTTATAAGTTTATTTAAATTTTTGATGGGAGATGATGATATGCCGTATTTGCTTTTTACATTAATTATCAGTATTATTGTGGCGGTATTTGCAGTGCAGAACGCTGCTGACGTAACGGTTGGCTTTTTGATGTGGACGGTGCAGACCAGCCTTGTTGTGGTAATTTTGGGCGCTGCGCTTTTGGGCGCGCTGGCGATGGGCTTTTTTACGCTGATGCTGAAAGCCAAGCACTATTTGTATAACAAGAGCCTGAAATTTGAAATTGACCAGCTGAAAAAAGAAAATGCCAAATTAAAAGAAGAAAAAGAAATGCTTATGCACAGCCAGCGCAATAAAGAACTGGAAAAACCTGCGGAAGAAGCTGTTAGCAAAGCATGAAGAAACATAAAATATGGCAGTTTAACGAATTTAACAGGGAAGAAGCGGAATGCCTGGCGCAGCAGGCGGGCGTTTCGCCGCTGGTGGCAGGCATTTTGCTGAACCGCGGCATAAAAGATGCCAAAAGCGTGCGTGAGTTTTTGTACGGCAGCGCCGAGCCTTACCACGACCCGTTTTTAATGAAGGATATGCCCAAAGCGGCAGAGCGCATCTGGCGCGGCATTGATGCTGGTGAGCGCATTACGGTTTACGGTGACTACGATGTGGACGGCATCAGTGCAAGTTCGCTTTTATATTTGTTTTTAAAAGACTGCGGAGCAGATGTTAACACTTACATACCGGAGCGCAAAAGCGAAGGCTACGGGCTGAATATTGATGCGCTGAACCATCTGGCGGAAGCCGGGACGACGCTTGTGGTAACGGTGGACTGCGGCATCAGCGCGGTAAAGGAAATTGCAGGCGCGCCAAAAACGCTTGATATTGTTGTAACTGACCACCATACGCCGCCGGAGGTTTTGCCGGAGGCTTATGCGCTGGTAAATCCGCATCAGAAAGACTGCAATTACCCGTTTGAGCATCTTTCCGGCGTGGGCGTGGCCTTTAAGCTGTGCCAGGCGCTTTATAAAATGCGCTTTCCGGATAAGCCGCTGTGGGACGGCAACACCGAGTTTGTGGCTTTGGGCACGGTGGCCGATATTGTGCCGCTGTGGGGCGAAAACCGCGCGCTGGTTAAGCACGGGCTTAAAAAGATGGAAACAACGGAAAACATTGGGCTGAAGGCGCTGATAGAAAAGAGCCGCTGCCCGGTTAAGGATATAACTTCCGAAAATATAGGCTTTATACTGGCGCCGAGGCTTAACGCCGTTGGCAGGCTGGAGCACGCGCAGTTGGCGGTGGAGCTTTTAACGGCGCAGGATGAGGCGCGTGCGGCGGAAATTGCCGAAGCGCTGAACGAAGAAAACACGCTGAGGCAGAAAATAAGCCGTGAGATTTTTATGGATGCCGAAAAAATGCTGGCGCAGTATGAACATATTGATACGGCGATTGTGCTGGCAAAGGAAGGCTGGCACGCAGGCGTTATCGGCATTGTGGCGTCGCGCCTGGTAGATAAGTACCATTTGCCGGTAATACTTATAAGCATCGACGGCGAGGTTGCCAAGGGCAGCTGCCGCAGCATACCGAGCCTTGATTTGTACCGTGCCATTGATGCGTGCAGCGGGCTTCTGGTGCAGTTCGGCGGGCATCATCAGGCGGCGGGGCTGACGGTAAA
>OHTF01000844.1_pt1 | contig 11488 bp, 10 predicted proteins | sample 1578811 | NCBI WGS metagenome assembly OHTF01 (sample SAMEA3879571, study PRJEB24766) | human gut metagenome | biome: human-associated habitat; feature: feces | place: USA | collected 1985/1987
AAAGTGGAGCCGAAAAGGACCGTATCCTTTTAAGAAAAGGCGGTTATGAGTCTGAGGCTGAACGAGCAGACACAGAGCGTCGTAATCTTACCTTGTTGGATGATAAAAACAAGAAGATTGAGATCTACAAAGCATACGCCGAACGCATTTACCAAGAACTTCTTGAAGTTTATGCCACCAGCGAGGCTGAAATCCGCAGCAAATTGGAGACTACCATCAACGAAATATTCAAGCAGATTTATGAAGGTGGATTATACTTAACCATTGATGAGAAATATCATATTTCTGTATATGCAAATGACTATGATGGGGATGTCGAAACATCCACCGCTCAAAGCATCTCGGTAATTTTTGCCTTCATCACCGGCATTATAAAGATGGCTCGTGATAACAGAAACGCTTCGGATGATGATGCCAAGCTCCTGTCTTCTGAACCTTATCCTCTGGTGATGGATGCTCCCCTATCTGCTTTCGATAAGCGGCGTATCAAGACTGTTTGTGAGGCGCTTCCCAATACAGCGGAGCAGGTTATTATCTTTATCAAGGATACTGATGGTGAACTTGCAGAAGAGTACATGGGCGACAAGATCGGCTGTCGGCATTACTTTGATAAGAAAAATGAATTTGAAACTGTGTTGGTGTAAGGGGGTGGGCAAATGTTTGATAAACAATATCGCTTTCGTGGCAGACACGCTGTTCGTGTGGATGCTTTAACAAGCGTCTTTGACAGCAACAGCAAAGCCAAGTTATTTGATCGGAATGTTGATGTGTACGCAAATGCTCCGTTAGTCGGTTTCCTCTATGGCAGAACCGCTGAGCAAGATGATACTCGGAATCCTGAGACAAATCAGGTCTACAACCAAAATGTTATGGGCGATCGTGTTATCTATTCTCAGGAAGAACTCCAATTCAATTTTAGATTGATCATGTTGCTTGACAAAGATTATGAGCCTAACGAAGATGAGCGAATCGACAAGGCATTTAAGCACATGGGAGAAAATCCTGATGATGAAGCTCGTTTTGACAGTTATGTTCGCGGCGGCGTAGATGTCCTTTATGAAAAACTTATTGAAGGAGTATCATCGCCGGATGAGTATGTAACAAGACTTTATGACTTTATTGAAGAGTTTCAAGAGAAGTTCAACGATGAAATATCAAGTGACGATATTTTGAAGCTTTGTTCTAAGTGAAATGTGGTGAATAGGGATGGAAAACCGTCAAACGGCATATGAAAAACTGATAGAGCTTGCCGAAAAGCAGGGCTATGTGACATTTGATAATATCATGGACTGTGCTGACGAATATTCCCTCCCTATTCAAGACTTTGATTGGCTCAGCAACTCTATTACAACTCGCGGAATCCTCGTTTATAGCGAAGCTCCTACTCGTAATGTTCCTTCCGATGAAGATGATTTTGATGATTTTGCACAGAGTGATTATGATGCAGTATATACTCGCATCATCGAACTGAGTCCTTCTCTTGAATCCTTCGTATCTTATGTGAGAATGGTGATACCTCCACAAAGGGGGGAAATCAGGCAACTCAAATATCAAATTGTTGATGGCAATACATATGCACGAGAACGAATGATTGAAATGCACTTGCGATTAGCTTTGCGAGTGGCATTGCAGAGAGCGGAAACATATGATATGGACATAGAAGATGCCATAGGATATGCTTGTATAGGGCTTGTAATTGCGGTTGATAAATATGATCCCGATACATCAGGAGCGTTTGCTTCATACGCATCTCTCTGGATGATTCAAAACATTTCTCGTGTACAAAGTACACAGCGGCCTTTAATTTATTATCCCGTTCACCAGAAAGAGGGATATTTCGCTATGTACCCCGTGCTGAAAGCGCATGATTGCATAGGTTGTGAGCGGTTAAATGAATGCGCTTATGCCATTTCGATGGTTCAAGAAAAAATCGAATGCTCTCCGGATGAAGCAAAAAAGATCCTTGACCAGATGATACCCGATGCCCAAATAGAGGATCTTCTTGAATTATTTGAGAAGTACGATGAGAAAGACACTCCCAGAGACACACTCATTGACGCATTATTAAGCAATCTCTCCGAAGAAACCATTCTCTCTGATGAAGATGCACTGTCCACTGTTCAAAAGAATGCTCTTAAAGAGGAAGTCGCTTCTGTTCTGAGCAAACTAACACCAAAAGAGGAAAGAGTTCTCCGTTTAAGATATGGGTTCGATGGGCACGAACGAACACTTGAAGAAGTGGGCGCTGAGTTTAATGTCACCCGTGAGAGAATCCGTCAAATCGAGGGGAAAGCACTCCGCAAACTAAGACACCCATCAAAAGCGAAAAAACTCAAGGAATATTATTAGAGCAATCACTCGAAAGGAGTCAGACTTGGACTGGGATCAATATTACGAAAAGTTCTACGACTGGACTACGAGTACACAGATCAGCCGGATGTCATCCCTGACTTCTTATGGTGCATCCTCAGAGGTTGCCGAGGTTGCTCAGGAATACATGGACGAAAAGGCTGCATCCCGTCTCATCAAAAAAGCAGTGGCGTATGGAGTTCAGTTTACGCCGGAAGAGATTTATGACCTATCCGGTTGCTGCAACACAGAAGCTATGAATGTACTTCTTGATTCCTCGAAATGCAGATTCACAAAGGAGCAGTTAGAAGACCTTTACGGTGCAGTTGATGATGAAGTCCTTGGAAGAGTAGCTGCGAGGAACAAGATACGCCTCTTTGAAGATGACGAGGACGAAGAAATTGAAAATGAGACTGGCGAGGAAGAGTTCTTCGATGAGCCGGTTGCTTCTGCCCCTAAAATTGGCTTCTTTGCAAAGCTTTTCGCAGGAATCGGAATTGCTGATGCACTCTCATCCTCTCATGCTTCTCATCCGGGACATTGTACCGGCGATTGTGCGAACTGTCCTCCCCATTATGGCTATCGCTATGGACGATGGTATTATGGTCATGGTCATGTGCATGGCTGTGAGTTCGGCGGTAACAAAGGCGACGGAAGCCTCTAACAGAGCAATACATATTGGGCTATAAGAAAAAGCCTCAAACGCAATCAAAAGGAGCATTTGAGGCTTTATTACTCATTCAACAAGCATTGTTCTCGGATTGATAATTGTAACCAGCTTGCCTTGTCGTTGGGCATACTGGACTGTCTTGCCCGTCCCGCTGGGTCTGCCGTCCCATACAGCAATGATAAAGTCTGCCTGATCTACCATGTAGCGGTTCCTCTTGTGCATACAGTCAGAGGTGTAGTGATGCTGGATCAATGTCTCCTTGTCACACTTAGAGGCAATCTCAAAATAACGATCTCGCTGTTTCTCAGTCCACTTCTCAGCCTGACTTTCACATGGAATTGCGCTTTCAAGAGTAATGCCTTCATAGCTTGATTTCAGACCAAGTACAATTTCCGCTGCGTACATATCAACGCCGAGTGCCATGCCGCTGATGAAATGGGTAACGCCTTCCTGTTCGATGAGTCTGATAATCTCCGCACGGAGCGTTTGCTTGAGGGCAATGCAGCGTTCATCCGATTCGTTAAATCCGAACGGAAGGCTCTGTGGTCTATGACCGGTAAAAGCACATTTCTTCACTTTCATCTTTTTTCTCCATCTATGTATTAGCGCGTGTATCTCATTCGCTTATACATAGTATAGCACATGATTGTGAAGAATTATGTCGATTGATGTCAGAAAAAAACGAACCACACAATAAATTGCGTAGTTCGTTGAAGGAAGTCATTTGCCGTTGTTCTTTTCCTGCTCAATCATCAACTCTACCATCTGAATGATCCGCTTTTGGGCATCGAGTGGCAAGGTCTCAAGCTCTTCGGAGAGCTTATTCGCCTTGTACTTCGTAGAATGGTCAACCACATCACAGAAGATTGCATCCGCTGAAACCTCAAGTGCATTGAGCAGGGTGATCAGTTTTTCGCAGCGTGGGAAGGAGGCCCCGCGCTCAAGGGTAGAAATGTAGTTTGCTGTAAAGCCGGTCTTTTCGGCAAATTGTTCCTGCGTCAGTCCAAGACGCTCACGGCATTGCTTTATTCGCTTGCCTATTCTATTATCGATCATGACACATACCATGTCCCTTTCCATGTCTTTCATAATAAGTATATGGATTAGCGACACAGCTATACAGAAACGCTAATACATTGACTGTGGATTAGCGTTTGATTTTCGGAGATTATTTACGAAAAAGACACGAAAAAAGAGCCTCAGCCGACACTCGAACGAGCATCGACCGAGGCTCTTTGCAGTAATAAGATTATGGCTGAAAACCGACCTTTATTCTCACATTGGCGGCGCTTGACTGCCACATGGGAAAACATACGGGGCTACATTTTCGCGCGGCTCTAGGAGGCTAAAAGCCGTCATTTTCGACCTTTATCCTGACAGTTATATCGCTTTCTCCGACCGCTTTGAGATATAGTGCGGACAAGCGAGGATCATAGTGCGAAGACTCTGCTTGCAGTCATGAATACAGCGTCGGCATACTTCATTGTACTTCCGCCGTCCGTCCGTGCCTAAGAAGAAGCTCCACTCCACCTTCCATTTCTTACTCTTACTCATAAATCACGCTCACTCTTTTTCTCTTTTGAGGGCGCTGACTTGACCTGCGGCTTGCTGGACTTGGCGGCTTTCAGCCTGTCCATGATGGAAGACTTCTCTCGCTTTTCGCTGCTTTCCTTCTCTTTGGAACCGTTGTTGATGATACCGTCAATCATGCCGTAGTCATCCTCGACGGACATCTCAGCGGTCTTGAGAGGATTCTGCCGTTCCAGCATCGCTTTCCACTCAGACTTTTCAACGCCAAAGATACCGCCTTTCGCAGCGTGATCCGGGACTTCCTTTGCATCCAGAACCAGCCCCTCGGTATCATCACCGTACAGCCGGTAAATCTGGCACGACTTCATGACCTCAGCCGCAGCCTCTTCCCGCATGGGCAACATTCCGCCCCATTTGTAGCCGTACTGCTTCATTTCCTCGATGCTGATGCTGTCATCCGGCATCTTTTCGACCGGCATGACCTCCTGACGGAGCAGATCAACCGTGTTCTCATCGAAGCCGTCGTAGATATGGGACAGCACCAAGTCACCGCGCTCATCGACTATGATGCAGGAGGCATCGTCACCAAAGGTATCATGCTCCATCAGCCAGAAAGTGAGACCGTCGATTTCCTTGTGATCAATCGTGTGCCATGTGCCGATATGGCCATCCACCGCCATACCGAAAGTGTTCTCATTGACAATGGAGCTTTTCTCTTCAAGGACAGTCTGCTTCTGCTGCTCTTCGGAGATCATCGGGATAGCAACGATCCTGTCGCCGATTTTTGCAAACTGCTCCGGCATTTTGAACTCCGTCATGAACTGGCGCAGCAAATCGGGAGAGAGCGAGCCGAAGCTGTCATCCGTCAGACCTGTGACCAGAAATGTACCGGCAACAATATCATAGATTTCTCCATCTTCATCCCGCAGGGCACGGTTGAGCGGCAAGCCTTCCAGCTTGCCCTCTTCATTGCAAATAACGGCAACCGGCTCCGCAAAGGGATAGACGGCCTGAATACTCCCGCCGACTTCATGCTGCAAGGACTCAAGGCCGGAAGGGATTTCTTTCACATAGGGCTTTTTGTCCGGCTCGACCACAAGCACAGTCATTGTAGTTGGCTGTTCCAATTCCTCGCCGCTTCCGGTGACGCGGTACTCATCGGGAATATCTTCAAGAGAGCCGTCAAAGTAGCGGTTCCAGCTATCGCCGGTAGGACGGATGTACCCGGCGTCGGTCAGTGTGCCGCCTTCATTGATTGCACAGTCTTCCCCGTACCGCTCAAAGTCGATGTAGTCTACAAAGCTGCCGAACTTGTTGTCAATGTTGTAGCCGCCCTCAAAGAAGTAGTAACGACCGAGATCGTCATAGTCCTTGATGTCAGAGATAAAATCATAGTTGTCGAGATTGTAGGTCAGGTTGATCAGATCGTCGAGGTCGTTCACTTCATCGCAGCCGCTATCCATGATCGCCACGAAACGCTCAAGCTCAGAGTGGGACATCTCATCCAGTCGGGCGGCGAGGTAGTTAATCTTATCGAGGTTTTCGTATTCGCCAAGGAGATTGCTGACTCCATGAATGGAGCAGTCATAATCCGTGATAAACCATTCCTCATAAACCTGACCGAACTCGTCCTTCGAGCCGATGCCGATCCGCTCGAAGACCTTCTTCATTTCTTCTTCGGTGGTCGGGAAATGCACCCATTCACCGACAAGCTCGCCTTCGTTGTACTTGCCAAGATTGGTCACGAAAGCTTCAAAACTGCCATCCAACACGGGCATAGGCATCCTCCTTTCAATCGTCAATCATACTGTCCGGCGCGATGTAGAGCTGGGCAAACGCCTCGTCAGTGATGCCCTCAAGCTTCCGAACGGTATGGAAAAGCAGCTCCGCCATCTCATCGTCCAGCTCGTCGATGGGCAGCGACTTCATTTCAGCAATCAGCCTCTTGCGGCTGGAAGTGTCGAAGCAGCACATCAGATTCGTCTCTTCCACGGTAAAAAACATAATCACATCTCCATTTCCTTTGATTTCGGTTTCTTTGTATGCTCAGGCTTTTTAGCGCCTTTGTCCGGCGCAGTCTGGGCGTGTTCTTTGAGCTTTGCGAGGACAGAAGTCTTCTTCTGAGAGGGATGCTCTCTGCGATCCATTGCTTCCCATAGGCTTTCTGCCGGGGCGTCCTCCACATAGGAACGGACAATAGACAGCCGTTCACGGAATGGAACGGGATTTTTCCTGTCCGTGATGTCTGTCAGACTGATCTCTTCGTTTTGAAAGTCCACCTTGTCAACGCGGACAGTTTTGCCGTCCATATCCATCACCGTGCCGACTGGGATGTAATCCTCAGCGAGAAGATGCTTGACGGTTTCCTGTCTGCCGTCTTCACCGGGCTGCGTGACAAGGACATCATTGCCTTGCCCCCACAGCGCCTTAGCCTTGGCAACCCACTGATCTTCCCGAAAGCCGGTCACGGCAACCTGTCCGCCGCCTTCTAACTCTTTCATCAGGAGCTTTGTGCCGAGCGCGGGCGCTGCCTTCTTCGCATCTTCGCCGTAAATCTCGAAGTAGCCGTTCTGGGCAAAGCAGACAATCGCTTCGGGATGGGATTCCTTGACGGCGTTGTAGGCGGTCTGCGCTTCAAGAGGCAATATGCCAAGCTTTTCGGTCACGCCATGCTGGACGGCAAGCTTGTGAATGTGATCATCAATACTGCCGGCTTTCGCATGGTAGCTCGTTTTGAAGCGCTCACGGCGGAGGATCATGTCAAGCTCAGCCGCGTTCTCAGGCAGATAGCTCACCGACACGACCTCGCCGTGCTTTTCTTCCAGCGGGATCACTTCGCGCCGGTAGCTGCGGAAAGGCAGATAAAAGGTGGCATCGTCCTTAAAGGTGACTGCCACTGTCTCAACCGGAACGGTGAGCTTTTGCATCCTCTCTACATGGGCGGCATAGTCCAGCTCAATGAGGTTGCCTCTGATGGTATCGCCCTCTACGCCCTCGATCTCAACCGCGTAGGCAAGGATGGGATCACGGGTTTGCTCATGGTAAAACTCCCACACTTTGTTTTCGTAGGAATCCTCCACATAGACTTCACGCTCAGGCAGGAGGTAAGTGCCGTTCGGACGGGACATCCAAAGAAGGCGCTTGTCCTCGGGGGATTGGGAACCGGCAAGGCTGTGAAGCAGCCCGGCGTCCAGCTCAAAGTCCTCTTTGTAGTTCTGGGTATGGATGTCCATAATCCGGCGAAGGGCATCTACAAGATCGATGTTTTCAAACTTCATAGGCATCACTCCAAACCGGCATCGCGGGACTTCTGCTTGACCGGCGCTTTGCGTTCCGGCTGGCTCTTTGCCGCAGCACGGAGCTGTTCCCGGATAGAAGGCTTTTCCCGCGCTGCTTCCTGAGTCTTCTCTTTGCCGATGTATTCAAGCATCGGTGTCAGCTCGCGGTAGCAGCCCTGTACCTTCTTCGCAGAATGGCGGCGGTGGATAGCGAACATCGGCTCGCCATCCCGGGTAACGGTGTTGCCCTCAATCCTGACCTTGTACTCCATCATCACCTTGAAGGACTGATTGGACGAACGGTAGGTAGACAGCATCCCGTCGTTGCGACCGGCGATCTGCGCTTTGAGCGTGTCCATGACAGCTTCCTTGATTTTCTTTTCCTCCGGTGTGAGGCGATGCTTCGCCGGTACTGCCTGTTCCGGCTCTTTGGGTGCCTTCTCCGGCACAGCCGGTTTGCTCTGCTCAGCCGGTGCCTGTTCCTGAGTTCTGCTGATGGCAGTCTGCCGGACAAACTCTTCGGTGAAAAGGCTGACCAGCCCCGGATTTACACTGTCAATAATGAGTTGAGTTGCATGATCCGGGCTGCCATCCATGCCCTTTGCCCATTCCTTGCAGTCTGGGGAAATGCGCCCGTCATGGTCTTTCTGCTGGATGGTTTGCGCGAGGACATAGGCGACGCGCTCAGGCGAGAATTTCTCAAGGATGCTCTTAACGGCGGACTCCGCCGCAAGTCGGTTGTTGCCGTAGTAGTCGTTGATGGTCTGCTCAATCGCCTCTTTACAGTCCATGTTGGCTTGCATCGAGGTGCGGTAAGCATCCAGCTCACCGGCTTCAAAGGCATACATCGCAGCTTCTCGGTAAACCGGAATCGCCGCATCCCGCAGCGGCGTAGGGGCTTCCTGTTCCTTCACGGCAAGCCGCTCTTTGAGCTTTTCATCAATACCGGTGATCATCTCAGCCGCCGTTTTGCGGATGGTTTCCAGCGAGCCTTTCAGCTCCTTGGTCTCCTTGTCGGAGGACCAACCGGCGATATAGCCGAAAGAATAATCAGAGGTTTCAATGCCGTACCGCTGGCAGACGGTATAGGCGACGCTTTCTGCCTCGACCTCCTTAGTGCGCCGGTCTTTCTTGTCCTCGGGAGCAACCTTTTCGCCCGGAGTGACGGCATGGAGCTTGGCATGGGCAATCTCGTGGATCGCCGTCTTAATGGTTTGCAGCTCGCTCATGCCGTCGTCAATGGCAATGCGCTTTTCTGCAAGGTCATAATAGCCGTGTGCGCTGCCGTCGATTTTTTCAAGCGTCACGGGAACGGGAGAGGTCAGCTTCAAGGCTCGCCAAAAGTCCTCGTACTGTTCCACATTGCCCGTGAGCGCGTCCACGGCAATGTCGGGAAGCTCCTTGCCCTCGGTCTGGCTTACATCGAATACCGACACCACCTTGAACGCCGGGATCGTCACCTCCTGCTGCTCCGTGACGGGCCTACCGTCTGCGCCGATTACGGGCTGCCCGGTGTCCGGGTCAGTTTTCGCCACATCCTTTTTGATTTTATAAGGTGCGGGCGCAAGGATTTTGATGCCCTTTTCGCCGGATTTGACATGGCGTTCAAATTCGTCACGCCACTTTCCGTAGCCTGCGACAAGGGATGCGTCCGGCTTCTGCATGACAATCAGCAGCGTATTGTTCAGGCTGTAATTGTGGAAGCGGGACATGGCTTTCAGGTAATCCCGATACCTCTCACTTTCAAAAACCTCCTGTACGCCCTGTTCCAAATGCTCGGTGATCTCCTTGATTCTGCCCTGTGTGTCGGTGGCGTTCAGCACCAGCGGACGCACGGGGATTGGCTCGACAGGCAGCGCCGCGCCCTGCGGCAGCTCGTCCATATCCCGCTGGGGGCTGGGCTGCGCAGTCAGACGATATTCCTGCGGCACTTGGTTGGCTTTGTACCACTCCGCATAATCGTTGCCGTTATTGTAGACATAGCCATAATCGGTAAAAATGCCGCGATCCTCTTTAACCGCTTCGCGCCCATAGCTCTTGTAATCAAAGAACCTCTTGGCGGCATCCGGCAATTCCAGTTCGTCCAGATCGTCAATGAGGTAATGCCCGTAATCGTCGGAATTGTGTACGGTGGGATAAAGCCAGTAGCAGTCCAGATTGTGCGTCAGGTTGATTAAGTCCGCCGCGCTTGCCGCATGGTCGCCATACTGTGCGGCAGCGGCAAACTTGTCGCGTTCCTCGTTGCTGCGCTGGGTGAGCAGCGCGGCAAGATAGTTCAAATCGTCCAGACTTTCGCCGGGCTTCAAAGCTTCGCTCCACCCGTCCAGAGAGGAATGAAAGGCAGATACCTGATACTGTTCCGTGTCGCTCCCGTCTACGCCCAGCCGTTCAAAAACGGCTTTCATCGTTTCGGCGTCGGTGGGCAGCGATACCCATTCCGCAACAGGCGTTTCCTCGGTATGCCGTGCGGTGTTGATAAGATATACTTCCAAAAGGTGTTCGTCCACGTCTGCGCTCCTTTCTGACATAAGGGTTTGGGACTATCCCAACAAGCAATCGCCGCCCGGTCTGTGCCGGACGGCGATTTTCGGGAGTTGTAGCCACACTCCCTATGCTTGCTGCGTTACTGAATCGTTCTTTTATCTCCGTAAAATGCGTTCGGTCACGCTTTCAAAGCCACTTTTCGCATTTTCCATAGGAATACCCCGCACACTCCAAAAGCGTGTCTGGAAAACCGCTTGCCGCAAGGCTTTTGAAGCCCCTAAACCGTGACACACCGCGCCTTTGCCCGCTGGCGGCGCTTGCGCTCGGCTGCATTGCGCCGGGCAGCATAGGGCGCACAGCGGTCACAGTATTTTGCACGGTTGCTGCGGGCGGGAAAGGGCTTGCCGCACAGCTCGCATTTCTTGCGGGTGTCCGCCGTGGCTGCAAGATCTGCGCATAGCTCCCGGTCTGCGGGCAGCACCGCTTCCCGGAAGTATCGGCAGAGCAGCGAATAGCTGATGGCCTGCACACAGACGCACGGCTCGCCGTCGTCCAGCAGCAGACAGCACCCGCGCACATTGTTAGCGCAATGGCAGCGGGTCAGCTTTTTCACTCTGCGATGCTGCGCGTCATTCAGCCGGATCATTTTCTCTGCTCGATACGGTAATTCACATACTTTTCTCCCGTATCACACAGCAGCACCGTCCCGTCATAGGTCTTGCCCGTGCGCTCGGAGTACAGCCCCTTGACTTTCGCCTTGCCGTCTTTCAGGAGCGCAGCAGCGAGCTTCTTGGAAAAGACGGTTCTCCGGCTTTCAAAGAATTTGTCATTCTTCCACATGACAAAGCGGCAGGAGCGGTCAGAGCAATAGAAATTCTTCTTGCCCTCATAGACGGGGCTTTTGCAGCGGGGGCAGATGCCGATAGCTTCCTTTTCCGGCGCAAACAGCTTTTTGCCGTCCTCGGTGATATGGGAGTAGGCTTTTACCAGCTCCCGCGTCAGATCGGCAATGCCGTCCATAAACTCGTCCGGGTCTGCGCTGCCCTTGGCAATCTCGGTCAGCCTGCTTTCCCATTCAGCCGTAAGCTGCGGGGATTTCAGCATATCCGGCAGGATCACGGCAAGGTTTACGCCGTCCTTGGTCGGCACAAGGCTTTTGCCTTTGCGCTCCACAAAT
>OHTF01000845.1_pt1 | contig 11472 bp, 4 predicted proteins | sample 1578811 | NCBI WGS metagenome assembly OHTF01 (sample SAMEA3879571, study PRJEB24766) | human gut metagenome | biome: human-associated habitat; feature: feces | place: USA | collected 1985/1987
CCTGCGAAAAGAAAATACGAGAGGAGGAGTTTGCATTTTCCCGCCATCCGGCGATCACCGCATTTACGAGCATGAACGTGGAGACACCGACCATCATGGCGTATCTGTTTGACCACCCGCTGTATCTGGTGGCACTGATTGCAGGTGTGCTGCTGTTCTGCTTGCGGAGGATAATGCACTGAATGCAGAGATTGCGACGGAGCTGCTTGGAAGCCTCGGCCTTGTCGTGGACTGGGCGGAGAATGGTTCCGAGGCCGTGGATCAGTTTGAAGCGTCGGATCCGGGAAGCTATTTTGCGATCTTCATGGATATGCAGATGCCGGTGATGGATGGCTATGAGGCCACCCGGGAAATACGAAAACTATCCTTGGATGTGCCTATCATTGCTGTTACCGCTTTCGCCTATGCCAGTGATGAACAACGGGCCATGGAAAACGGCTTCGACGGCTATATGGCCAAGCCCATCAGCGCCCCGCAACTGAGACAACAGATTGCTACCATATTACAGAAACGCATTATCTTGTTATAATCTCCGTTTTTTCCATTATACTCAGCCGAAATCCAACGTAGAGACCGATCTGACTCCGCAACTATAAACAAGAAAACGACCGAAAGCGCCACAAGGATGGGAAACTAAAGCTGATTATAACGTAAATGCGAAGTTAATTCATCACTTCAGCTCCATTAAGTCTTTTTTTCAGTACCATTAAAGCATTTCTTACGGTCACCTTTTACAGACTGCGACAGCAGTCCGTATGTTTCACTGCGGCAGACCGTACAGTCCACTGTAGCAGACTGTACGGTCCACTGCCGAAGACTATAGTAACAGTCCGCACAAAAAGACTTAACAGTCCGCATGACAAGGCCTGATATACCCGACAAAAAGTATTAATCCCCCATATCTAAAAAAAGTTCCCCCTTGCTCACCTTCACAGGCTATGCAAGAGGGAGATTCTATACTAACTCTTAACCTAATAAATAAACGACAAAATCATTCTTTATATCTCAAGGCTCCGGCAGGCAGTTTCTCACCTTTCTCACCAAAGCTCTTCAATGCGTTTTCCGGCTCAATGGTTACTTTACTTTCATCCAGCATGTTCCGGTCAAGGCCGAACACGTCTATAAAGAAATCATAAACCGCATTGCGCTTGTTCGGACCGAAATCATGGCGTTCTTGCGGCAAATGTACATTGCTCACCTTGTCCGTTGCACCGTAAAAACCGTAGATGCGTTGCAAGTAAGGATATTCCAAACGGGGAACCGTGGCTGTCCAGTCTCCTCCGTCGGAAACCACCAGCATGGGACGCGGGGCAAACAGGGCAGCCAGCTCCGCATTGCAAGTTCCTCCACCTGCCAACTGGATGGGCTTGCCACTTTCACACGGGCAACCGCCATCAAAATGAGAGGCCAGACTGACCACAGGGGCGGCAGCTGTAAAACGGTCGTCCAGGACGGTAAGCAACACCGTCTGCGTTCCTCCGCCGGAACCACCGTTCACGCCGATGCGTGCAGGGTCTATATCTTTACGGTTTGCCAGCATATAGTCCAGTATCCATATTCCGTTCATAGCCTGAATGGTGTGCGCATCGGCAGTATGGTGCGCCTTTCCTCCTACCTGCAAGGCGGATTCACCCCAACCATACAGGTCATAATCCACACAGACAGCCCCCATACGTGCCAGAGTCGCCATGCGCTGCTGCTGGTCTTTGCGGTAGCGTCCCTGTCCAAAATGACCATTGGGGCAGATAATCAGTGCATGTTTGCCTTTGGTGCGGGGGGCATAGACTGAACCGCAAACATAAAGCCCCGGCAAGGTTTCCAATGCAAAGTTCTGCACGGTATAGCCATCAAATTTGCGTATTTTGGAAAGAACAGGCTTTGCATCCTTCACTGTTTTCCCCAGCATATCATCCAGTCCCAGACGTTGGCGCACCTCTTTGCGGAGAATCTCCCTGCGCTGTTCCCATTGACTTTTATCACTATATAAACCACTAAGGTATGCCAGCATTTTTTCTCCGTCGGCATCCGTGCGGCGGGCGTATTCGTAAGGTTTCAACTTATATACCTTGTCACTTTGCTTTACGAATTTATAATCGAAGGGGGAAAGCACATTGGTCAGCGTTTCCTCCAATGAATAAGGCCGGATACGGAAATCGGCATACGGAAGCACACGCCCCACCGTATCCACGTCATATTTCAAGCGGACCTGGAAACGGGCGGCAACGTCATTCAACACATCGGATAACGGACGTGCGAACCGGGTTTCATAAGTTTGTGCAGATGCAGCGGAAAAAGAGAGTGCCGCCATGCACCATAATAGTTGTTTCTTCATCGGGAAGTCTATTTTATTTCTTTACCATCCACATACACATCATCCAGCACCAAGTCCTTGCAGTCTTCAAAAACACAGCGTTGCTTGGCATTCTGAATATACACATCACGCATCACAATACCGGTAATAGGCGCTTCGGGAAGGCCTACCACCATAATGGGGGTATTTACATCACGAACCGTCACACCCGACACATAGATATTGCGAAATTCCGGAGTACGGTCACTCTTCGGTTCGGCAGGCATCTTGCTATATTTCAGATTGAGGACGATAGCCTCTTTCTTGATGTTACGCATCACAATATTGCTTACACGGATATCTTCTACAATGCCTCCGCGGCCACGGGTGGATTTCAGACGAATCCCCCGGTCGGTTCCGTCAAAGATACAATTGCTGATGGTTACTTTCTTCACCCCTCCGCTCATCTCGCTGCCGATAACCACACCACCGTGTCCGCTCAACATGGTACAATTGGTAATCGTGATATTCTCGCAAGGAACGCCCAGTTTACGTGCTTGCAGGTCACGTCCGGATTTGATGGTGATGCAGTCGTCGCCTACCGAAATGTGGCAGTCGCTGATGTGTACGTTCTTACAAGACTCAGGGTTGATGCCGTCCGTATTGGGGGAAGGCACATTGTGGATGGTAATGCCTTTAATGGTCACATTATCGCAAAACTCAGGATTTACGGTCCAGAAGGGAGAGTTGATAATCTTCACGCCCTCTATCCGTACATTCTTGCAACGGATGGGATGTATGAAAGGGGGACGGAAGAAACGACGGTCCAATGTGCCGTGCCAGTCTTCGTTGGTTTCGGCGTAAAGGGCTTTCAGGTCGTTTTCCTTCTCGAACATGGGCTGGTACTTGTTGATGTTTCTCTTGCCGTTGTCCCGGAGGTCTACAAGGACGCGGAAAAATTCCGTCCACCATGCTTTGCCCTGTCCGTCCAGTGTCCCTTCACCCTTGATGGTGATGTTCTCTGCATCCACGGCATAAATCAGCGGTTGGAAACTTTTCATCATGATTCCCTCATGACGCACTTCCACATAAGGGAGGAAATCGTCAAAGTTCTCCGAGAATTTCAAGGTGGCTCCTGCTTCCAATTCTAATGTAATATTACTTTTCATGTGGATGGAACCGGTGAGATAAGTTCCTGCGGGGAAAAAGAGGGTTCCTCCACCATGGGCGTTCAGGCGGTCGATGGTGGAATTAATCAATGCTGTGTTCAGCTTCCTGCCTTGCACATCGGCACCTGCCTGCTGCATATCCACACGCTCCGCATGCAGAAAAGACAGACAGCAAACACATAGTAACAGACTTAAAAAGGTACGTTTATTCATATTGTTCATTAGTTGATTTTAGTTTTACCAAATACCCTTAGGGGGCTTTTTCTATGAAAACCGCGTTTATTTCTTAAAAGAATAAGTTCCGCTTTCCACTATCTTCGGCTCTTTTTCATCGGGAAGGAATACGCGTGCCGTACACCCTACAGGTATCGTTACTTTCAATGTAAAGACTCCATTCTCGCGGGTCCAGTCTACCGCAACTTTTCCGTACAAGGTTTGGGTAGAGGCACGGACGTATGTCAAATCGCCTACCGGACGGGGACGTATTTCTATTTCCTTCATTCCCGGTTTTCCCTCAACGGTGCGGATACCCGCCAGCGAGTTGAAGAACCATTCATCAATCTGCCCCATCATAAAGTGATTCCACGAAGAACCTTGCCGCGGGTCCCATTGCTCGGTCAGCGTGGTAGCTCCGAATTTCAGCTGGAAACCATAGCCGGGTGCTTCTTCATGGTTGTGCATGGTGTACATCAGCTCATTCAACCCGTTACGCGCCAAAGTCTGGAACAGATAACGGTTACCCACATCACCGGTGGTCAGCCGGTTGCCGTGGCGTTTTATATCCGCTACCAGATTATCAAGCACCGCCTGTCTGTCATCGGCGGGAACCATTCCCAGGAACAAAGGCAAGGCATTGCTGCACTGGCTTCCCGTACCATACTGACGAGTGTCCTTGTGATAAAACTCCCGATGGAATGCTTTATTAATTTCTTCACCCAAATGAGTGTAATATGCTACATCATACCTATTATCCAGCATACGTGCCGCCTCCACCAGATAGCGAACAACCATATAATAATGGGCGGTAGCTACCAAAGGAACAGGCGTATTACGAGAAAATCCGGCCCGGAAATCTCCATAATCATACCAATCACCCAGTCCGAAAGAAACGATTCCATCATTGGCACGGGTAGTCATATAATCAATGTAACGGCGCATTCCGTTATAGTATTTTCTAATCAATGAATCATCCCCATACGTCTCATAATACATGAAAGGTAATACCACAAAGGTACATCCCCATTCGGGAGATTCGGCAAAAGCATCCATACCGGGGCCCTCGAACACCACATATTCCGGAGCAGTGGTAGGAACCGCGCCGTTGGCATGCTGTGCATCGGCTATGTTCTGAAGAGTCTGAGGAACAAAGCCCGTCAAATCATAATTGTACAGCAAACCGGGACCGCATAAATGATCCTGTTCCAGCCAGCCCAGTTTCTCCCGGTGCGGACAATCCGTAAACACAGACTGCATGTTGCTTCGCACCGCTTTCTCTATCAGCCGGTGGGCATCATTGAAGATGCGGTTGGAGCATTCGAAGGTGGATATTTTAGGAGCCGAGTTATAAACAAAGCACGACTGTATCTTCTGGATCACCGGAAGACGGAAGGGATTCTTCTGCCCTTTCAGCACAGCACCTTCCACCTGAATATACCGGAAGCCATAGTAGGAGAAACGAGGATGCCAAGTTTCCACTCCCTCCCCTTTCAAAGTATATTCATAATAATGTTGTCTGCCGGTCTGACGCTGATTGCAAGCTCCCTCGTCCGTCAGGGATTCGGATACAAGCAAGGTTATTTTCTGCCCTTTCTTTCCACGGACGGTAATTTCGGGGAACCCGGCCAGGTTCTGTCCCATATCCAGCACAAAGGCAGACGGGTCCACCGTCCGTTTGGTTGACTTGCAGGCGGCTGTTATCTGTTCAGCGGTGAGCTTGGTCACTTTCCGGATATCATAACGCTCCATGATCTTTACCGGTTGCGCTATCTGCGGACGAAGCACCCCTTTGGGGGCTTCCTGAATCACGACAGGATGCCAATCCTGCTCTTTAAAACCGAACATGTTCCAGCCTTTCTGCTCACGGCGGGCGTCATAATCTTCTCCGCCATAGATGCAATTGAACAGTACGGGACTGAAATCGTACTTCCAGTCCTTTCCGGAAACAATCGTTTCACTGGTTCCGTCTTCATAATTCACCACCATCCGAAAACGAAGCGTGGGAGCGCCGAAACTGATTTGCAGTTTACGATAGCGGCCGCCTTGCACATTGTAAAATCCATTTCCCAGCAGGACTCCGATGGCGTTACCGCCTTTCTTCACTTGCGAGGTGACATCATAAGTATTATAATAGACACTTTTGTCATAGTCGCTCCAAAGAGGGGCAAATTCGCTGTCTCCCACTTTTTCTCCATTCAGCGAAAATTCATAAAAGCCCAAGCCACATACATACGCCGTGGCGTCTTTCACTTTCTTTGCCACATGGAACTCACGGCGCAGATAAATACTTTTCTTTGCCAAAGTATCCACAGCATCCCAGGCGGCCTTTGCCTCAGGCTTTTTCAGTTCACTGCCATGATATTTCCGACCTTCGGGTATGCGGGCATCCTTACGGGTAATGGCCCCAATCCATTCACTGCCGGCGAAAGCCGCTTCGGAAGTCAGGATACTGAAATCAGAGGGGGCACTCCATGCCGAAGGCGTATCAGCCTCATCCCAGACACGGACACGCCAAGTATAATGCCTGTCCTTCTCCAAGACCGCATCCGCACAGGAAACCAACTGGCTTTGAGCGGATTTTACTTTACCGCTGTTCCAGACTACTTTTCCTGCCCATACATCCCGAATCTCTATCTCATAAGCGGTCTGCCGCGTGCCATTTTCCGGCGAACTCATCTGCCATCCCAAACGAGGGGTATCAGAGGTGGTCACTCTTCCGTCGCGCATCTCACACGTCAGGCGGGTAACAGTTATGTCTTTCGCCTGCACGGCGAAAGACATAACTAACAAAGCGGCTATTAAGAATTTTCTGTAATTCATTTTTCTTTCAACAGTCTGTTTATTATCTTAAGACATCCCCTTTATTCAAAATTATAGCACATTCTCACAAAGGACACGGGTCAATGTATCGGAGTGTCCCACTTCCTTTCCATCCACATAGATATGCAGACCTTTTCCACGCTGGTAACGGCTGCCGTCCTTATCCCACAAAATAGTGAGGTTACGGCCATGGTACAACACATTATCCAAACAGAAATAATCCCATTTTCCTTCGGGAATCAACGGATTCACCTCCACTGTGTTATCCATGCGCGGACGAAGTCCTATCAAACCGGTAATCATCAAATCATTAAAAGTAGAATGATTGTAATAACGGCTGCGTTCCTGATCTCCTTTCAACCAATAACCGGTCACCTCATCCAGATACTCGCCTATGTAGGGGCGGCCACGGTGATGCTGCGATTCCACATAGCGTTCCATTTGATGGAAATACACGCTGTCTGTCAATACAGTCTGAGGATAATTATTCATGAAATTGGCCATTGCGGTCAAAGTCTGTGCAGATGCAAACGGCCAGATAGCCCCATCCCATTCACACTTACCTACGCCATGCGTACGGAACTCAGGATGACGGCGCTCGGCAGTGGTAAGTCCGTAAGGTGCGGAAAAACCTTTCTCGTCCATCACTTCCTTCCATGCCACAGTGTATTGGGAAGAAGCATCCGGCAAATTGAAATACCAAGGGATATAGCCGATAGCCTCGCGTACCTCGGCGGACGCATCTCCACGCATCGTTTCAAAGAAATGATGGTCTGTGTTCCACAACTTATCCTGTACCAATGTTTTAATGGAATCGGCTTTCAATCCATATTTCATGGCCATGCCCTCATCTCCTGTCATGATGCCGATAAGAGAGAGTGCTTTGGCATTGCCATACATATAACTGTTGATAGTGGGACGGGCATATTGCTTACGACGGCCTCCGCTGATGGATTCTTCCATACCATCCTGCACATCTCCCTGCCAGTAAAGTCCATTGGGCAGGCGGTTTGTCTTTTCCCAACGGGCATATTCCGCTTCCAAATCCTTTACCATATCCAACAAAAACTCCTTGTTTCCATCGACCATGTAACGTCCCAGTACCGCATCCGCATTCCACGAGCTGAACTTGGTCATTTTAGCCATCGGGCCTCCTTCGTTACCCCGATACCAAGTATGGATAATCTGATTCAAGTATTCCGGATTACGCAACCAGCGGCTCTCATAAATATGATGACCGATGGCACAAGCTATCAGATTGTATTTATCGGCATACGAACGGTTTACCAGAAATTCGGTCATACCATAGCCCACCGGAGTTTCCTTGATGTGCTTGCGCAGCGTCCACCAACGATAATAATACATTTCCTCAAAGTTCTTTTGAGAGCACTCGAAAAGAGGAATGTTTTCTTCCATCCATTGAGATGCACGGGCATTGGGAATAGCCTGGGCTATATTCTCATCCTCCATGCTGTTGAAATAATCCACATAGGGCTTGAAATCCTTATATTTCAAGAAGGCTGCACCGGCATCCTTATCAGCAGAAGCCGTCTTGAAATGGGCTATACGATAGGTGCACAAGGGTTCCTGCTCACCCGCATCCGGCAGAATGCCATACCAGTCCGCCGGGGTATCCACCGTAGGATAAGTCCGTTGCGCTCCGGTGCGGAACATCACTCTCTCGATGGCCGGAACGGGTGCAAAGAACATACGTTGCCCCACTTTCTTTCCATCCACATAGACAATTACCATGCGGTTGGCAACAGAAAGCTCCACTTCTACCTTATACGTCTTGCCCGGTTCATACTTCAACAAATTACCAAACCGCGCACCTCCTTTGGCACGGAAAAGTCCATCGGGAGTCAGTTCCAGACGGGAACAGGCAATGCCGTTTTCATCCAGAAATTCTATCTGCAAAAGTCCTTTATCGTTCTGTTCCGCCATCAGTTCGAAAGATACTTTCAGTTCTTTTGTAGCAGGTATCTTACGCTCCACACGGGCATAATCGAATAAGTCCTTGTCTTGCAGCACCAGCCATTTTCCATCCAGTGATACGGGAGCCCACTGCAAGGAATACAAATTCCAGTCGGTCAGTTCGCTCAAATCTTTGTAGCCGGCAAAATCGTCGTCAGCATGCTCGCTGGCGTGTGCGCGGACAGGCACAGGAATATGAGACACCCACATATCCTCTTTATTCATACTGTAAGTCACCCATAAATCACCATCGGGAGGAGTCCCGTTACCTTCCTGAATACCCCGTACATACTGAGGACCGAATGATTTATAATTACCTCCGTAACGCATCGGTGTAATCTCGCCGTGCACCAGATTCAAGGTCGTATATTCCAGCCCGTCCTTACTGAGCGAGATAGCCAGCGGCCAACGGAACTCGGAAGGATTATACACCGTGGCGTATGTACCGTCACTCAAACGTTGCCCCCATATCTTCGCATTACTGTTTACGAAACCTTTCGCACGTTCCACCGGTTGCGCCCACGTATTCCCACCATCCTCGCTGATGGAAGTCAGGGCATGTTTCCACAGGCTTACCAAACGGCCGTCGGGCAAGGTATAGTCACAATACGCTTTGTATTCTTTGTGTAAAGGAATCAACGGGTCATTGCGGTCGGCTTCCTCCACCCACTGCATACGGTAGCGGGGATTATCCAGAATCTCCTGACAGGCTTTTACAAATTCCTTGTCTTTACTCCGTTTAAAATAAGGATAAGAGGTATTCTTTTCATTGAACGCATGGTTATAATAAATGAAATAAATGGGGCCGAAGGAACCGTCCTTTTTAATTTCGCGAACCACACGGCCTATTCCGTTCCCGTCATTCGGATCGTCTTTCTTGTCCAGCGCCACGCCATAGTTTCCCATGGCTATCAGTCTGCCGCTCTTTGACACATAAAAGCCTACACGCTGATGCATGATGGCATCCAGATCTTTTGCCTTGTCTGTGCGTCCGGGCTTGGTATAGCCATCGGGAACCCGGTAGATAGGGAAAAGGGTCACCGGGTTTGTCCAGTGATAACCGTCTTTCGAGGTCATCAGGAAAGTTTGTGAGGGAGGAATATGCTCGTCCGAAGGATCGGAAAGATAATGCATATAGAATTGTCCGTTCCAATAAGCCAACATGGACTGATGATTGTATGTCCATCCATTGCCGTTATCGGGTGCAGGATGTTCCCGGTTGGCACGCATCACCTGAATATTGTGTACCCCTACCACGGGTGACAATTGCCCGTCATGACAGGTAGGGTTAGACAGCTCCGTGCCTGTATAGTGTACTCTATCTTGCGCCGATACCGAAAGTGCCAGCGAACAGGCTGCTGCAAAGGTAAAAAGTTGTTTCAGTTCCATTTATTTACTCCTATGTTGTTTTTCCATTTATTAAAATGAGGTTTCTCTTCAGCTTGATTGACCTGCAAACAAGCAAAGCTCTACAAAACTACGAATTTCTTCGTTTCCCGATAAAAGCTCCGGGCTTTAAAAAAAGACGAAAGCACAAAGCAAATGTACTCTATAAAATAATGCTATTTATAAAAAGAGTCTTTTTGTTAATGAATTTGCATAAAAGAAGCTTTTTTACTATATTAGCAGCATGAAGTTAACAGTTTGATAACTTTTCTACGAGAAATATGTTATTTATAGTATTCACTTTCTTAACAACCGTTTGCTTATGAAACAAAAGAATAAGATGTTATCCACCCATGGCATTAAAACACTATTCGAAACCCGATTAACCCAACTCACTTCATTGGCTTCAGAAAGCCAGGATGAAACAGTTTTCAAAAACAAGCTGAACGATTATCTATTATCCGGTCCTATTTACAATCCTGCTGCCGCAAGGCAAATTAAAAGACTGATAGATAACGATGGAAAAACCATTTACGAAGCCTCTACAGAACAGGAGATTAAAATAGAAACCATCTCACTGCTTTGGAAGTTTTTAACGAATCGTATCATCAATGAAGAGATTTCCGTTGATTTATGGATTGACCTGTATCACCAGTTCGACCGGCTTTATCACGAAGAAGAGGAGCTACCTGATGAAAAACAAGTGCAACAGTGGATGAAACGCTGGCCCAGCGGACTGAATGAGGATGTCCGGGCTATCCGCCGACAAAACAAAGAACGTATCATCTCCCTTCTTATCCAGAAAATAGAAAACAGACACGCACCCTCCAGCCGCTACCTTTTTCCTGAAGGAAGCACGGAAGAGGACAAACGCCGGCTGGTCTGCCAATGGTGGAACGAAGCCCGTTTTCATCTGGCAATGGCCGTAAAAAGCCCTACCGAACTGAACCGGATGCTAGGCAACTCCCTGTCCGAAGAAACCTTGCAGCTTTATCACAAAGCACGCAAGAAAGGAATGCCTGTCTTCATCACCCCTTATTATTTGTCATTATTGAATCCTACCGGAAAAGGATATGATGACGAAGCCATACGCAGCTATATCTTGTACTCTTCCCAATTGGTAGAAACTTACGGTAACATCCACGCATGGGAAAAAGAAGATGCAGTAGAGGACGGAAAGCCCAACGCTGCCGGATGGCTGCTGCCGGACGGACACAACATTCACCGCCGTTATCCCGATGTGGCCATTCTTATCCCCGACTCGATGGGACGTGCCTGCGGCGGCCTATGTGCATCCTGCCAGCGCATGTACGACTTTCAAAGTGAACGTCTGAACTTCAACTTCGAGGAATTGAAGCCGAAAGAGAGCTGGGACAAGAGGTTGAGAAAACTGATGGAATATTTCGAGAACGACACTCAGCTCAGGGATATCCTGATTACGGGAGGCGATGCATTGATGAGCCAGAACAAGACCTTGCGCAATATACTGGAAGCCGTCTACAAAATGGCTGTCCGCAAACGGAATGCAAACCTGCACCGTGCGGAAGGAGAAAAATATGCCGAGCTCCAGCGTGTACGCTTGGGAAGTCGGCTCCCTGTGTATCTGCCCATGCGAAT
>OHTF01000850.1_pt1 | contig 11408 bp, 8 predicted proteins | sample 1578811 | NCBI WGS metagenome assembly OHTF01 (sample SAMEA3879571, study PRJEB24766) | human gut metagenome | biome: human-associated habitat; feature: feces | place: USA | collected 1985/1987
GCCGAAGCAGTAGCTCGTGAACACTTTCACAAGAATGCCAGCAAACTGACACCGGAAGAATGCGCACTAATTGCAGCCAGCCTTCCCAATCCTCGCAAATTCAATTCAAGCAGACCTGGCAACTACATGCTTAAAAGACAAAAGAAGATACTTTATCTTATGAAATGCGTCCCTACATTTCCGCCCAAACAAGATACGTCCTCTACGGTTTCAAAGAAGAAAAAGAAATAACCCGCACCCCCGTGTGGGCTTTCTTATTTTTAGAGTATTCAAAGAGAGTCTGAGAATCTAGAATAACTTTCTTCATGACCGATGAAGCATGAAGCAAATGCAATTTACCATCCACCCAACAGGCAAATCCTGTATGCACCACATCCAGCCCTTTTATATTGGTAGTAATCGCTATGATATCCCCATTCTTTATGTCCAACTCCTCAGAAGAAACGTTCAGACTTGTTTTAGGAATATAAGAAACAGGAACATTTTTCCATTTTCTCTCTATTTCAATCATCTGGGATATCATGGAAGGATTATTTTTCAACCGGTGATAATTGTCAGAGTGTGTGGACATAAAATCCAAATTCAAGATTTGTGATACAGCAAGCCCTAATTCCCCTGTACGTTCATGTACAATTCCTTTCTGTTCGTTATCCTTAATCCAATCACTGAAGTAATGTAAACGCGAGACATAACCGGCTTGTTTTCCATTCCGATAGCGGATACACAGCAACGCTTTTTTGTAACTTTCAAAGTCACTTTTCCCATACTTGTCAGCGAGACTCAATGCAAGTACTGTTTCAACTAATGTAGTACAATCCACCTTATCCAAATGAACAACTAATCTCTCTTCATCTGTCCCATCCAATGTATTCGCTACGTATGGAACCCCTAATAGATTTTGGGCAAAAAACAATATCCTACAACTATCGGCCGGCAACCGGGCAGCTTTTTGAAGCAGACTCTCGACTTTTATACTGTCATTTTCTGATGCTGAAACGATACAAGGCATTATTCCTAAAATCATTCCCAGCAACCACGGATACAGCTTTCTCATATATTTTTTCTTATCTACCTGTTTTTTCTGCATGGCAACAAAGATAACACATAACTGAATGAATGCAAATTTTAAAAGAATGAAAAGATAAAAACATCCGCCATGACAAATTCAACACTTGCCATAGCGGATAAAAAAAGCTATATAGCACCTTTAAATCATGCAGTAAACTCTGTTCTTTCCAAATAAGCTATAACATCACCTTTATTAACTACAGCTCCTTGTTGGGCGCAAACTTCTACAATACGTCCTGTAAAATTAGCAAAAATCTTTTCATACTCTCCCCACGGAGTGGAAATATAACAGAACACTTCATCATGCTGGTATTTCCGTCCGACAAACGGTGCCATAGAAGGACCTTCCACGGAAACTTCCCATAAAATCTGCCCCTTATCCGGTGCAATAATAGGATCTGCCTTAGCACGCTTATATTTTCGGATCGTTTCCTCATCGAAGCCACTTTTTACCATAGCCGCATCCTGAGCACGTTGTAAATCATCCATAAAACGTTTCTTGGCTACACCCGATTTATAATCACGGTATTGCCGGTCATGCATAGCCAGTTCAAACAACTCTTCCTCATCCTCACCATATTCCCATCCATTATCATCCATCTCCTTACGGTACTTGTCCAGCTCATCAGGATAGTTCACCTGAGGATCTTCATCAGTGAATTCGTAGCCTTTACTTTTCGCCAGTTCGATTATTTCAGGAGCCAACGCACCCGGCAATTTTCCACTTTTTCCCAAAATCATATCCCATGTATGGTTATCAATCATCGTCCATCTCTCCTCTCCCTTCACCAATTGCATAACATTCATCAAAGCCACATTCTTCACATATTGGCTAAACGGTGTTACTAAAGGTGGATATCCCAATTTCGGCCATACGTATTCCACTTCTTCAAACAGCATCACTACCAAATCATCCAAACTCATAGGCTCCTTTCCCTGTCCTTTCAGAATCAGATTGATGCCCGAATGCACCCCTTTCAGATCGGCCATCATTGAACCCATCATGCCACCGGGAAGTCCACATCCCAGCAGCAAGGAAGACATATGTTTGTTGGTAGGATCAATAAAATATCCCAAAAAATCATCAATAAATTCCTGCGTCATGCTACGCGCTTTCATATAAGCCTTCATATTGATTTCAGGTACCTGAAAACCTGCATTTTTCAACATAGCCTGTACAGAAATTACGTCAGGATGCACTTTTCCCCATGACAACGGCTCCATAGCGACATCAATGATATCCGCACCATTCTCACAAACTTCCAAAATAGATGCCATAGATAACCCAGGACCGGAATGTCCATGATATTGTACAATGACTTCAGGATGTTTATCTTTGATATTTCTCACCAACTGCCCCAACATTTCAGGACGGCCGATACCTGCCATATCTTTCAAACAGATTTCGGGTGCCCCCGCTTCTATTAACTGGTCGGCAATATAAGAATAATAATCCACCGTATGTACAGGAGAATAAGTGATGCAAAGAGTGGCTTGAGGAATCATCCCCGCTTCTTTAGCATATTTTATGGAAGGAATAATATTACGAACTTCATTCAAACCACAAAAAATACGAGTAATATCCACTCCTTGCGCATGTTTTACCCTATACATCAACCGACGTACATCAGCTGGAACAGGATACATTCGCAATGCATTTAAACCACGGTCCAACATATGCGTCTGAATACCCGCCTCACGTAAAGGCTTGGTAAATGTACGCACTGCCTTGTTAGGATTCTCACCATACAGCAAGTTCACTTGTTCAAAAGCACCTCCATTAGTTTCGACTCGGGCAAAACACCCCATTTCAACGATTAGAGGAGCAATTTTGGCTAACTGATCAGCTCTGGGCTGGTACTTCCCTGATGACTGCCACATATCGCGGTAGACCAAACTGAATTTGATTTCTTTTTTCATAATTATTACTTGATTTAAAGGTGTCTTGTCCTTTTGCAAATATAACAAATGAATAAAAATAAAGTTAATATTCGAAGCTGTTTTTTAGCTTCCAAAAACATGTTTAATATCATATTGTAAACCAATAAAAACAAAAAGGCAGAGCAAAAGAATTTCACTCTACCTTTTTGATAATTTTCCCCCTTGGATTATACAAAATCACGGAGCTGTCCCTGCAAGCGTTGTCTGGTAAAAAAAATTCTGCTTTTTACAGTACCCAACGGCAATCCCAGCTTTTCGGCAATCTCACGATATTTAAATCCCGACACATGCATAGCGAATGGAATACGGTATTCTTTAGGAAGCAAACCGACTATACGATGTATTTCTTTCATGTCATAAGCTCCCTCGGTACTATCAAAGCCGGAATCCTGAGGCATACTTAAATGGTAGAGATTGTCTGTATGGTCCACAAATGTCTGGTCACGCACGATTTTCCTATAATTGTTTATAAAGATGTTACGCATAATGGTATACATCCATCCCTTAAAGTTTGTATCGGGGATATACTTGTCTTCATTATCCAGCGCTTTCAATGAAGTTTCTTGTAGCAGGTCATTAGCCTCCTCACGGTCGGCTGTGAGTTTGTATGCAAACCGAAGTAATTCTTCTTGCACACCCAGCAGGTTCTTTTTAAAACTAACGCTATTCATAAGTCTTTCAGTTTAGGTTCATATTCTTTTTCCATGCTCTCGGTAATGCAAGGATAGCGCATTTTAAATAGGTGTCAAAGAAAAAACTATCAAAATAGGGGGTAAAAACCGTCATTTATCAGTTTTTACCCCCTGTTTTGATAGTTTTCAGGTGCTATTTAGCGTTGTTCCCCCTTTAAAATTGGTAAACAGATACTATATTTAACAGCTAAAATACGCGCCAAAAACACAGTACTACCTCCTATTATCTGGCAAATAAAGGCTTCCAGACCAAACAGATCACATATCCAATAGGCCAATCCCCCCACCACACAGGCCATTGCATAAATTTCTTTACGAAAAATAAGCGGAATTTCATTAATAAAAACATCGCGGAGCACACCACCTGCGGCCCCAGTGATACTACCCATGATTATAGCTACCCAAAAAGGATATCCGAGAGCAATACTTTTGCCTACTCCCACTACTGTAAATAGTGCCAGACCGATGCTGTCGAACAGGAAAAAAGTGTTATGCATATGAATCAGATACTTGCCGAAAGCAATTACCCAAAACAATGCAAGTCCTGTACATATTAAATATATAGGGTCGGTCATCCAACCCGGAGTCACATCTAGAAGCACATCACGGATAGTACCTCCTCCGATAGCCGTTGCCAAACCCACTACATATGCACCAAACCAGTCAAACTGTTTGGCAGACGCCAATCTGATACCACTGATGGCAAAGGCAAACGTGCCTATAAAATCTAAAACTTGAACAAATGTTAGCATAATGGTTGTTATTTGTCTGCAAAGTAACGAATAAATTCGATAAGAAAATGTATTTTTGTGTTCAGAAAATAGCTTAAAATAAGATGAAAGTAACAATTATCGCAGGTGCACGTCCCAATTTCATGAAAATTGCCCCATTAATGCGTGCTATCAAGGCTGCAAAGGCAGCAGGAAAAAATATCACTGCCCGTCTGGTCTACACAGGTTCGGACGAAGATAAAAGTTTGGAACCTTCTCTGTTTACAGACCTGGATATGCCGCGTCCCGATGTATATCTGCATGTAGATAATACAGATTTTTTCCAGCGAATGGCAGGTATATTGGTAGCTTTCGCCCGCGAACTGGAACAGCATCCTGCACAGGTAGTACTTGTAGTGGATGACCTGACTCCTACTATGGCGTGCTCTATCGTAGCTAAAAAGAAAGGGATAAAAGTCGCTCATCTAGTGGCCGGAACCCGCTCTTTCGATATGGATATGCCAAAGGAAGTGAACAGCATGATAACAGATGACTTGTCCGATTATCTGTTCACGGCCGGAATGGTAGCCAACCGCAATCTGAATCAAACAGGAACCGAACAGGCACATGTACATTTTGTAGGAAACATCCTGATTGATACGCTGCGTTATAACCGTACCCGTTTACAGCGCCCGGTAGCGTTCTCCATTATGGGACTGAAAGAAAAAGAATACCTCTTGCTAACATTGAACAAACATTCATTGCTAAACAAGGACACAACACTGAAAGCCATCTTCCGCACTATACTGGAAAAAACAGACAAGCCGATCGTGGCGCCGCTCCATACATATGTAAAAAACAAGCTGTCTGCTTTAGGAATTACTTCCGAAAGGTTATATATATTACCACCGCAACCTTATTTGTCATTCGGATATTTAGTGAACCATGCCTGGGGTATCATTACAGATTCGGGCAATGTAGCGGAAGAAGCTACTTTTTTAGGAATCCCCTGCATGACATTAAGCACGTATGCAGAACATCCCGAAACAGTGACAATCGGCACAAACCGGCTGGTGGGGGAAAACCCTGAAATCCTGGCAGACGCCCTTGACATTCTGAATAAAGGAGAATGGCAGAAGGGACATTTGCCGGAACGTTGGGATGGACACGCTGCAGAAAGAATTGTACAAACATTGCTGGGTGAACATAACTAAAATGGAGAACCAATAAAAACACGGATGCCGCAGAATATCAAATTCTACGGCATCCGTGTTTTTATTGGTTCTCCATCGATATCGCTTACACTCTCCTTTCTTACCAAGTATAATTCAAACCAAAACTAAGCAATTCCTGCAACTGGAAATAACTCTTGTTATCTTCTGTCAGTGTCACACCGTCATCATAACGCGCATGAACAAACAACTTAGTAGACAAATAACGGTTCAACACAAAATTAAATGTATTTTCCCAACTGGCAATTACGGTGTCATAAGTTGTAAAGTACTCCAATTTAGACTCCCACACAATACTGGGGATAATTGTCCAAGTCAGATTACCTGTAAATTTCGAACCGAAGAGATTCGCTGTTTTATGCCCCGGATCCACATTAAAAGCACCCGGATCAGTTATCTTATCATTGCTGATATACATAAAAGTATACGCCAGTGGAGATCCCAACAAAGACAATGAATAATTCTTCTTATTCTGCTTAAAGTCCATACCGAGGGTTATATCCAATTGGGCGGGAGACAGAAAATTAGAAATCATATCATTCGTATTCGTCTTATAATTTCCAAAGAACTGAGTCTTGAACTCGCCCGCCAAAGTATAATACCAGTTTTTGAAGGCTTTTACACCCAGTTTACTGCTTAAACGAAGCAAGTCGGCATTCGTCTTATACTTATGCACTGTATCTGACGGTGCTGTAACAAAACCCAATTTTATTTCCAGCTTATTTTCAAACTCTATACGCTGGCGGTCATCAAAATTAGCTTCCAGCACTAAGCCGGACAACAGCGCATTAGTACTTTCACCACCTTTATACCAGTTATCTGAAATATAATGTTGTGTGAACTGAACATACCCATTCCCCTTATGCGTCCAAAAGTTAGGGCGTACCACCAACAATTCATTATCCGTAGTCAAGCTTTCCACCGGTGTTTCCGGTTGAAGGAAACTTTTGATTCTCTCTTTCCTTGGTCTTTTTACTATCTGATTATTTTCCAGTGGTTTCAAATCAGCCAAATAAAGTTCGTTATTCACCAATCTGCCCGGATATTGCAAATAATAATTCCTTAATATATTATTCGACCAACGGTCGGCAGCGGCCAAGGTTTCCAAATCGGGCAGTTGATATATAGCTGCAGATGCAGAGTCACGCTTTCCCATATATAGCGAATCGACAGCTGTCATTATTTTCGTATCCGGACTCCATTTTATTTCAAAAATTTCTTTTATAGGAGCTTCATAATAAGTGGGCGGAACAAACAACTTATAAAAAGCCGGATTAGGACGTACCCGCCGGGGCGCCGGAATATTCAAATCATCCCACAGCCTGAAATAAGCAAAATAAGATGCGCTTAATGCAGACAATGAATCAGAATAGGCTTTCACAGCCGGATTTTCTTTCGTCTTGGCTATTTTCTGTGCCGGCACTTCTTCCATACAGAATACAGCAAGTATTATAGCCAAACATATACTTTTTCTCATACTAATTTTAGTTTTGTGCAAAAGTACACTTAATTTTCCTTTTCCCCAAAAACTGTTTCCTTTATATAGTAACGAATGATAAATTCAGTTTCATCAAATGATTTTTTAAAGCATATCCGACAATATTGAAAAAGATTTTGTAATTTTGCAACTTTGATAAATATTGCGATTTTGATAATTAAGAAAATAACATTTAAAAATATTAAGTCGTGGGAGAAACTAAGTATATCTTCGTAACTGGTGGTGTTGCCTCCTCATTAGGTAAAGGTATTATTTCATCATCAATAGGTAAATTACTGCAAGCCAGAGGCTATAATGTAACAATTCAGAAGTTCGATCCGTATATCAATATTGATCCGGGAACTTTGAATCCTTATGAACATGGTGAATGTTATGTAACGGTAGACGGACACGAAGCCGACCTCGATTTGGGACATTACGAACGTTTTTTGGGCATCCAGACAACTAAAGCCAATAACATTACAACAGGACGTATTTACAAAAGTGTTATTGACAAAGAACGCCGTGGTGACTATTTGGGAAAGACTATTCAGGTTATCCCCCATATCACCGATGAGATCAAACGCAATGTAAAATTATTGGGAAGCAAATATAAATTTGATTTTGTCATTACCGAAATCGGTGGTACCGTAGGTGATATTGAATCACTTCCTTATTTGGAAAGTATCCGCCAATTGAAATGGGAAATGGGACGTAATGCGTTGTGCGTACACCTTACTTATGTTCCTTATCTGGCTGCAGCAGGCGAATTGAAGACCAAACCTACCCAGCACTCCGTAAAAGAGCTGCAATCTGTTGGTATTCAACCAGATGTATTGGTATTGCGTACCGAGCACGAATTGAGCACAAACTTGAAAAAGAAAGTTGCTCTGTTCTGTAACGTAGATGAAAATGCTGTGGTGCAGTCTATCGATATGCCCACCATTTATGAAGTACCTTTGCGTATGCAAGAACAGGGACTGGATGTAACCATTCTCCAAAAGATGGGATTGCCCGTGGGTGAAACTCCAACCCTCGGTCCATGGAGAGATTTTCTAGATCGCCGTCATAAGGCAACTGAGAAAGTAAAAATTGGATTGGTTGGTAAATACGATTTGCAAGACGCTTATAAATCTATCCTTGAAGCCTTGTCACAAGCCGCCACTTACAATGACCGCAAAGCGGATATCCACTTCATAAACAGCGAGAAACTGACAGATGCTAATGTAGAAGAGCAGATTAAGGATATGGATGGTATCATCATCTGCCCGGGATTCGGACAACGTGGCATAGAAGGTAAGTTCGTTGCTATCAAATATGCACGTACACACAATGTACCGACTTTTGGTATCTGTCTAGGTATGCAGTGCATGGCTATTGAGTTTGCCCGTAACGTGCTAGGTTATACAGATGCCAACAGCCGCGAAATGGATGAAAAAACGCCACACAACGTGATAGACATTATGGAAGAACAGAAAGCTATCACCAATATGGGCGGCACTATGCGCCTGGGAGCCTATGAATGTATCCTTGACCAACACTCAAAGACTTTTGAAGCCTATAAAAGCGAACACATACAGGAACGCCACCGTCACCGCTACGAATTCAACAATGACTATAAGCAGGAGTACGAAAAGGCGGGTATGAAATGCGTGGGTATCAATCCGGAATCCGATTTAGTGGAAATAATTGAAATCCCGACATTAAAATGGTTCATCGGAGTACAGTTCCATCCCGAGTACAGCAGTACAGTATTGAAACCACATCCTTTATTCCTGTCATTTATCAAAGCGGCAATAGACAAATAAGAAACGAGAATTATAATATAATAAGGTAAACAAGTAAAAATGGACAAAAACACTTTAGTGGGATTCGCCCTGATTGGTGCAGTTGTGATAGGCTTCAGCATCTACAACCGTCCTAGCCAGGAAGAAATGGCACGTGCCAAACATTATCAGGATTCCATTCAGGCGATAGCCCAAAAAGAGGCCGAACGACTGGCACAGGCTGCCACGGCACAGAGTCAGAATGCAACATTGCATTTAGACTCTACCTCTATGTTCTATGGCGCAAACCAAGGTACGGAACAGCTAACGACACTGGAAAATAATGTAGTAAAACTGACTTTCACCAATAAAGGTGGACGGGTGTGCGCAGCCATATTAAAAGATTATAACGGACAGGACGGCAAGCCTTTGATGTTATTTGATGAAAAAGATTCGGGCATGAATTTCGCTTTCGAAGGAAAGAATGAAAATATTTTGACCGAGGATATGTATTTCCAGCCTACCAACGTAACAGACAGCACTGTAACTATGCGTTTGGCAGCAAACAATGGAGGCTATATAGATTTCGATTACAAACTTTTACCGGATGCTTACATGGTGAATTTCACTATTCGCGCAAACGGCATGCAGAATTTCTTCCCTCCTGCCCTGAACACAGTCAATATAAACTGGCGTCAACGGGCACGCCAGCTTGAAAAAGGTTTCAGCTTCGAACAGCGCTATACTTCGCTCACCTACAAGCCGGTGGACAAAGGCTCGGACTACCTGAACGAAATGAAAGATGCCAAAGAAGAAGTGACCGACCGCTTGGACTGGATTGCTTTCAAAAACCAGTTCTTCTCAAGCGTACTGATTGCCGATCAGGACTTCGACAAGGCTTCACTGGTCTCTACTCCCCTAAAAGAGGGAAGCGGATATATGAAGAACTATACCGCGGACATGACAACTTTCTTTGATCCTACCGGAAAGCAGCCTACCGATATGCAGTTCTACTTCGGTCCGAACCATTTCAAGACTTTGCTGAACAGCAATGATCTAAGCCTTTCCCAAAAAGATTTGGAACTGGAAGACCTGGTTTATTTGGGCTGGCCCATTATCCGCTGGGTAAACCGCTGGTTCACTATTAATTTGTTTGATTGGCTCTCAGGGTGGGGACTGAGCATGGGTGTCGTATTGCTGCTGATGACGATTATCGTCAAAGTGTTAGTTTATCCGGCTACCTACAAATCATATATGTCCTCTGCCAAGATGCGCGTCCTGAAACCCTACATCAACGAGATCAACGCAAAATATCCCAAGAAAGAAGATGCTTTGAAAAAGCAACAGGAAACGATGGCACTTTACAGCAAATACGGAGTAAGCCCTATGGGAGGTTGCTTGCCTATGCTGATCCAAATGCCGGTATTCATGGCTTTATTCTTCTTCGTGCCTAACGCTATTGAGTTGCGCCAACAAAGTTTCTTATGGGCCCCGGACTTGTCCACTTATGATGATATTATCAACTGGGGAACCAACATTCCTCTGCTGGGCAATCATTTAAGCCTCTTCTGTTTGCTGTTCAGTATCACCAATATTCTGAACACCATGTACACCATGAAGCAGCAGGATATGGGACAACAGCAAATGCCGGGTATGAAACTGATGATGTATATCATGCCTGTGATGTTTATCTTTATTTTCAACGGCTACTCTTCCGGTCTGAACTATTATTACTTCATCTCCGGTTTGATAGGTATCCTGACTATGGTCTTCCTGCGCAAGACAACTGATGAAAAGAAACTCCTTGCCATGTTGGAAGCCCGAAAAGAAAAGAAGAGCCAAAAGAATGGCGGCAAACCGGGTGGCGGACTGATGGCTAAACTGGAAGCTTTACAAAAGGAGCAGGAACGACTGCAACAAGAAAGAATGAATAAAGGGAAAAAATAACGGGTTTACACTTCCTTAAAAAAACAGCGAAGACCGGCATATATAAAAAAACAGCAGTCTTTGCTGTTTTTATCGCATCATATTGATAATGAATGGGGGAAGCAGGGCATGCTAAATTATATATCTCATCCACATCCGCACAATACGGATTCACCACATCATGTTCCACCAACTCAAAACACGGATGTCCTATCAGATGCTTTATATTATCTTTGCTTCCGGTAAAAAAGTTATCAAGACAGATAACCCGGTTACCCTCGTTTATCAGACGCGTACAAAGATGCGAACCTATAAAGCCCGCACCGCCACTTACCAGGGCTTTCTTCATCCTTCTATCATTTATATTATATTTTCTTTCGTAAAGCAAAAATAAGCGATTAGTTCCATTCCTGCAAACTTTAAATACAATATTATTACTTATATTTGCAGGCATGATAGTTAATCCGACCAATAAATGAAAAAATATCCAACCATTATGAGCATAGCCGGCTCCGATTGCAGCGGAGGCGCCGGCATCCAGGCCGATCTGAAAACCATCTCGGCATTGGGCGCTTATGCAGCCACCGCCATCACCG
>OHTF01000852.1_pt1 | contig 11364 bp, 11 predicted proteins | sample 1578811 | NCBI WGS metagenome assembly OHTF01 (sample SAMEA3879571, study PRJEB24766) | human gut metagenome | biome: human-associated habitat; feature: feces | place: USA | collected 1985/1987
ATATGTCCGGGAAGATATTTTGTTATTTCTGATGGACGGACGGCATGTTTTTTTCAGGAAAAGACAGGAATCCGTATTTTGTGTCATGAAAAGGATGAGGAATATTTTAGAAGGTATCTGGATTTAGATACAGATTACGGCAAAATAATAGAACGGATTGATCCGGAAGATTGCTTTCTTTCTGGAGCGGCGAAGATGGGAAAGGGGATTCGGATTCTTCGCCAGGATCTGTGGGAAATGATCGTTAGTTTTATTATCAGTCAGAGAAATAATATTCCACGTATTATGAAGAGTATTGATACATTATGTGAGAAACTTGGAGAAAAAATAGTATTTAATTATGAAGAGGAGCATCTTATTGGTTATAGTTTTCCGGGACCGGAAGTGCTTGCAAAGGCCGATCTGTCGGAGTTTAAGTTTGGATACCGGGAGAAGTATATTCGTCAGACGGCAGAGGATGTTTTGACTGGAAAGTTTGAAATAAGTGCACTTCAAACAGCCGTTGCAAAAGGGGCATCGCCGGAAGAGGGAAAGGAGATGCTGAAAAAACTTCATGGAGTGGGAGAAAAGGTAGCATCTTGTATTCAGCTTTTTGGTTTACATCAGCTTTCCTTATTTCCGATTGATACATGGATTGCCAAAGTGGAAAAAATGTATTATAACGGGCATTTTCCAGTAGAAAGATATGAAGGGATAGCTGGTGTGATGCAGCAGTATCTTTTTTTCAGAGTTCGTGAGGAAGCAGAAAAACGTGCCTGCTTGGAAGTAAAAGCAGATAAGATGCAAAAAGAAAAGCCAGAAGAGATACAAAAAAATGTATCAAAAGAAGTTTTAAGAAAGCAGGAGAAGAAAGAATATAATCTTTCCGGGAAAATGTTATATGTATCGGATTTGGATGGTACCTTATTAAATAGAGATGCGTTACTTAACGAAGATGTGCCTAAACGGTTAAATGCTCTGATTGAGCAGGGACTTTGTTTTACTGTTGCTACAGCGAGGACCTATGCAACTGTGAATTCTATTATGAAAGATGTCAATCTCACCTGTCCTATGATTTTGATGAATGGGGTTATGATTTACGATCCGGTGAAAAAAAGCTGTATTCATGCGGAAATTATTGAAAGAGATTCTGTGGAATATATTTTAAAAGGAAGAAAGAAGTTTGGAGTGACAGGATTTGCGTATGCACTGTCCCCTGAAATTTCCGAAGATTGCTCAAAGTCTGGCGAAACATCTGTTGTAGATAGTGCCGGACGAGTCGGCAAGTCTGGACGAAAGATGGCAACCTATTATGAAAAAATTGCGACACAGCATATGGAAAAGTTTTATACGGAACGAAGAGATTTATACCATAAGCCATTTAGTAAAGTGGAAAGATTAGAAGATATTTCAGGTGAAGATATCATTTATTTTTCTATTTGTTATGAAGAAGAAGTGTTACGGCCATTTTATGAATATTTGCAAAAGGATGAGCGACTGAATCTGAATTTTTATAAGGATGTTTATGGAGATGGTCTGTGGTATTTAGAAATCTCGCATAAAAATGCTTCAAAATATTATGGAATACAGAAGCTGCGAAAGCTTCTTCATCCGGCCGCGATTACCGGAATGGGTGATAATCTGAATGATATTCCTTTATTTGAAGCTTGTGATCGTTCCTGTGCGGTAGGAAATGCACATAAGGAAGTAAAAGAAAGGGCAGACTATATTTTAGATACCAATCTGAATGCGGGAGTGGTAAAATTTCTGGAAAAGGAAATGAAATAAATTATCAAGACAGCCATAGAATCTGGAATTTACCGGAGACTATATAGAGAAGATAGTTGACAAAGAGTTTTGATAATATTAAAATATAGATATGAAAACTACATTACATGGAAATGAGAACACAGATTGCATTGCAGTAAGAGAGAATGCTTCATTTTGAGTGATATTTGCAGTGTATTAATTTCTGTGTATAGTAATATAATAATGCATACTGGAGGATGAAATGGATTACAAGATTATTAGTGATGGCTGTTGTGATTTAGAAAAAGAGATCATTGAACAGTATAATTTACGTATTATACCTTTTTATATATCATTTGATGAGGAGACATATTATAAAGAGATTGAAGAAATCGGAATTCGTGAAGTATATGAGCGAATGGTAGGGAATCCAGATGTATATCCGAAGACCTCTCTTCCATCTGTACAGAATTATATTGACGTTTTTACGGAATATGTGAAAGAAGGAACACCGGTAGTCTGTATTTGTTTTACTCCATCTTTGAGTGGTTCTTACAACTGTGCATGTAATGCCAGAGAAATTGTTTGTGAGGATTATCCGGATGCCAAAATTGCGGTGATTAATTCTGAAGCAGGAACAGTAAGTCAGGGTCTTATGGTTATTGAAGCAGGAAGAATGTGTCAGAATGGAGTTCCTTATGAACAATGTGTAGATATTCTTGAGAAGATGAAAAAGACGAATAGAATCTTCTTTACAGTCGGTAACACAGATTATTTAAAACATGGCGGACGAATTGGAAAGCTTGCAGGAATCGCAAGCAGCGCCCTTTCCTTAAAGCCTCTGATTACTTTAGTAAATGGTGAGATCGAAGCTTCAGGAATAGGACGAAGCCGTAAGAAGACAGTTGCCAAAACGATTGCGTTAATGGATGACTATTTTAAAGAAACCGGAGATGCGATGGAAGACTATTCTTTCCGCGTTGGTTTTGGTTACGATATAGAGGAAGGCAAGGAATATTATAATACCGTTGCGAACCATATCTATGGAGAGAGCCATGTAGATCAGGTGGGAATCTGCCAGATAGGGGCAACCATCGCAGTACATACCGGACCATATGCGATTGGAATCGGGTGTGTTAAGAAGTATGAGAATTATTTATAATCTAAGCCAATCCTATTCAAATAATAAAAAAGACCCCACGGAATATAGCTTCGTAGGGTCTTTTACTAAATAGAGTTTGAATAATAAGAAATAATAGAATGTATAAACCAGAAGATATGGTTATTACTTCTCACATTTGCAGAGGCAACTATCATTCTACTTTCTCCGGGAGCGTCTCTCCCTGCCTGAGGCAAAATACTATTTATAAAAATACCAATTATATAAAATGTTTAAGAGAAACTTATTTTACTTTTACAGTTTTTACTTTACTGTATGCTCCATAAGTCTTAGTCTTTCCAACCTGCTTGTAGGAGCGTACTTTTACAAAGTATTTCTTTTTAGATGTTAATTTCTTTACTACTTTGCTTGTTGTCTTGTTACTCTTTACTACAATTGTTTTCTTTCCTTTGAAAGATTTCTTTGTGGAATATGTGATTTCGTAACCGGAAGCTTTTTTATCTTTTTTCCAGGATACTTTGATTTTTTTCTTTCCATTTGCTTTTACTTTTGTAGTCTGTTTTGCAAGTTTTACTTTTGTGGCTGTTGTGTTTGGCTTCTTTGCTGTAGTAGCAGGTTTTGTAGCTGGTTTAGCAGCAGTTGTTGTATTTGGTTTAGAAGCTGTTGTACTGTCCGGTATGGATGGTGTTGGTGCTTCTGTGGATTGATATGGTTTTAATAATTCAGTAAGTTCATTGATTAAATCAGCAGCATCGGCACTGGTAGAACTTTCGTTTGCTAAGAGTTCTGCTGCCTCATTTTTATGTGCTAATAATACACTATCATCAGCACCGGCACCTTTTAATGCAGTTTCATCCTGTTTGATAAGTTCCTGTAACTGTGCTTTTTGAGCTTCTGTTACAGGGATTGCGACGTAGATATCAGCGTAGTCATCACAAGAAATAGTAACGCTGTAAGTTCCACCCTCCGCATCAGATGGGATAGCATTTAAGTCAAGAGAAACGTTTTTTGCAATAGCTCCGGAATACAGAGTATATTTGATAAGAAAATAAATATATAAAAATCTGTGCACTGATTTTTAAGGCAAAAAATTAGAGAACTCTCCCTAGCGCGCATACGGAGTGCGTTAGTGGAGGGTCCCCTACCAGGTTTTCATGCATGAATATCTAATAAAAAGATATTAAGCACCGAAAATTCAATTCAAATCTTGTAAGTCTGAGATAGAAAATATATCTCGCAATTAGAGAACACTATATAAAATTAGTTGTGTCAAACAAAAAATACCAAATGAAAAAAGTTCTCAAAAAAGGGAATGCTTAAATACTAATTTTCGTTTCTTTTTTCGTCTACACGAAATCTACAATTATTATTTTGTCTTCACAGTTTTTATTGCAGACCATTTTGATGTAGCTGACTGATATCCGGCTTTTGTATATACGGCGCGGATGCGGACTTTATATCTTGTTTTCTTTTTCAGTTTCTTAAGCTGAGCAGATGTGATCTTAGCCTTGGAAACTTTAATTGTTTTTGTATCTTTTTTGTTACCGAATCCTTTTGTTGTGTACTGGATTTCATAACCGGTAGCCTTCTTAACTTTTTTCCATGTAACTTTTGCTTTGTTCTTTGTTGTTTTTCCAACTTTAAGAACAGGTTTGGAAAGTTTTACGTTTGATTTCTTTAATGCTGGTTTAGTAGCAGGTTTTTTAGTTGTTGTTGTGTCTGGGTTAGAAGGCGTTGCAGGTTTAGAAGGAGTAACAGCTTTTTCTTTTAAGCCTGAAAGAGCTTCTGTAAGTTTTGTGTTTGCAGCATCAACAATTGCCTGTGTGTTAGCGGATTTTGCTTCTTTTGCTTCTGTTAAAGCAGTCTGAAGTGCTTTCCAGGTTTCAGCAGTATATTTGCTGCTATCAAGTGCTTCTGCTTTTTTGATGGAAGCTTCAAGGATAGAAGTATTCAGCTGTACAGTTCCAGATACAGATGGGTAACCGGTTGATGTAAGCTCTATTGTGTAAGAAGCAGATTTGTCTGCAAATACAGGTGTGGAAGAACCATCTTTACCTTTAATTGCTGCATTGAAGTTAATGTTTCCGTCTGCATCAAATAAATCAGTAGCTTTAATTCCGCCTTTTCCTGTTTTTTCTACCCCATTAATTTTAATAGATGTAATATTATTTACATATTTTTTAAAATCATCATATACTGCTTTAGCTATATCTTTATCGGTCATTACAGAGAATATTACATTACCACTATTAGTAATATATAATTGTTCTGCAGAAACACAAATCCAACGTCTCATATCAATATTATCTAGCATCTCTTGCTTAATTTTTTCTACATCTGCATTATCTTTAACCTTAACAACAGCCACTGAATAAGCTTGTGCTGTCATCATTGGTACTGATACAACAATTGATTCAATATTATCATTTGATGTTAATCCTGTATAACTAGTAACTTCATCAATATTTTTTACATCTATTTTCATAGTTTCAAGTTCCGGTAAAACATTTTTATTATCTTTATTTATTGAATTAATCATTTTGATAATATCTTTAGTTGTCTCAAGACTACTTGTATTTTCCTTTCCTGATACTAATATAATTATACCAAATGAGATAACCGCTAGTAATATTAAGGCTATTACTAAAATATTTTGTTTTTTCTTCATTTCTTCCTCCTATTTATATCTTGATTATACCATATTAAAAATATTAAGTAAATGTATTTTTACTCATTAATTTCGATTTAATTTTTAAAAGGCTTTATGTTTCCTTAATCATTAGTAGAATATATAATTACGATATTTTATTTTTGTTTTTGTCATAATATGACAATATTTGACAAAGTAAGATACAACATTAATCTGACTTTACATTTGATGTGTAAATCAAAACTAGAATATATGTATGTGAACCCCATTTTAGAGACATCATGATATCGGGAATGGTGTTTTTTATATTTTCAAAAAGATAGTTTGAAATATACTCTTCTTTCTGTAATTTATTTAAAAACTCTTCTCTTAATTTTGATACTTCCATATTGATACACTTCCTCTATTGTAATTATAACATAGGTAATTAAATTTTTGATATATTAATTGTAAAAATGTTGTAATTACTTAATTTAAGATTGTTCATTATGAAGACCTTAGGCTTCATAATGCCCCGAAAGACTATAGGCTTAAGGGGAAATATAAAGAAAAAGAAAATATATTGTTATATACTTTCTATATGGACATTATCCTACAATTAATATTTGACCTATATTTAATAGATTTGAACTAAGATTATTTAGTTCTTTTAGCCTATTTACTGTTGTGTTATACTTTTTAGCTATAGAATATAGAGAATCACCTGATTTGACTGTATATGTTGTTTCCCTTGAAGTACCTAATGGTATTCTTAATACCTGACCTATTTGGAGAGTATTGGTAGTAAGATTATTGGCTCTTTTGATAGCATCTACGGTTACATTATATTGACCTGCTATCTTGTATAAGGAGTCGCCTGATTTAACGGTATAATCTACTGTATTTGATGATGGTGTTTCGGATGATGTGGTTGGTAGTTTTAAGACCTGACCTACGGATAAGATGTTTGATGTAAGATTATTTAATCTTTTTATTTCATCTACTGTAGTATTATATTTTTGGGCTATTTTATATAGAGAATCGCCACTTTTTACTGTGTAAGTATTTTCTGGAGTAAGAGGGCTTGGTAGCTTTAGAGTCTGGCCTATTACGAGATTATTTGATGTTAAACTATTTAATCTTTTTATTTCATCAACAGTAGTGTTATTGTTTTGAGCTATCTTGTATAGTGAGTCACCACTTTTTACAGTATAGATATTAGTTTCTCCTTCATATACTTCTTTTGACGGTATTCTTAAGACCTCTCCTATCTGGAGAGTGTTTGAGGTAAGGTTGTTTTCTTTTTTTAATTCTGAAACAGTGGTACCTAGTTTATTGGCAATGCTATATAATGAGTCACCCTTTTGTACTATGTAGGTATTGGTTATTAATCCTTCAGGTGGTGTGTATGGTACTCCTATATAGTTTGCTACTGCTGATATGACGGCTTCTGCTAGTTCTTCATAGTTTTCTTTTAGAAAGTTGACATCTTTGGCACTATCTATAAAACCATACTCAACTATTAGTGGTTCTAGATTGCCAGTATTTCGATGTATGAAATAGTAGTCTTTTGAGGTATCACTCGGTAGTCTTCTTTGGTAATATTTTCTTGTTTCTTGTCCAGTGGCTCCTATATTATTTAGAATGTTTTTGGCTAGGGTATCTTTGTTTCTTAGGGCATAGATGACTTCGGCTCCTTCGCCGCCTCCTGAATTAACATGATTCGATATTAGTATAACATCAGATGAGTTACCAAACTTATTTAAAATAGTATTTACTCTATCACTTGGAGATAGTGTTGTATCTGAGTCTCTAGTTATAGCTACTGGTATTCCTAACTCTTTAAATCTATCATACATGTATTTGGATATTAATAGATTATAGTCTTTTTCTAGTAAATTATTGCCTGTAGCACCAGAATCCGTTCCTCCGTGACCCGGGTCAATTATTACTTTACGGACCGCTCTATCTTCATTATTATTCATAGTTATCACCTTCAAAGTAGTATATGTAAATAATGTTAATTTGGTTAACTTGACTAGTATAAAAAGATACTATTTTTTTAGTACCTTTAATTTTTATTTAATGTATTATTTATTATTTTTCTTATTTCAATAATTCTTTTTTTCATAAAGTCTGGATTATCTTTAAACCATTTTATGTTAAGTGGTGATGGATGTGGCAAAACTATTGCTGGTTTATTAAATAATATATTATTTTTAAATATTAGGTCATTATAATCTTCATTTGGAAAAAATGTTTTAGCGGCTTTAGCTCCAATTATTATGTATAATTTATTATCTATATATTCTAATTCTTTCTTTATCCATTTTTCATAGCATATTTTAGGTGGTGCTTTGTCATTACCATTTTTATCTTTTCCTGGATAGCAATGTGCTAGTGCCGTGATAAAGAAGTTATCTGGATTATAGAATTCTTCATCGGTTATTTGATACCATTCGTATTTTAATTTTTTACCACTTTGATCAGTGAATGGCTTTAGTGTGGTATCTACCATTTTAGATGGAGCTTGACTTATTTGAACTATTTTTGAAGTAGCAGAACCTATGACTACTGGATGTGGTTTGAAGCCAAACTTATCTTCACAAATGTTGCATTTTCTTATTTCGTTTATTAAATTACTAAAGTCTTTTTCCATATATCTCTCTTTTAATTAAAACATATCATAATATGTGCCATTATCAAAAGCATCTAAATATTCTAATATTTCATCCATACTATCTTTTAATTCTTCACAAAGTTCTTTATAGTCTTCTTTTTTGACATATCCTTTTTCACTCATGTAAGCATAGAATTTTTTAATACTGGCTGCGGTTTCTTTAGTTGTATAAACGGTTGCCCACATACATTTTTCTATGAACCAACCGCTTAAAAATGAATATACTGAATTTATTCCTTCCTCTGGGGTTTCAATATCATAATAATTTAAATAGTCATTTATAAATAAATCTACATTACTTAAATGTTTCTTTATTGTCTTATCTTTCAGATTTTTTTCTTTTAGATATTCTTCAAACTCTTTCATAAACTTTTTGTTTCTTTTTTTATTTTCTTCTATTTTCTTTTCCAAATCTTTCATTTTTGTACTTTTCCTTATCTTTTAGTTTTTTTGTGATAATTTCTGTTGATAATCTATGTTTTTATGTGCTTTTTCTAATTCTTTTAGTGATTTATTTGGTGTTGGTAATTCTTCAGGCATGGTTCCTCCGTTTTTAGCAATAACTTCTCTAATGTTTTTTCCAATATTGTAATGGGTATTATTTGCTTCATTTTCACTAGAGATATTTTCTCTTTTTAGTTTTGATTCTGTTTGAGTAATACGAAAAAGATTAGCCGCTAGTTCTTCACTTCCCATATTATCTAAAATATCTTCACGGTATCTTAAACCTTTTCTTTTAGCAATGTCATTTGCGGTCTCCCCATTATATAGGCCTTTATAGCCGGCATTATGAAACTTATCAAAGTTTTTGACACCTGCTTTTTTGGCCGCTTGATTTAAAGAATAATTTCCTTTTTTAGTTAAGCTTCTTTGATAGAATCTTTTTTCATCTTCAGTTAACATAGAATAATCTTTTTCTGTTAATTCTTGCTTTCTTGTTTGTATGGCAAAATATGTTTGGCCTAAGGCAACAACTTCTTTTCTAGGATCAGCATTTTGTACTATTAAATAACATGCATATCTTGATAATTTGAAGTCTTCTATATTTCTCGAAGTTTTTGATCCTATACCAACCATTTTGCCGACGTCGTCAAAATGGTCAGAAACTGTCTTTTTACTTAATCTGCAAGCTGTTTTTGCCTTGTCTATTACACTTGTAAAGTTACTCCACTTTGAATATTCAAGTACTTTTATTAACTCTCTAGCTAACCAATACTCATTGCCATATTCATCAATGTGTTTAATATCTTCAAAAATTGTTTCATTATATTTTTTTATTTCATTCATTTTGATACCCCCTCTGATTTATATATTAATTATATCATTTTTTCGTTCTTATTAAAAGGTTATAAGAGTGATTTTGTATTTAAATTAATTGATATGTAAAAAGAGATTATTTTTTTGATTAATCTCCTTCTAATTTTTTAAGTTCATTTATAAATATTTCTTCAAGTTAGAATATTACTTCCATGATATACATAATTCATATTATCTTTTCTTTTTTATATAATTATTGTTATCAATGAATTTTTCATATACATCTTTATATTTGTCTATACATTTTTTAACATCAAACCAATAAACATTTGTTAGAATGCCATCATAAGGATCTATTTCTGTTCTTTCTAATACTCCTCCTAATGCTTTCATTGTCCTATCGGAGCCAATATTGTTAACATCACAGTCGAGCATAACTCTATCTAAATTAAGTTTATTGGCCTTAATTAAACCTAAATATAAATTGATTTTATTATAGCCTTTTCTTCTTTCAGTAGGTCTTATACTATAACCTATATTACCACCAAATTTTTTCATTTCTTCCGTTAAATTCCATCTTACATTGATTGTTCCAATTATTTTATTATCATTTTTTCTAATAAGTAAAAAGGTTTCACTAGGACATCTATTTAAACTTCTAGCATATTCTTCATTTTTCATATTTAAGCACATATCTAATGCTTCTTCAAAAGAATAACCATATAATACTTTATCAAGAGAACCAGCACCATTAATATCTGAATTACATTCTACAAATTCATTAAAATATTCAATAATTTCTTCTTTTCTTTCTAAAGAAGGTATTTCTAAATAAAATTTTTCCATATATACATCACCTATCCTAACATCAAAGTATATTATATTTCATAATACTTTTTTGTATTATTATTTTTCTATTTCTTTTCTAAAGCTTATACCATTTTCAAGTTTTGGTAAGTCTAACATATCTAATATTGTTGCAGAAATATCTGCAAATGTGCTTCTTATTCCTAAATTCACATTTTCTTTTATATTCTTTCCATATACCAATATTGGAGTATATTCTCTAGAGTGGTCTGTGCTTGGAGTGCTTGGGTCATTTCCATGGTCTCCTGTTATAATAAGCATATCATTTTCATGTTGCTCATTATTTCTAGTAATTTTGAATCAAAATATTCTAGCGCTCTTGCATATCCTTCAATATTATTTCTATGTCCATATAACATGTCTGTATCTACAAGGTTTGTAAATATCAAGCCTTTAGTATCTTTATTTATTTCTTCAATCGTCTTTTCTATTCCGTTAGCATTTCCATTTGTGTGTATTGCTTTGTCTATTCCCCTGCCACTGAATAAATCTTGTATTTTTCCTATGGCTACAACATTTGTACCATTTTCATGCATTACATCTAACATTGTCTTACCAAAAGTATTAGACTCAAAGTCTTTTCTGTTGTAGGTTCTTGTAAAATTTTCTGATTTATCTCCAATAAAAGGTCTTGCAATTACAGTTCCAACATTGTACTCTGGGTTATCTAGAATTTTTCTTGTAATTCTACAAATTTCATATAATTTTTCTACTGGAATTACGTCTTCATGTGCTGCTATCTGAAATACGCTGTCTGCTGATGTGTATATTATAGGATATCCTGTTTTTATGTGTTCTTCTCCGAAACGCTTTAAAATTTCTGTTCCAGAGCCAACTTCATTGCATAAAACACCTTTTACACCAGTTTTCTCTATAAATTCATCAATCAATTTTTTAGGAAATGCATTTGGATATGTTGTAAAAGCAGGATGCTTAATATAACCAGACATCTCCCAATGCCCTACTGGACTGTTTTTTCCATCTGCTTGTTCTTGTGCCTTTCCATATGCTCCTATTGTCTTTTCTTGTTTTTCTCCAACCTTAACCCCGTCTTATATTGTATAGCCCTAATTTAGCCATATT
>OHTF01000854.1_pt1 | contig 11336 bp, 10 predicted proteins | sample 1578811 | NCBI WGS metagenome assembly OHTF01 (sample SAMEA3879571, study PRJEB24766) | human gut metagenome | biome: human-associated habitat; feature: feces | place: USA | collected 1985/1987
ACGGGAAGAAATGTGTACCTGCAACCGTCTTTAGCTTCGCAGGGCGTAAAAGGTACAGTTACCAACGCTTTAGCGTCTGCTTTTGTCGGTTCGCTTGGCGGTGGAAAGTCGTTCTGCAACAATCTTCTGGTGTATTATTCGGTGTTGTTTGGCGGTCAAGCAGTCATTTTAGACCCCAAAGCCGAGCGTGGCAACTGGAAAGAAACGCTCCCAGAAATCGCCCATGAAATCAATATCGTAAACCTTACCAGCGACAAGGACAATGCAGGACTTCTTGACCCATTCGTGATTATGAAGAATGTAAAGGACGCTGAAAGTCTGGCAATCGACATCTTAACATTCCTTACGGGTATTTCCTCTAGGGACGGCGAAAAATTCCCCGTACTTCGTAAGGCGGTACGCTCCGTTACCCAGAGCGACAGTCGGGGCTTGCTCCATGTGATAGACGAGCTACGCCGTGAAGATACGCCCATATCAAGAAATATCGCAGACCATATCGACAGCTTCACGGACTACGACTTTGCACATCTGCTGTTTTCAGACGGTACGGTGGAAAATGCAATCAGCCTTGATAACCAGCTCAATATCATTCAAGTAGCAGACCTTGTACTGCCAGATAAGGACACGACCTTTGAGGAATACACGACCATTGAATTATTGTCGGTATCTATGCTGATTGTGATTAGTACCTTTGCCCTTGATTTTATCCATTCGGACAGAAGTATTTTTAAGATTGTCGATTTGGACGAAGCGTGGGCGTTCTTAAATGTGGCACAAGGAGAAACACTCTCAAATAAACTGGTGCGTGCTGGTAGAGCCATGAATGCCGGAGTCTATTTCGTGACACAATCCTCTGGGGACGTATCGAAAGAAAGTCTGAAAAATAACATCGGTTTAAAGTTTGCTTTCCGCTCCACAGATACCAATGAAATCAAGCAGACCTTAGAGTTTTTCGGGCTGGACAGTGAGGACGAAAACAACCAGAAACGGTTGAGGGATTTGGAGAACGGACAATGCTTAATGCAGGATTTATACGGGCGTGTCGGTGTGGTACAGATACACCCAGTTTTTGAAGAACTGCTACACGCCTTTGATACCAGACCGCCCGTACAGAGAAATGAGGTGGAGTGATGAAAGAAAGGATAAAAGGTGCGTTCACAAAAAGGAAGATACTTCACTTTCTCAAAATGGCTCTGTTCGTGGTGGCACTCTCCCTTATCCTGCTTTCACTTCTGGGAACGGTGGCTCATGCGACGGGGCTTGTGGACGATACCATAAACGCAGAAAATCTTTACTCAAAATATCCCCTTTCCAACTACCAGCTTGATTTTTATGTGGATAATAGCTGGTCATGGTTGCCGTGGAACTGGCTGGACGGCATTGGAAAATCGGTGCAGTACGGGCTTTACTGTATCACAAACTTTGTCTGGACAATCAGCCTGTATCTTAGCAATGCCACAGGATATGTGGTGCAACAGGCGTATAAGCTGGACTTCATCAATGACATGGCAGACAGTATCGGGAAAAGTATCCAGACACTTGCCGGAGTGACCGAACATGGATTTTCCAGCAGTGGATTCTATGTGGGATTCCTGCTCATTATCATTCTGATTGTAGGTGTTTACACCGCCTATACAGGGCTTCTCAAACGGGAAACAAGCAAAGCACTTCACGCTGTTATCAACTTTGTGGTGGTGTTCATCGTGTCTGCGTCCTTTATTGCTTATGCTCCCAATTATATCCAGAAAATCAATGATTTCAGTTCGGACATCAGCACCGCTTCTCTGGATTTGGGGACAAAAATCATGCTCCCCGATTCACAAAGCAAAGGGAAAGACAGTGTAGACCTTATCCGTGACAGCCTGTTTGCGATACAGGTAGAAAAACCGTGGCTGTTGTTACAGTTCGGGAACAGTGATACCGAAGAAATCGGGGATGACCGTGTGGAAGCTCTGGTATCTGCCAGCCCATCAGATGAAGATGGGGAAACAAGGGAAAATGTTGTCAAAACAGAGATTGAGGATAACGACAATGACAACCTTACCATTCCACAGGTCGTCAACCGTCTTGGCATGGTGTTCTTCCTGCTCATTTTCAATCTCGGTATCACAATCTTTATCTTCCTGCTTACCGGCATGATGTTATTTTCCCAGATACTATTTATCATATATGCCATGTTTTTACCTATCAGTTTTTTACTGTCCATGATACCGACCTATGAGAACATGGCGAAACAGGCAGTTGTCCGTGTGTTCAATGCCATTATGACAAGAGCCGGAATCACGCTGATTGTGACCGTAGCATTTTCGATTTCCAGTATGTTCTACAACATTTCCACGGATTATCCGTTCTTCATGGTGGCATTTTTACAGATAGTCACTTTTGCTGGTATTTACATGAAGCTGGGGGATTTAATGTCCATGTTCAGCTTACAGGCAAACGATACACAGCAGGTTGGCAGACGAATCATGCGACGACCTTATATGTTCCTTAACCGCAGGGCAAGACGGTTGGAGAGAAAAATCGGAAGAACGGTTGCGGCTGGTGCTGCTGGGGGTGTCGCTGGTGCTGCAATAGCTTCTAACAGCCGCAAGGCTGATACAGGAAACCATAGCAGACCGAACCATGATACCCAAAGCTCTGATACTTCCAGCTTGGGAAAACGTGCTGGGGCAAAGGTCGGAGCTGTCCTTGACAGTAAAGACCGTATCAAGGATAAGGCACAATCTGTCAAGCAGCAGGTAAAGGATATACCGACACAGGCACAGTATGCGGTACATAGCGGCGTAAGCCAGATACAGGAAAATGTATCCGACTTCAAGCGTGGCATTGTGGAAGAAAAAGCGACCAGAAAACAGGGTCGTGCAGAAAAGCAGGATAAGCACCGACAGACGGTTGCGGAAAAACGTATGGAACTGGAAAAAGCGAAGCAAAGCACAGGATCAGTGACAAAAGGAACTGCCCCTGTGCATGAGCGACCAGTGACAACGCCTGTATCTGCAAAAGCAGCTCCACAGGCGGCAGCTTCTAAGCAGGAGCAAACGGTCAAGGAACGTCCTGCCACTGTTACAAGGGAGCAATCTTCTGTAAAGAAAGAGCCTGTTATGAAGCAACAGGATAATGTAAGGACACAGGTTATCAGAGAATCTTCATCACCATCGGCAAACAAACAATCTGCTCCTGTTGTCAATTCTACCCGTCAGACCGTGCAACGCCAGAAGCAGACAAAGACCACACAGAAAAAGAATGTCACAAAATCCACCGTGAACAAGACCGCCCACAGGAAAGGAAGTAAGAAATGAGGTTAAGGCATTTAGCGGTATTCGGTGGGATTTTCACGGTGATTATCAGTTTGCTTCTGTTCCTGTTTATCGTGACCGCTGATGATGAAGAAAGCAGCACTTCCCATTTTGATTTTTCTGGATTGAACTTATCAGAGGAAGTGCTGAAACATCAGCCGACGGTGGAAAAATATGCGAAAGAATACGGAATCCCAGACTACGTGAATTATCTGCTTGCGATTATGCAGGTGGAATCTGGCGGCACGGTAGCGGACGTTATGCAATCGTCAGAATCACTCGGCTTGCCACCTAATTCCCTTTCCACGGAGGAATCCATCAAACAGGGGTGTAAATACTTCTCGGAACTTCTGAAATCCGCTGAAGCAAAAGGCTGTGATATTAACACGGTGGTACAAGCCTATAACTATGGCGGCGGCTTCATTGATTACGTTGCCAGTCATGGCAAGAAATATACTTTTGATTTAGCGGTGAGCTTTGCAAGGGATAAATCGGGCGGTGTCAAAGTCACCTATAAAAATGAGATTGCCATTAAGGAAAATGGCGGCTGGCGTTATAAGTACGGGAATATGTTTTATGTCCGTCTGGTGAACCAATATTTAGCTGTTCCCAGTTTCAGTGACGCTACTGCACAGGCAATCTTCAATGAAGCGTTGAAGTATCAAGGCTGGAAATATGTCTTTGGCGGCAGCAATCCAAACACCAGCTTTGATTGTTCTGGTCTGGTTCAGTGGTGCTATGGAAAGGCTGGTATCAGCTTACCCCGTACCGCACAGGCACAGTATGACGCTACACAGCACATACCATTATCACAGGCGAAAGCTGGTGATTTGGTATTCTTCCACTCGACCTATAACGCTGGAACATATGTAACACACGTCGGTATCTATGCAGGAAACAACAGAATGTATCACGCTGGCGACCCTATCGGATATGCAGATTTAACAGGCTCGTACTGGCAGCAACACCTGATTGGTGCTGGACGGGTAAAAACAAACTAAGAAAGGAATGGTACTATGATATTTAAGAAAAAGGACAAGGAATCGAAACCAAAAAAAGAAAAACACGTGCCTGTGATGAAAATAGGCACACATAAGAAAACCGTGATTGCCTTATGGCTGGTGCTGATTGCAAGTGTTAGCTTTGGGGTATATAAGAATTTCACCGCTATTGATATGCACACGGTACATGAGAAAGAAGTCATTGAACAACGTATCGTTGATACCAACAAGATAGAGAACTTTGTCAGAGCCTTTGCGAAGTCCTACTATTCTTGGAGCAACACGCAGGAATCCATTGATAAAAGAACCGCAGCAATCAATAACTATCTGACAAAGAGTTTGCAGGATTTGAATGTTGATACTGTCCGTGCAGATATACCTACAAGCGTGGCGGTTACGGACGTAAATATTTGGGATATTGAACAGGCTGGAACGGACGACTTTATCGTTGTCTACTCCGTAGAGCAGACGGTAACAGAGGGTGAAACATCAATCGGTTATACTTCCGCTTATATGGTGGTGGTTCATGTAGATAGTGACGGAAACATGGTTATCACACAGAATCCGACCATCAGCAGCACTCCGAAAAAATCCAGCTATGAACCAAAGGCAAAGGAATCTGACGGTACGGTGGACGCTGCCACTACAGAGGAAGTGACAGAGTTTTTGGAAACATTCTTCAAGCTGTACCCTACCGCTACGGAAAAAGAGCTTGCCTACTATGTATCTGGGAATGTGCTTGAACCTGTAAACTGTGATTATCTGTTTTCGGAGCTGGTAAATCCTATCTTCATCAAGGACGGGGAACAGGTCAAGGTATCGGTATCTGTGAAATACCTCGACCAGAGAACAAAGGCAACACAGATTTCACAGTTTGATTTGACGCTGCAAAAAGATAGTAACTGGAAGATTGTAGGATAATATGATGAAAGGCTTGTACTTCATACTTGTATGATCTGCAAGCCTTTTTGTAGTTGAAATAACAATATTATTTGCCTATTCCAAATGAACGCAATATAATTAAAAGTAATTGTGAAAATGGAGGTAAAGCAAAATGAAAATATTATTAGTTGAAGATGATATAGAAATTAGTACAATGCTAAAAAATTTTTTGATAACAGAAAATTTTGAAGTTATCACAGCGTTAGATGGGGAAAGTGCTTGTGAAAAATTCTTTTCAGATAATTTTAGTTTGGTATTACTTGATTTAATGATACCAAAAATGAATGGTATAGAGGTTATGAGTAAAATCAGAGAACATAACACAGTACCTATCATTATTATTTCTGCAAAAGATACTGATTCTGATAAAACGCTTGGCTTGGGATTGGGAGCAGATGATTATATTACAAAGCCTTTTTCTGTCACAGAAGTATTGGCACGAATTAAGGCAAATATCAGAAGAAGTACACAATACGCTATGGGTACTTCTATGGAACAGCCAGTTATTACACAAGGCGTTCTTAGCATGAATCTTAATGATTACTCTGTAAAGAAAAATGGAAAAGAAATTGAACTTACTGCAAAAGAATTTGAAATTTTAAAGTTATTATTACAGAATCCGAAAAAAGTATACACAAAGGAACAGATTTATTCCCTTGTATGGAATGACGCATATTTAGGTGATGAAAATGCTGTAAATGTTCATATCAGCAGACTAAGAACTAAAATCGAAGATAACCCCCGTGACCCACAATATATTATTACTGTCTGGGGAATCGGATATAAGTTAGGAGATTTTAAAGAATGAGTGATAAAACAATTATTTTCTTTTTGGTGCTTACGATTATTATGTTGCTTCTCATTATTATGTATCAACGCTTCGTATTCACCAGAGGAATACAAACGAAATTAAAACAAATAAGTGAGAAGTTAGAAGAAATTTTAGAAACTGGTAGCGACGAAAAAGTTATGGTATTCACAGACAATAAGGTTTTAATGGAATTGGGTGGACAAATTAACCGTCTTTTGATTGACCGTCAAAAGATAAAAGCTGACTTTAAAAGAGAAGAAATTTCTTCAAAGAAAATGTTGGCAAATATCTCCCATGATATAAAAACGCCTTTAACTGTCATATTAGGATATTTAGAAATATTGCGTCTTGGCAATGCAGATAATGAAATGTTAAAGAAAGTAGAATCAAAGGCAAAACAGGTAATGGACTTAATCAATCAGTTTTTTACTCTTGCAAAATTAGAAGCTGGCGACACAAATATAAATCTCTGCAAAATTAACATTAACGAACTATGCAGAGAAAACGTATTAAGTTTCTATGATATTTTATTGCAAAAAGATTTTACCGTTGATATATCAATTCCCGAAACAACAATTTTCGTACAAGGTGACAAAGACGCACTTCAAAGAATCCTTTTCAATTTAATATCTAATGTAATACGTTATGGAAATGACGGTAAATATTTGGGGATATTTTTACGTGAAGATAAGGCAAATGTTTATATTGATGTAACCGATAAAGGAAAAGGAATAAAAAAGGAATTTGCTTCTAACGTATTTGACCGTCTATATACAATGGAAGATTCCAGAAATCGTGAAATACAAGGAAACGGTCTTGGTTTGACTATCGCTAAGAATCTTGCAGTACAGTTAGACGGAGATATTTTCTTAGATAGTATACCAAATATCAAAACTACTTTTACTGTAAAATTGAAAAAAATAAGCTACTAAATATGCCACGAAAGAAATTCGTAAGAATTAGTCAAGAGTTTTGAAAATCTATACTATTACAATGATATTCAGAAAGGAGGCAATGAAATATGTCTTACATTTTGCAAACTAACCATCTAACAAAAATCATAGATGGCAAAGAATTAGTTACTGATGTGAATATCCATGTAAAAAAAGGAGAAATCTACGGATTCTTAGGTCCTAATGGAGCTGGAAAAACTACGGTGATGAAAATGATTACAAACCTTTGGAAACCAACCAAAGGAACTGTTGAGCTTTTCGGAAAAACGTTGGAAACAACTTCTTATGAAGTATTAAAGCGTATGGGAAGTATTATAGAATTTCCTACATTTTATGAACATATGAGCGGAAAAGATAATTTGCAGCTTCATTGTGAATACATGGGATATTATAACAAAGGTAGTATTGATGAAGTTTTGGAAATGCTTAATCTTAGAGAAGCAGCAAATAAACCAGTAAAAAGCTATTCTTTGGGAATGAAACAAAGGTTAGGTATTGCCCGTGCAATTTTGTGTAAACCAGAGTTAGTTGTTCTTGATGAACCAACAAATGGATTAGACCCTGCTGGTATGAAACAACTCAGAGATTTATTCAAAATGCTATGCTCAGAGTATGGTATTACATTGATTATATCCAGCCATCTTCTTTCTGAGATTGAGAGTATTGCAGATACAATCGGTGTTATCAATCATGGGAAAATGATGAAAGAAATTTCCATGAAAGAAATTTCTGAAATGAACACAGCCTATATCGAACTTGCTGCCACAGACACCAAAAAAGCTGCTTACGTACTGGCTGAAAAGATGGAATTGAATAACTTCAAGATTATTGATGATTTAAAAATCCGCATATATGAGGTAAATGTTACTACACAAGAAATTTCAAAAGAGCTGATGTTGAATGATGTAGAGATAATCTCTATCAATAAGCACACAGAAACATTGGAAGATTATTTCTTAAAAATGACAGCGGAGGTGGGAAAATAATGTTAAAGTTAATCAAACTTGAATGGAAGAAAAACAACATTGGAAAATATATCCGCAATGCGATTATTATGGCTGCTCTGCTTTGCTTATTTGTTTTTGCACTGGCATTTTTAGGTATTGCGAATGACCCAGACGGAACACTGGACGCTGCTCCGGGAACAAATACAATTTCCTCACCTATAGAATTGTTTACAAGCATGACATTTCTTATTTTTACCAGTGTGATGTTAGCGTCATTTATTGTAAGTGCCTACAAAAATAAGACTATGAATTTAATGTTTTCTTATCCCATTAAACGACAAAAAATATTAGCTTCTCAAATGCTGGCTGTATGGTCATTTAATTTTGTTGCTTTGATATTAACAAAATTAGCTATCTATATGTGTGTATTTATCGGAGCTAAATTCATGCAATCGTCTTTTGCTATTGATTTTGATATTGGCAGTTTATCATTCTATATTCAACTGATACTTAAATCAGTAGTAATTGTGAGTATGAGTTTTATCGCTTTGTTTGTGGGAATGGCAATGAAGTCCTCAAAGGCAACTATTATTACATCATTTTTACTTATTTTCCTCACTCAAGCGAATGTTGGTGACTTCACATTAGCAAATAACGCAATATTCCCTATTGTCTTAACTATTATATCTTTAGGCTTTGCTGTTTTGTCAGTATATAATGCAGAAAGTAAAGATTTACTATAGGGGGTGCGTATGAGTATAAAAAAATTATTCTTAATAGGGGTCTTAGGACTAAGTTTCTGCATGACTGGTTGTGGAAACGGACAGAAAGTTGATTCCGAAAAAGAATTTTCTACTAATGATATTTCTGAAATAGTTATAAATAATTCTTCATGGAATTTAAAAATATTGGCTTCTAGCGATGATAAAATTCACGTTAGTTATGATGGAAAAATTGAAGATGGGGTTAGTAATATACAGATATTACAAAATGAAAGTCAATTAGTTATACAACAGGATACGACTTCCTCTAAAAATATTGCAACACAATTTTCCTTTGGAAAAGCTGGCAAAATTACTCTTTATATTCCGAAAAACACTGTGCTGCCATTGGATATTAACAATGGTTCTGGTGATATGGAAATTGAAGCTGTCAATCTTTCTGATTTTACTATGGAAAATGATTCTGGTTATGTATCTATGTCAGATTTGGTTATAGAAAACGCTAAAATAGGTTTAGATTCAGGTGATATTAAGATTACAGGCAGTTCATGCTCTGATTGTGATATTCAGACAAAATCAGCATATGTTACCGTTAAAAAGACTGTTACCAAAAAAGCTGCAATTTTAACTGACGCTGGCGAAGTAAATATAAGTGGTATAAGCGATTATACTTCTCTATCCATAGAAACAGGTTCTGGCGATATAACTATATCGCATGAAACACAGCCAGACAATTTATCTTATAATGTATCCAGTGGTTCAGATGATGTTACAATGCAACTTCAAAATGCTAAATCTACTACTGACACCGCAGGTTGTAAACAGGGAAGTATTGGTAAGGGAAAATGTTCTTTATCAGTTATGAGCGACAGTGGAACAATATCAATAAAGTAATGTTTGCTAAGAAAGTGGAGGAAAATCAATCCTCCACTTTCTTAGATTTTAGGATACCATCAGCAACACTTTCCATGATAACTAAATCCTTATCAGACAAGTTATCAAGCTGTCTTTCCAACTGCATTCTTCTGGTACTTTTCACCAGATCAGAAGCAGGCAGGAAAAAAGCGTCTGCTGATACATTCAATAAATGAACAAGGTCATAGAATACCTGTAAACTTGGGTGCTGCCCTTTGTTTTCAATATTTGTCAGATAACGTGGGTCAATCTCAATCATAGCTCCCACCTGTTCACGGGTAAGACCTTGTTTCATACGAGCTTCTTTGATTGCAAGACCAAAAGCTCTAAAATCGTACTTATCTTCTTTTTTACGCATATGTAATCACCTCACTACATTTTACTGTTCCTGTTGATTTTCTAACAGGTATAGAAAAACGTATCATATGGTTTGTCAGTTCCTATTATGCGTAAAGTAATTAACAATAGTGCTGCATAGCGGTAAATAAAAAAAACCGTTATCGACAGTACCGTTTTTGCATGTCAAAAAATTATCTTTGTTTAGATGGCGGTTTGGAAAGCCGCCGTTTTCTTTTTCCATCAGCGAAAAACAGTATATTGGTTTTGGTTTAGCGGCTCTGGGAGGTAGCCGCATTGATAGACCTGTGTAACCGACAATTTTTGATATATCCGTTATTGTCAAAAAAATCTTAGCTTTCAAAGTGGCACAATATACCCTTGAATGTGGTTTTTTACATTACATAGCAGGAACAATTATTAAAGCACAAGAACAGCATTTCTTTCATGCTCTTGTGCTTTTTTGCTGTTTAAAAAGTTTTTTCAAATTCTTTTCTGAAAACGCAACAAATAGCTGCTGCGTGGGTAGCTACTGTGCGGAAAGGGGGATAGAGGGAAAACAACCCTCATCTACTCTCACGCAGAAAGGAGGTGAAAAACTATGAAGTCATCTTCTTTCGAGCAGGCGATTCAAGCACAGTTTGATTGCCTTACGAAGAAAGTCATTAAAAGAGCAGCGTTGAAGTATAAACGTGGTATTTCAAGACGCTTGCAGCATGAAGTTCCATTCTCCGAGATTTCGGATTTGGAATTGAATAAGGCTGGCGTTTATGACAGGTATTCCAGCGATTATACAGCGTTCAATGTTCTTGGCATGGAAGTACAGGTATCTGACGACCAGTTAAGCAAAGCACTCAAATGTTTACCAGAGAGAAAACGCAATATCATTTTGTTGTCATACTTTATGGATATGTCTGACGCAGAAATCGGAGAGCTTATGAACGTGGTACGCACCACTGTTTACCGCCACAGGACAAGCACTCTGGAAGAATTACGAAAAATGATGGAGGAGGAATAACCGTGGACAACAACCAGAAACACATACCTTTTGCTGTGATTGTGGCGGCTACCAATGGTGATGAAGCTGCCATACAGGAAATCTTGAAATTCTATGACAGTTACATATCAAAGTTGAGCTTACGCCAGTTATATGACGAATATGGAAATGTCTATATGGTGGTGGATTCTGAATTGAAAGGCAGAATACAGGCGGCGGTCATGGATATGATTGCAAACTTTGAGATTATTGTAATTTAACCATTCTGACGGGCGGAGCTTTTACCCCTTTCCCCTGCTCCGCTTGTCAATCTATGAAAGTCCATTATTTCAGATAGTGGGTTTTCACAGACTGGCAAATACAGTCAAGGGTTCTTTGACAACTGAATAAAGCAGATAGATACGTTAGATATG
>OHTF01000855.1_pt1 | contig 11333 bp, 5 predicted proteins | sample 1578811 | NCBI WGS metagenome assembly OHTF01 (sample SAMEA3879571, study PRJEB24766) | human gut metagenome | biome: human-associated habitat; feature: feces | place: USA | collected 1985/1987
AAAGCGCAATATACACAACAACAATAATCAACTGAACATTCATCCTGCTGCACTACCTTTCTTCACAAAAAATCCGCTCTAAGCTACAATACTACCCTCCTGCTTTTAAAATTAGTTATATTATATCAACAATTTTTATTAAAGAAAAGTAAAAACTCTGCCCCTGCAGTTTAAAATTTTGTAAAAAATTTAACTAAACAGCCCCTTTAACAAGGATTTTGCGCTTTTGTGGCGAATATTTAAAAGATTGCAGAGTGAATTAAATTTACAGCCCCGCGCTGCGGCTTTAATTCACATTGCAAACGGAAGGAGGGACCGCCAATGTACAGAATTATGAAAAGCACCAATAACGGCATGGACGAACTGGAACTGGACAGCCTGGAAAAAGGCTGCTGGATAGACATCGTCAGTCCCTCACCCGAAGAACTGCACGAAGTGGCGGACGCCACCGGCATTCAGATGGACTTTTTAAGCGCCGCGCTTGACGATGAAGAAAAATCCCGTATCGAAACCGAAGACGACCAGATACTGACCCTTATCGACATCCCTGTGCTGCGCAGCAACAAGGATTACGACACCTTGCCGCTCGGCATTATCGTATCGGCAGATTACATTGTAACCGTTTGCCTGGAGCCTAACGCCGTTATCGCCGATTTTTCTTCCTACAACTATAAAATGTTCAGCACTTTTAAAAAGACGCGCTTTCTCTTTCAGATACTCTATAAATCGGCAACATTATATCTGAAATACATCCGCATTATTATCAAACGCACTGATGAACTGGAACAGCACCTGCGCAAATCTATGGAAAACAGCGAACTTTTTAACATGCTGGACCTGCAAAAATCCTTAACATACTTTACAACCTCCCTGCGCAGCAACTACATTGTAACCGAAAAACTGCTGCGCCTGCGCTCCACCAACCAGAGCGCACACCTCATCAAGCTGTATGAAGAAGACGAGGATTTGCTGGAGGACGTTATCATTGAATACAAGCAGGCTATTGAAATGGTTGAAATGTACAGCCACATTTTAAACAGCATGATGGAAGTGTTCGCCTCCATCATCAGCAACAACCTGAACCTTGTAATGAAGTTTCTGGCATCTGTAACGATTATACTGGCCATACCAACCACCATCGGCGGTTTATGGGGCATGAACGTGCCCGTGCCGCTTTCTGACAGCCCGTACGGATTTCTTGTAATAGGCGGCACCTCGCTTCTGGTTGCCGGGATTACCGGCTACTGGCTGTGGAAACGCCGCATGTTTTAAGGAGCAGCAATGAGCAAAATTTTAGCGGAACAGTTACTTGCAGGCATTATACTTGCCGACAACGACAACAGAGAATACATTTACCTGCCCGGCGGCGAAGTTGGCAGCGAAGACCCGCACTGCGTATTTGAAAAAAACGGTGAGCGCGCCGGCGACCTGCCTCTTGAAGAAGCAGTAGAACTTGCCAAACGCCTGCACCTATCTCCGGGACGCCATCCGGAGCTTGGCTCAAGGGCGTGGTGAAGGAATGCTGCCTGAGTAAAACCAGCAGTGCAGCTGCCCGGCTTTACATTTTACTAAAAACTTTTTGAATACTACAAAAAACACCTGTGGAAATATCCACAGGTGTTTTTATTTAACACACTACTTTTAAATCTCCATGCCGCCGTCTACAAAGTTTACTTCTGCTTTGCGTTCACGGAAGTCTTTATTGCGGTCAAACGGAGCGTCGTTAAAGAGGTAGTTCCAATGCGAAGACGGGTCATTATCCAGCTCAAACGGCGAATATACAAGGCTTATATCATAACCAAGGTTATTGGGGTTAAATAAGCCATTAATATTACTGCCAAGAATCTGCTGGGAATACAGCCAGTTGCCGGAATTTGCCATGGCGTCATCAGCCACGCCCTGGATTAAGCCGTTATTGTTATTAAATGCGCCAAAACCATCCGGTGCAGAAATTGCGCCAATAGCAATAAGCGCTTTAATGTCATCCGCAGTAATCTGATGTAACTCGCCATAATGTTTAGCACTGAAATACTGGTTTACAAGGTGCTGGTCTACAACCGTTACTTTGGTTAAGAATACGCTTAACATCGGCAAGGTTGAACCGTTATAAATCTTCCAGCCGTTTGCGCCAAAGGTAAAGTCATCATAAGTACCTTCTTGCAGCCACGTATCAGAACCATCAATTACATAACCGTATTCAGCCGCATTTCCGTTACCAATTAATTTATCAGCAACACCGTAAACATATTGTACAGTATCGCTGTTTGTGCCAACAAGATTGCCAGTAGAAACTGAGTTGCCGTTAACTTCACTTGTTGTGTTATAGGCATTGCTTAATGTACCGCTGTTATCACCAACCAAGCCGCCAACATTTGTGCCGCCTTCGATAGCAGCATTTTGGTTGCTTCCCGGTTTAACCATTACAGTGTTAAATACCTGGGCGATTGTACCGCTGTTGCTTCCTGCAATGCCGCCAACATTTGTGCTGCCGCTTGCATTGATTGCACCGGTGTTATAACCTGCGGTTAAGCTGCCTTTTTTACCACCCATTGCAGTTTCATCAGCATTGTTACCGATAAGGCCGCCGATGTTAGAACCTGTATCAACTTGAAATTCATATTCACCGTTTTGGTTATTATAAATATAAGTCCCTACATTAATAACACCGTTGTTGTAAATTTTGTATTTGTAATAACTGTCAGCGTCGTCACGGCCGCCGGTAATATTACCTGTATTCACACCAATTAAACCGCCGACGTTATTCATTCCTATTACCTGCCCGTCAACTTCGTTTTTAAGGCTGGATGTACTTATATTACCTGTATTAACACCAAAAATACCACCGGTTCCATTACCGCCATTGCCTATAACTGTACCGTTATTTGTAAGTTTGGAATTAGTAATATTAGCATTATTTACTGCAAAAATACCGCCTGCGCCGCCACCAGTTGCAAACACAGTACCTGTGTTGGAAGCTTCAACACCATTTAAAGGATCATTATTTACTGCATTATTCTTCCCAGCAACGCCACCAACATAGTCTTTACCTGTTACATTACCGCTGTTGCCTGCCATATCTTTTAAAGTACCGTTGTTTTCACCTACAATGCCACCGACATAAGTTGCGCCATCAGCATTTACATCTGCCGTATTAGTAGCATTATTAATAATGCCTTTTTCAGTATTTTCACCGGCAATACCGCCAAAGAATTCAGCATCAGCAGTACTATCTTTAACATTAAGTTCAACATCGTTGTTAGCATTGGTAATAATGCCGCTGTTGCTGCCTGCAACACCGCCAACATACTGCTGCCCGGTAATTGTGCCGCGGTTAATAAGGTTAACGGTTTTGTCCGTTTCTTCATTACCAGTAGTTATAGTACCGGCATTGCTGCCTGCAATACCGCCGACATTCTTATTACCGGTAATAGTGCCGTTGTTGCGTCCGTTGGTTACATTGCCACGGTTATCGCCTATAAGCCCACCGACATTATTAGTACCTTCAACGCCGGTTGCATTAACAACGTTTTCAACTTTTTTGCCTTTAGCATTTGTGCCGATAATACCGCCGACATTATCCTTGCCGCTGACGATACTTTCGTTATACCCACTGTACATATTGCCGTTGTTTGTGCCGATGATGCCGCCAATATTGCTGCTATTGGTTGCACCGCCGTTGGTAACGCCAAGGCTATCAACATATTGTACATTGCCCTTTTCTGTATTAACGCCAACTACACCGCCAAGACCAGCACTTGTACCACCGGTAACATTTGTACCTACTGTTACTGCGCTGTCGCTGAAGCTGTTAGCTATGCCGCCATTATTTGTGCCAACCAAACCACCTGCAACAGCAGTGGAACTGCCTGCAATAACACTGCCGGTGCTTTCAACATCGTAAATGCCGTTAGTCAATACACCGTCATTAGTGCTGCCGGTAGTCTCATTTTTACTAAAACTACCGCTGTTATTAACGCCAACAATGCCGCCTGCATTGCCATTATTTTCAGTAACGGTTACAGTGTTGCCAAAGGTTACAATGCCTTCAATGCGTCCGTTGTTCTTGCCTGCAACGGCACCGGCAGTTGTTGTACCGGTAAATGTACCGCTGTAAATGTTAACGTCTTTAACAACGCCACCTTCGCCGACAGTACTGAAAATACCTGCATTAGCAGTATTTTGTCCATTAAACTTATCAACAGTTAAACCAATAATGCGGTTGCCACGTCCGTCAAAAGTACCGGTAAAACCATTAGCACTATTAGTACCAATAGCCTCATAACCACTTACATCACTGGCATTGATGTCATTTTTTAAGGCAAAATTATAACCGAGAATACCGGTATCATTTATATGTTCATTATAATAAGTTTGAATATTTTTAAGCTGCTCGCCGCTGCTTACCCAGATATGTGTAATATCTCTACCGCTACTTGTATCTGCACCATTTACTTTTACTTTTAAATCAGTAAGCGCACCAGCAAATGTATTATTATTATCTATGTCAAACTTATCAAGGTCAAAAGAATCACCCTGCCACATATCAACGGTAATTTTAGCATCATCAGTACCGTTAAATTTAATAGCGTTGTTTCCACTAAATTGATCTAAAAAGTCATGCAAAGTTTTAACTGCCTTTGTATTGTCATGATTATTTTGCACCTGACCGATATTACTAATATCGAGTACAATTTCTTTATCCGCACCGGCTTTTAAAGATAATCCGCCGCCAATACTTAAATCACTGTCAACATAAACATCGCCCGTGCCGGTTACAGTTAAATCGCCGCCGGTAGTAATAAGCCCCTGTTCCTTATTGCCGTAGTATAGGTTAACGTTGCCGCCGATATATTGCTTGTTGCCATTTTCATCCAAAATTGGATCGTCATTATCGTCAACAACGAGTTTAGTTTTTGCAATAATTGTAATATTACCATCAACATCAGAAGCACCAGTAGTATGTGCAAAGCGATCAGCAATATCACTCATAACCTCTTTTTCATCGCCAATATCTAAACCAGGTTTCCAACCTTGTACTGCTTGATCTTCAATTCCAGATACTACAACAGAACTACCTTGCTCAGCAGATGTTAAAGTGCCGTATACATCAACATCACCAGCATTAATATTAATGTTGCCTGCGCCATCAACCTTAATCTTATCTAATGTATCGCTGGTTGCCCCATTAGCAGTATTGCCTGTTGCTGTTACATCGCCATAAATGGTTACTTTGCCGTCCGTTGTAATATTAACGGCAGAACCGTAAATATCGGCTGCGCTGCCAAGCCCAATATCATTAGTACCGCCATTAAGGTTAAGCGCGCCATCTGCATAAATTGTGCCGCCAAAATAGCCGCTGCCGCCACTGGTATTAACTTTATCAAGTGTTAAACCAGCACCATAAACAACAAGACCTGCCGCATTGCTGATGCCCAAAGCAGACCAATCATATGTTAATGCAGTTAAATTGTTATCCGTCAAATACTCGTCATCTGCTTTAATAATAGTCAATAATGGGTCATAAGCAGTGCCATATTGGATTGAATCAATACCATTCATTGCATTAGGATTTCCGGATTCACCGCTAAAATAGTCTTCCGCTTTAGGCAAGAAAGCATTTAAAATAGGAGTATTGCCACCATAGATACGCCAAGCACCAGTATCAGTATCAGTGCTTTCAATTTGTTGTAACTCCCCAGCTTCTGTTGTTATACCTTCAACACTTCCATAAATCTTGCCACCTTCTTGCTGAGTAAAAGTTAAGGAATGATGTGTACCGTCATTCTCATAATAATGATATTGTTTTAAATCAGACTTTTCATCAAAATCTATTGCTTTATTGGAATTATCACTATTACCACTTAATTCAGTAAATAATGGCTTACCATCTTCATCCTTCTGCGGTCTAATATAATAAGCATTGCTAACATTCAACCTATTACCAATAGTATTACTGCCATAAATGCTGCCAATACCATTACCATCATCAATGAACAAATTGCCGGTTGTATAAACATTTGTTATAGTAACACTGGCATTGCCTTGGTTTTCATCCTGAATATGACCTAAAATACCGCCTAAAGTATTATTACCTGCATTTGCAACATTTGAGTCTTTAAAACTACGCAATGTACCAAGATTATAGGCATTATTTATCTCAATGGCACTATTATCGCTTGCCGCACCGGCAATACCGCCGACCTGACTTGAAGCATTATTTTTATTTAAAACAGTTATATTACCGGTGTTAAAAGCATTTTCTATTTTCCCTTGAGCCATCCAGCCGGCAATGCCGCCGACTACATTATAACCGTTATAAATAGCACCGTTATTATAAGCCTTTTCTACTGTACCGGAAAGACGTCCAACAATGCCGCCGACATGACGTCCAAAATAATTAAATTCACTATCGCCAATCTGACCTTTGTTATAAACATCATAAAGATAAACTTTCGCTCCTGAAAGTTCTGTTGTATCGCCAACTATACCACCCATATTCAAGGCATCAATACTGCTGCCTTGCTGCGATTGACGCGTTGTACGCAAATAACCAAGATTGTACGATGCAGCTATTTCGCCATTATACATCATGCCTGCTACGCCACCAACACCGGTATAACCAAGTACATCACCGGTATTATAGCTGTTAGAAACAGCGGCTTTCGTTACATCAATTTTACCATCTTCATCTTTTAAATTATCAGTTTTGCTGCGGTCAATTTTACCAACCACGCCACCTACATTAGCGGCTTTTTGCCACTCTTCAACATTTGTGGGGTCACCAGGTTCATCAGTATGTACCGTGCCACGGTTTGCACTGCCGGTAACTTTTGCACCATTCCCCTCCATATAACCAACAATGCCGCCAATATTGCCTATAATAAAACTTTCATTAGCATCGCCAGTTATCGGACGTACGGTTTCTCTTACAAAATTACCACCATAACGAGCACCGGTAGCCATAATGTTGCCGCCGTCATTAATACCTTTATTGATAGTACCTGTACCACTAAAATATCCGGCTATGCCGCCTACGTTATGCGCTCCGCGTACAGAGTTTTCTTTATTTGTTGCATTAGTAATATTAGTATTAACAGCACTGCCAACAACACCGCCAACGTTACCGGCTCTATAAATATTGATGTCATCACCAGTTTCTCCGATGGTTTCAGTGCTAACATCTCCGCTGTTTTCAACATTGGTTATAGTACTATTAGAAGAAATACCTACAATACCGCCGACATTGGCTACATTCACATTTTCTGAACGCACACTATTATATTCCGCACTATGATAATTATATTTGCCGTTACTATTTCCGTAATTATCAACAGAATACCATGTTGCTAATACTGTACCGCTGTTTTCGGCATTTTGCACGGTACTGCCTTCCATATTGCCGACTATGCCACCTACGTTGTAAGCACCGGTTACGTCAAGGCGGTTATAAACAAGGTTAGTCCCATCGCCGATAGTAGAGTTTGAAGCACTGCCAACCAAACCGCCTACATCATGACCACTGCTTGTTACAGCACCCAAATTATAACTGTTACCTATTAATTGACTATTGTTTAAAGAACCAATAAGCCCACCAACATCGTTGCCAGCATTACCATTTATTGTACCAGTATTAATAACGTTATTAACCTTACTTTTGTTAACTGAATTACCAGTTATAATACCAACAATGCCGCCAACCTGACTGTTTCCGGTTACAGAAGCACTATTTGTCGCATTACTTATAACAGTATTTTCGCCTATCGCGTTACCAACAATACCGCCGACACGATAATTGCCCGTAATGCTGCCACCAACAAGTGTTACATTATTTATAGTGGCACCATTAACTACACCAAATAAGCCTACATCTTCTTCATTAGATCTATTAATTGTTAAGCCAAAAATATTATAATCTAACCCATCAAATTTGCCGGTAAAAGCTTTATTTGTCTCCGTACCAATCTGTTTAAACCCGTCATTATTATTCCAAGATGAAGTTGCCGTCGCATCAATACTGTTTCTCAACGCATAGTTGCCGCCAAGATTAGTATCAATAGCTTGCAGTTGGTTAACATCTTCTACCCACATATAGCCTTTAATAGACTTTTCAACTTTTGAAAAAGCTATATCAGCAGGGTCACTGTTATCTATCGTCATTTCAGTAATCTTAAAAGTTTTTTCGTTATTGATAGTATCAGCATAACCATTTTGTTCATTATAAGCTTCGTAACCTAAAACGATGTTATCAGAATCAGTCGTCCTGATGTTTAATGTAGGTTCAGTAGTAGTATCTGTATTTTCAAAAATAATACGATCTGTGTCAAGTACAATACGGTCGCCGTCAAAAGTAACATTAGTTGCTGCATTAATATTGCCAAGGCTCATAAGTTCAGCATTGGCTGTTTTGCTAAAATCAATTAAATTATTGATATTAGAACCGTTAAAATTACTAAATTCATTTTCATTCAAATACTTATTCGATACATACAAGCTGCCGACATTTATCTGCGCACTGTTGCCAATTTGTACGCCTGCCGGGTTAACGATAAAAATATTACCGTTATTATTAGCATTAATGGTGCCATAAATTTGAGAAGCCGCACCACTGTTGACATAGTTTAAAGTATTAAAATCCTGCGGTCCTCTAAAATTAACGGTTGCACTACCACCAATATCAAAACTATCCCATTTTATAACACCATTATGGCTGTTTTGAATAATATTCATTTCAAGATTTCCAGCAGGATTAGTTCCTCCAGGACGCGCCCAATCTGGTATATCTATCTGCCCAGCCATAACCTCGCCACCACTCGGCAGCGTGCCGTTGCCAATTACGCTCGTTGCTGCGTGCAGCGGCAGAGTATACATTACGGCAGAACCTGCCAGCAGGCATATTAAAAGGTTTCGTTTAAGATTCTTTTTACTGTTCATTATATTTCCCTCCGTAAGTTTTTAAAGGAATTTTTAATGAGTTTATTACATATTTGTTAATATTAATTAGAACATTTTATAAAGCTGGAACCACAGCCTGCCGTCATGGTCATCGCGCTCTATGCGGTCGGGGCGAGCGTCAATCTTGCGGGCGTAATCAAGCTGGGCATACCAGTCGCCGGGTTTGGCGTAGCGTAAACCAACGCCCCAGCCTGCCAGGTGGTCCATGGTGCCATCGTATTTATTTTTAACGGCGCCGCTATCGATAAACACAGCTGCTTCCAAACCTTCAATGCCGGTTGCGCGGCGGATTTCAGCCGTTGCCAGGTAGCCAAGGTCGCCGTAGCCATCGCTTGCGCCATAGGCACGCACGCCGTTAATGCCGCCAAGGTAAAACTGTTCGCTGCCGTCAAGCGCGCGGCTTGCCATTTGCCCGCTGGCTTTAATGCGGTAATTCCAGTCGCCGTCATACCAAACGTTCAGCAAGTCACCGGTCAGTTTATGGTAGCCGCCGTCATAATAAGCATTCTGCCCTTCGGTATCAATATCGCCGTACCAGTAAATTAAGCTGTACTGCGTAAACTGGTTTACATTATACTGGCTGCCGCTGATGCCAACGTGCCATACATCCGCGTCTTTTTCGGTTTTCATGCGGCCTAATCCGTCTATGCTGAAACGCAGTTCATCTTCAATATCGCGGTGGTCGTAACCGTAAATAGCGGTAATGCGGTTGGCACGGTCGCGGTAAACAGGCGTCATGCCGTAAAGGCTGATGCCTTTGGATTTGCCGAGATTTGTATAAAAACTGTTAGTGCTCATTTCATAGCTGCTCTGGCTGTAAGCAATGCCAACCCGGGTACCACGGCTGCCAACCGGCAGTTCGTAGCGGATGCCGTAGTTTTTAACATCATGGCTGGAAAGCATACCGTTTAAAATAAATTTATCACCTATTTTACCGGGGTTGTTAATTTCGGTATTAAAGCCGTAGCGGTAACGCCCGCTCCAATAGCCGCCGCCGTTATCAACAAACACATAGTTATTCCAAACCGGCCTGCGCGTTGCTTCAACATCAAGGCTGGTTGTGCCCGGCTCGCCGCCCGGTTTTAAAACAGCGCGTGCCTGTACGCCCGGAAGGTCGTTAATGTTGTTAATGGCATCTTCCAGCTTGCTGTCGGTAATGGTGCTGCCCGGCTTTAAGCCGCTAAGGTAGTTATTCAGCACGCCGGTAGCAATATCGCTGTCATTCTGCGTAATATTTATTTTATCGTAATTGGCTACATACACTTTTATTTCAAGGCTGCCGCCGGCAACTTCCTGCGGCGGAACAACCGCCTGCGCAACCGTATAGCCGCATTCTTTGGCGTATGCCGTAATTTCTGCCGTTAAATTATTCAGTTCCGCAACTTTAACGCTGCGCTTTTGGTATTTGTTTAAAATTTCCTGAAGCCGTCCCACTTTATCCGGCAGTTCAAAGCCGGTAAGCTTAATGCTTTTAACATAAAAAGCAGGGTCATCTTTTGTGCCGGTGTTACCGGGACGGAATTCTCCGGATGGAGTTTCATCCCCACTGATAACATCCTGCTGACCGGTACGGTTGTACGGGTGCGGCGTAACAGCTTCCTTGTCAAAAGTAGGTATCGGCGACTGTGCTAAAGCGCTGCTTGCCACTAACAGGCACACTGCCGCCACCCCAACGGTTTTCTTCATAACTATCACTCCCCAAAAAATTATAAATACAAAAGTTCATCTTATTTTAATAACTTTACATTAATTGATATTAATATATTTTAACATATTACAGGCAAAACGGACAAGTAGGGTTATAGTTTGTTTTTTAGCTGTAAAAGTAATATTTTTATTATTTATTAAATCGGTAAGTATAACTTTGTAACCCATATTCTCATAATACTGTTGCCATTTTTTGGTAATTTCTAAGTCGCATAAGTCAGTTTTAGTCATAATCAAAATTTTGGGTTTGTTTTTTATTAGTTCATCAATATCTTTATTTTTAGATGAGTATGGGATTCTTGCATCTAATAACTCGTAGACAACGTCAATTAATTGTAAGTTTTCTTTTATTTCTCTTTTTGTCTTGGCCATGTGACCTGGATACCAGTTTATGGTCGTTTTAGGAAACACCTCTTGATTATTATCTTTTGACATTTAAATCACTTCCTTTTTATTTTAATTTTTTACCATAATATTCAACATCTATTTCTGTTCCATCTGGATACACTTCTTTAGCATTTTTAATATGTTCTACAAATCCATAATGATTATAGATCTCTTTATTTCTTATTTCTTCAGGCTCCACTCCTAATGTTAATAATGTGTATCCTTTATTTTTTAAATCTTCTTCCATAAATTTATACAATTTAGAAAAATATCCTTTTCCTTCATAC